>Ga0209633_10003569_pt1 | contig 14322 bp, 14 predicted proteins | sample Cruoilmetagenom1_FD_187290 | JGI IMG/M metagenome (GOLD analysis project Ga0209633, IMG submission 187290) | Oil polluted marine microbial communities from Coal Oil Point, Santa Barbara, California, USA - Sample 1 (SPAdes) (version 2) | ecosystem: Environmental > Aquatic > Marine > Oil seeps ... | reverse complement strand
AGATTTCCAATCTTTCTAAAAGAATCTCAATGGAGATTTAATAATCGACGACAAGATATCTATATGTTATTATTAAAAGAGTTAAGAAATAAGCCCCTTTAATTTTAAGCTAAACTGGGCAAGACCCAAAACTTTTACAAAAAGTATTTTTTGCTATCAGACACCCCCTCACTTATCAATTTTAAAGAACAATTTTTTAGAACCTAAAACGATTTCAGATCCTAAAGAGAGGCTTCACGTACTAAACCGCTCTTAAGAAACAAAATCAATCCTCAAACTCAGCGGATTTAAGAAATCCATCAAATATCTCGCTACTATTACTTTCTGCATCAGTATACAAAATTTCAATGTATTTATCCTGACGATCCATATAAAAAAACCTTGATTCATCAGAATACCAACTAACAACACCCCTATTTGTTCCTAGGTTAGCAATCTTAAATTTCATACGCTCAGAGCCATGAAACATAATTTTCTGAAGTCTCTTTGGATCCATTGGAGCATAACCTCTCATCAATGATTCTCGAAAAACTGGACGAATATACAAGGATAATCCAGGGTAATCTTGTTTTTTATCAAATTTACGTTGTTCAGCCTGTCTTATATGATTATCTACATATTTAGCTTCTCCACAAAACAAAGATTGTACCTTTCCTTCAAGTGATTCAAATTTTGTATTATTTACTTCTCCACAACTCCATCCTTCTGGAATCTTGGTTTTAAATTTGAAAGCTTCATTATTATATTCCTTCCAATTATTTAAAACTATTTCATTAAACTCATATTCCCCATCAAACAACTCTTTAATCTCCTTAAATTCATCAATATCCATTCTTTTTGAATCAACTTCAATTGAGTTTATGATCTGATTAACTTCTTTTAAATTGCTTTGTTTTGGATTATTAAGTGAAAAAGTAAGTCTTTTGTTAGCTAGAATTATAAATCTCTTGTTTTTTGAATCTTTACGGATTGAATCATTGTACACAAAACCAGTTCCAGCTTTAAATTCAATCACCCTCTCTTCGGATTTATCACAAACCTCTGAGTTCTGATTATAGCAGAGACCTCTAAATTCCATTTGATCTTCTTTATTCTGAATCACGCTAATTGAAAGTTGCTCCTTAATATCCTCATCATGCAAAATAATTAAACCAGTCCTATCATCCTTACCTTTATTCACTTTCCATTCCTTTGGAGCTTTAAATGTAAAACCATATTCCTCATTCCTATATTTCTTCCAGTCTGAGATATCCCCACTCTCAAATTTGCTTTCATTTTTAAAGTAGAAAAACCACACTACAGAAGCCAGAACAACAAGAGCTATCAAAAAAAACTTGTAATTTATCTTCTTCATTTTTTTAATCTAAAACTTATACCTTTATTTTACATAACTCCCTATAAATATCCATAATTTAACAAGATATTTATTCAATGTATTTATCTGTCCTATCTATATGAGTATACATTCTTATGCCGAGTTGTCAAATTTAAATACTAAACTACAAAGAAAACTTAAACTTTTTTTAAAAGCTCACCTAAAACTCTTTCTATCCTTCTTCTCCACATCTTCTCAACACCCTCCCAGAGCGATTTTAATTTCTCTAGTACGGGTGTTTTACAGGTAACTTCTAAAAAATGACCTAACCTACCACTTTCTTTTTTCCTTCCGAACTCATGGGGTTAAAAACAAAAAAACAGCCGTTAAGCTGTTCTCTTATCTTTGCAATTTATTTTATGTCTATCATAATCATAATCTTTAGCGATTAGTCCAATCTCCGCTATGCATCTCTTTATACTCAAAAAGATGACTACAGGTTTGGAGTAACAAGCCCTGTTATGCTCGTCGACTTATCTCTACCGAAGTAGAGTTGACCGTCTTGTGACTAAGCCCCTCTTAATCCAACGCCTCTATGAAAATGAGTACGTCTTAATGGAAAAAGTTCTAAAGCTTAATCTATATCTCCCTAGAAAGGAGGTGATCCATCCACAGCTTCCGCTACGGATGCCTTGTTACGACTTCACCCTTGTTACCGATTTTACCGTGGTCCCCCCTAATTGGAGGGCCTTCGGGTATCCCCGGCTCCCTTGGTGTGACGGGCGGTGAGTACAAGATCCGGGAACGTATTCACCCCGCCATGGCTGATGCGGGATTACTAGCGATTCCAACTTCATGGAGTCGAGTTGCAGACTCCAATCCGAACTGGGACCGGCTTTAAGGGATTGGCTTGATCTCGCGATCTCGCAACCCGTTGTACCGGCCATTGTAGCACGTGTGTCGCCCAGGGCGTCTAGGGCCATGCTGATTTGACGTCATCCCCACCTTCCTCCCCACACAAAATACACTTTTTTTCTCAATGAGAAAAATGTACTCAGTGCGGGGCAGTTCCGTGTGACACTTGTAACACACAGTAGGGGTTGCGCTCGTTACCCAACTTAATGGAACACCTTACGGCACGAGCTGACGACAACCATGCAACACCTGTTCAGCACCCTCGAAGGCTATCAATGTTTCCAAAGATATGCAGCTGAATGTCTAGCCCTGGTGAGGTTCCTCGCTTATTGTCGAATTAAACCACATGCTCCACCGCTTGTGCGGATCCCCGTCTATTCCTTTGAGTTTTAAGCTTGCGCTCGTACTTCCCAGGCGGTACACTTAACGCGTTAGCTACAACACTGAGAGGGTCGAAACTCCCAATGATTAGTGTACATCGTTTAGGGCGTGGACTACTGGGGTATCTAATCCCATTCGCTACCCACGCTTTCGTGCCTCAGCGTCAAATAAAGCCCAGTTAGCTGCCTTCGCCTTTGGTGTTCCCCATAATATCAACGCATTTCACTGCTACACTATGAGTTCCGCTAACCTCTACTTATTTCTAGATATAACGTTTCAAGTGCGGCCGCAGAGTTAAGCTCTGCGATTTAACACCTGACTATTATATCCGCCTACACACCCTTTACGCCCAATAAATCCGGATAACGCTCGGAGTCTACGTATTACCGCTGCTGCTGGCACGTAGTTAGCAACTCCTTATTCATAAGGTACAGTCATTTACATTCTTCCCTTATAAAAGCGGTTTACAACCCGAAGGCCTTCATCCCGCACGCGGCGTCGCTCGATCACACTTTCGTGCATTGTCGAATATTCTCGACTGCAGCCACCCGTAGGTGTTTGGCCAGTGTCTCAGTGCCAATGTTGGGGGTCACGCTCTCACGCCCCCTACCCGTCATAGCCTTGGTGAGCCATTACCTCACCAACTAGCTGATAGGACATAGGCCGATCTCAAAGCGATAAATCTTTACTCCGAAGAGACTATCAAGTATTATTCCAGATTTCTCTGGGTTATCCTTGACTTTGAGGTACGTTCCTATGTATTACTAACCCGTTCGCCGAGGGTCTAAACCCTCTCGACTTGCATGCCTTATCCACGCCGCCAGCGTTCATCCTGAGCCAGGATCAAACTCTCATTTAAAAATATTAAAGTAAAACTTCTTTATTTTAGAAATAGCTCGGAATAGTGAAAAATAAATTTTTCACTTAGTTTTGGACTAATCACAAAAAATTGTGATAAGTTTGTTTTGCTTGTCTTGTCTATGTTTATTTACTGTATTAGTAAATAAACACTATAATAACATAAAATAAATTGTCAAAGTTCACGATTGCTTTTAATTAGCTTTCAAAAAAACAACCGATTTCAACTCTACTCTATAGAACTGAAATCGAACGTCTTTGTCTTTATATTCATTGCGCTCTGCGCTGTCTTGTTTTCAATTGATGAGTTGCGTCTGTATAGATAATTATTATCACAAATTTCGCTACTTGTCAAACCTTTCTCTAAACTTTTCAAGTCTTCTTTTCGTGACCTTTTTCCTTACCACAATTACGAGACTAACAAATAATAAAATAATTGTCAAGCTTTTCTGTTTTTTTTATTAACCATTGGAATATACCAGTTTAAGTTAATTTTAAAAAACAATAAAAGAGCCAAATAAAGCACACTATATACTTTATTTGATATCCAAAATCTTATACTGTACTACTTTTCTGTTTGGTAGAACTACTTCAAAATTTTCATCCTTCTCTTTCCCCAAAAAAGCTTTCCCGATTGGTGATTCATTTGAAATCTTTCCACTCAAAGGATCTGCTTCATTCGAACCTACAATATGAAAAAACATTTTCTTTCCTCCAGTTTCAACTTCAATCTCCGAATCGATACCGACTTTGTCTTTGTTATTGTTGGGACTAACAACCTCTGATGTTCTAATAATATTCTCCAGCTGGATAATCCTACCTTCATTTTCTCTTTGTTGCCTTTTTGCCTCTGTGTATTCAGCGTTTTCACTCAAGTCTCCCTGCTCTTTAGCCTCCTTAATAGCTTCAGCAATTTCACGCCTTGTAACTTTTTTTCGTTCTTCCAATTCAGCAATTGCTTTTGCAAGTCCTTCTTGTGTTATATATTTCATAGATTTCTTTGATTATAGTTACACTTTTTTTATTCTTTTTAAAATAAACAGAGATTTTAAAGCCTCTCAAAAGATATTATTATTCAATAAATACAAGCCAAATTATACATTAACCCAAAACTAAAGTCAACAAGAGCCTCACTTGTTTGAGGCTCTTGTTGATTACGTAGTTTTTATATAGCCAAAGGGATAGAATTCCCAATCCCTTCTCGTTCAACAGCTCGGTCTACTTGTTTTTTCATTTCCTCAATTGTGCTTGAATTGGTGATTGTATAATCCGCCACTGCAATTGGTCCTCCCTTTGCAGTATTCTCAATCTCAGTCCAATCCCTTTTTTCAAACTCCTCAAAAGTCTTAAGTGGCCTGATTGGTCTATTTTGCAAACGAGAAAAACGAAGTGCAGGAGAAGAATATACAGCAATAACTCTTAGTAAATCACCAAATTCTCTTCTAAGAATTTTATATTCATCCCAGCTATACAAACTTTCAATCAAAACAACATTGTTTCCTTCCTGTGCGTGTTTGATCTTGTCCAAAGATCTCAATGCGCAAACACCCATGCCCTCCTCAGATCTCAAACGTTCTCTAGTCAATCTTTCATTATCAGGTGTAACTTCAAGTTCCTCATTTTTCATTTCTTCAAAAATAACATCTCCGAAATAGATATTTGGCCACCGATACTTATTTTGCAAATAATCAATCATTTCAGACTTTCCACTCCCAGCCATTCCAACTATTGCAATAATTCTTTTTGGTTGATTCTCCATAATATTGTTTAATTATTTTTTATCTTTCTTGTCTATGCTAAAGAGACTATCAAAAGTTTTTTCAATTCGTTGTAAATAGTATAAGCCAATTCCACTCAAAATACCAGTAGGTTTTTTACTCACTTTATCTCTAAGTTCTTGCTTAGCAACAGTCATCTCCTCAATTTTCTTATTTTTATAAACTTTATGTTTTTGCATAGCCTCTTCCCAGGCTTGCATAAAGATTCCTTTGTTCATTTTATTAGATATAAAAATTTTATACTATTAGAATTTAATAAATGCTAAGTTCTGTTGCAACAATCACATCCATTTTTTGAAGACACATTGGAAAGCTTTGCTCTGAACCATTTTTGAAAACCTCAGAATGTGAAAAATCAGTTCCTAAAACAGTTATCTCACTACCAATATCAATTCTTTTAATAATACTTTTTCCGATTAAATCATTGGCTAGTAAAATTGCAACTGAAAACTTAACATTCTCCATATATTTAACATCTGCTATTAACTATTAAAAAATTTTCATATCCTGGTCTGTTGTGATTTTCATTTCACCCTCTTTGAAATTCTTGAAACCTTTCACCGCAGAAATATCGCTTTTTGGAATAACGGTAAAATTTATAACATAGTCATCTTCTGGAACTACTTCATGTTTGCTTTCGTCAATTGAAAAATTATTTAACTCACAAACAATTAATTTTTCTTTCTTGAGTTTGTCTTTTTTCTTCAACTTATAAATATAGTAATTTCTTCACCGTCTGCTGAGATAATTGAGTCCAATCTTCCGCTAGAATTCTTTGAAACACTTCCACAACCAACGAGCAAGAAACTCAATAGCAACAAACTTCCAATCTTTAAAAGATTCGTATTTATAAATTTTAAATTTAAGCTTACTTACACTAAAATTTACCTGTACTCCCAAAGGCATTCTTTCCTCTAACTGTTTGTTTTTCAAAATCTTCAACTTCTTCAATTTCAGGTTGCTCTATTCTTTGAAAAACAACTTGAGCTATTTTTTGATATTTTTCTATTTTATATTCTTGCATGCCTAAATTAATAAGACCTATAAACCATTCTCCTAGGTAATTGCTATCAAAAACACCTCCTAACATCTTCAATCCCTGTTTATGAGATAGTCCACTTTTATCCCAGATAAGTCCTGCATAACCCGAAGGCAACTTAATTGCGATTCCTGTTCTACAAGAAATTCTTTCTCCTGGTTTTATTAAAATATCCTCATTTGAAAAAAGATCCATTGCAACATCCCCATCGAGAGCAAACTTTGGAACCTTAGCATTTTTTCTCAATTTTTTTATCTGAATTTTCATAGAAATTATTTTTAAAACTTTTTAGTCCCAACTCGATCAAGCCCTTCAAACTGAATTTTATCATCAAAAAAAACTTCAATTACTCTATACTTTCCGCGAGTCCAAATACCATCTTCTTTCAAAAAATGAGTAGCCTCAATAATTTGAATACTAGCCCTTGGACGAGAAAGTACTTCTTCTCCTCTTGTTTCAATCAGTGGTATCTCGCCAACTAACCAATAATTACGTTGGTCTTTTTTCAAAAAATCATATATTTTGCCTGCTTGTAATTTCTTCGGGATACACTCTTCTCTTTCACGCTTACCACTTTCAAAATGTGAGATATCACGCAAAGCAAGATCTGGATTAAACTCAACTTTAATTTCCATATTAATTCTCTATTTTATTATACATCGCTTAGCATTAAACACTTTGATTATAGCGCATAATGATTTAACTACAAAACTAGTACTAACGAACTAACTCATAATAAATATAGCCAATCCCATTATCAATTCCCGCGTCTTTATTCACAACAGTCTTGAAATCACAATAATCTGGGAAAAATGTATCCGCCTTCGGAGAATCATCAACTACTGTTATGTATAACTTATCTGCAAAAGGAAGTGCTAGATTATAGATTGTCCCTCCACCAATAATAAAGATTTCTTCTTCGCTTTCTTTGTATTCTTCAAGAAGACCTTCTAATGAATTTTTAACCTCACAACCTTCTGCCTTATAGGCATCGTTCAAGGAAACAACTATATTTTCTCTTCTTGGAAGAGCTGTGCCGATTGATTCAAATGTTCTATCCCCCATCACAACTTTATGATCTATCGTAATTTTTTTGAATCTCTGCATATCCTTTGGCAACGCCCAAAGCAATCTATTCTTATAACCGATCTCCCTATTTTTCCCCACAACTACAATAATTGAAATCATTCTTTTTGTTTTAGTTTAACGTCTAATAAAAATCTATCCTCTATAATAATATCATATTCCAAAGATAGCAAAAAACATCCTTTTGTTGAAATATTATTTTTGAATTTAAACTTTTTTAAGTTTAGCTTTTATGTTACGATTTAATTGTTATATTTAAAAAACAAAAATGAAAAATAAAGAAATAAAAAGAGTTGTAAAAAAGCAAGTTAGAAGTTCTTCTTGTAAGTTTGCAAATAAAATTTTGTGGATTGGATCTTCTTTGATTATCGCACTAACAATTATTTGTAGTGCTGTTTGTATTAATGATGTAAAAAGAAACTCCGCAAAACAAAAGAATTTTTTGTTAAAAGAAAATTCTAAATTAAAACAGGATTTGGAAGTGGCCAAAAAAGACACAAGCGTATGTAAGAGTAGTATTCCTGGATGGAGAAAAGATTTCTTTGAAATAGACTCAGCCATGGCAACGGATAATTGGTCCTATTTTGAAAGTGGGATCTTTACAGAAAAGATGTCGTTTTCAATGGAATATCCAAGCGAGTGGCAACTAACCAGAAGTGGCTCTTTTTTTAAGACATCTAACAAAAAAACTAAAGTAACAGCAATACCTCGAAATGTAATAAATTTAAAACAAGGTCAAAAATGCTTTGACAAACAATCTCTCAACGAATTTGAGTACTTAGATGAAAACGGAAAAAAACAAACTAGTTTAATCAAGGAAGAGAGAAAGGTTTTGGGAGAATGGAATGTGGCATTGAGGATTCAAAAACAAAAGATTCTCAATAACAGCTTTTTTACATACCTTGCGAATTATTGTCTAGAAAAAAATAATAAAGCTATTCTCTTAACATTCATTTCTGATAATAATAATGACTTTGACACTGAATTATACGAGAAAATTCTCTCAACAATAAAACATAGAAAATAGTCCTACAACATCAAAAGGCTTCACTAGAAATTTTCTAGTGAAGCCTTTTAGGGTTTGAGATTTTAATTTGGCCTAACAACCTTCCACTCTTGAACACTTCTTATACCTGCTCCAAAGCTAGCTTTGCAAATCCTCCCTGGGAAGCACACATTCGAATCAAGAACAATGTCATTGTTTCTATCAAAAATAATCCCGTAATGACCATAGTCGATAGCTATATTAATAGGCTGAATAAAGATATCACCTTTCTTAACATAATCAGAAAGATCTTCATTACCAGTCCGTGATACCTGATTTGTATCAGGATCATAAAAATAATCATCTGAATCACAAGCATCACCAAAGGCGCCCTCATATTGACTGTGATAAATCAAATCACCTTCTCCTATCCCCAGAATGTAATCATAATCAGCTACACAATCAGAATTATCATCATCCCATTCTGACCAGTTATTATAAATAGTTGTGTCATCCCTTAGAAAACTTTTCCCTAAGATTCTATTAACAAAAAAGTTAACTAGGGCCTTACACTGCCTTTCACGAATAATACCATTTTGATCAGGGATACTGTTACCATAATTTGTCGTGCTAACGGTATTTAGTGATGAATATAATTCTGGATACAATGCTTTACTTTCATATCCTCGCAGGCCCAAAAAGTATTAACATTCCCAATTTGATTGCTGCAATTAGCAACGACAAAGGATGTGCTAAAAAGACAGAAAAAAACTACGAAAACTACTGTTATACGCTTTTTCAATTTTCATTCTCCTTTTTTTTGATATAAATTTCAGTTTTACACAATCTCAATCAACAGACTTCAAGCCATCTCAATCACCACCTTTCATTTCTATGATTAATAAATAAACCTCTAAACTTTTAAGGTACTAAAAAAACAACTAACCTCTTCATGTTTTGAGAAGAAAATTAGATTGTCCTTTTTTATTACATAATTATTTATACAATACTCCCACTATACAAAAAAAATATTTCGGGCCAAGTCCTATTTGAAATTGAAGAAATAAGAAAATGGATATTTAAATACCCATTTAAATTGCAATTTAAATTGCAATTTCGAGAAACCTCTATAGAAACATTCCTGCATCTCTTTTCCAAATTAACCAATGTTTCCACTTTTTTTCCTCCTTATTGTCTTTATTTTTGCTTCTTGCGAAGCCTTCGGTCAAAATCATCTGATAGCGTCCTTTGTTTTTTTCTCCCAACAAATTAAAGGAGAGACTACCTTCGGAGAGACTGCCCTTCATCAATCCCCATTTGCCCTTATCCCAGATATTAACATTCCCCGCTCCATAGTTACCTTCTGCAATTTCACCTTCAAAGTCTATATAGCTTAGGTCATGATTCTCAACTCTAATCGCCAAGTGTTTCACACCAGGAATTGTTGAAAGATTTTTTGGTATTGCCCAAGACACGAGTGTGTTTTGTCCTGTCTCGGAGTCAAACATCTCCAAACGAAAGTCAAAATGCAATCGAGAGGCATGATGCTCTTGAATTACAAATCTTTGCTTGGTGGAAATTTCCCCTGGATTTTCAACCTTGCCATTAGCAATTTTTCGCAGTTCTCTATTCATAGTGCAAATATTGTAACATTTTTATCCACAGATATCAATGAAACCAAAAAATTTATATTTTTCATAATCCCCATAGTTAAAGTAACTAGAAACTTTTTTCATTGACATCGTATTATTTCTATGATACTCTACATTGTTGACCAAACGGGAAACACAAATTCAAACAATAAACTATTAATGCTACTTTTGACTATTTATTTTAAAGATAAATTCTCTGTTTTTTATCGAACTTGCATAAAGACTTTTCCTGTTTTATACTTAATTGTGTATCAAAAAAAGTGTGGAAAAACAAAAATAAATAATCAAAAAAATACTCAAATGTTAAACGATAATTCTTCTGAAAAAAGAGAGGATTCAGTAACTGATGAAAAAATTCAGTCTCTTCATGAAATGATTGCAACAGCAGAACAAACCATTCTATCAGCAAAACAAATGTTATCAACAATGGATGCCCCTGTTCCAAAACAAACATCCGTGCATATAGGTGAATCTAGTAAACAAATTGTTCATGGTGCATTCGATGGACAAATCATGATTGGTGAAGATGGGAAACAATATCCAGTTCCTGCTAACTATGCTTCAAAATCAAAGTTAGTCGAGGGAGATATTCTCAAACTTACAATTTCTCCACAAGGAACTTTCATGTATAAACAGATTGGACCAATAGAAAGAAAGTTTCTCATTGGAACTGTTAAACAAGATGAGCGTGGAAACTATATTATAAAAGCTGAAGAAAAAGACTTTAAGGTTCTTTTAGCTGCTGCTACTTATTTCAAAATTGAAGTTGAAGATGAAGTCACAATAGTAATCCCAAGAGACAAGGAAGCTGTTTGGAGTGCAATTGAAAATGTTGTACGAAAAGCTTCAGATCCGGTTACCCCTCGAGTGGTTTACGAAAAAAAAGCTATTGAAGAGGAAGAATCCGAGGAAGATGAAAGTCAACTTTCTGCTGTAGAAAAGCTAAAACAAGAAATTGACGAGGAAAGGAAAAGTCACGTAACAAAAGATGACTTATTAGACGAATGGGCTCCTAGCGCTGATGAAATTCAAGAAGAAGCCAAACAAAAAGTTGGCGCCAAGAAAGAATAGTGCTATACTCTGCTTGTTTTGATTAGAAATAAAAAAAGAAGATGTTAGAAAGTTTGCTAAAAAAATATCCTATTATAGGACAGTTTGTTCGTTTTGGTTTGGTTGGTGGACTAAACACTGGTGTTGACCTGGTTATTTTGAATATATTGATGTTCTCAACTGGGTTATCAGAAGGAACACCCTACACCATATTCAAATCAATTTCTTTTATTTGTGCCGCAACATTTGGATACTTCATGCACAAACAATGGTCTTTCAAGGATAACTCCAAAGAAAAAGGAGCTGAAAAATTCTCTCAATTCTTCATAGTGTCCACGATGGGAGCAACTATAAATGTAACAATAGCAGTATTAGTAGTTTCTCAACTAAAACCACTTATTGGTGATGAAATTATGTCACTAACTATTTCAAGTGAACTATGGGGCACAATTGGAGCTTTGTTCGGCACAGCAGTTGGATTGATCTGGAACTTTTTTGGCTATAAGTTTGTTGTGTTTAAAAAATAAAAATCACTTCCTCTATGCTCTACATGTCTTGTCATGTAGAGTTTTTATTTTTCCATTTTTTCATGCTAAATTAAAACCCAAAGTTTTTTATTATTTTGACTTTTACACAGCAATTACTATACTTAAATATATCAAAAGCAATAAGAGTTTAATTGAAAGAATCCAAAATGTTAGCGTTATACCAAAAATATAGACCAACTAAATTTTCTCAAGTTGCTGGACAAGAACATGTCATCAGAACACTTACAAATGCAATTGCCAATAAACGAATTGGGCATGCGTATCTTCTGACAGGACCTCGTGGAACTGGAAAAACCACTCTAGCTAGGATATTTTCAAAAACAATCAACTGCCTAGAGCCAATCGAAAACAAAAAAGGCAGCAATCTTAGACTTGAACCTTGCAATAAGTGCGAGAATTGCAGATCAATTATGGAAGGAAAAACTCTTGATGTTGTTGAAATTGATGCCGCATCACACACTGGCGTTGATAATATCAGGCAACTAAGAGAAACAGTACCAATCCCCCCTTCACTATTGAAATACAAAGTATACATAATCGATGAAGTCCATATGCTTTCAATTGGAGCTTTTAATGCTCTCTTAAAAACATTAGAGGAACCACCAAAACATGCGATCTTCATCCTTGCTACAACAGAACTTCACAAAGTACCAGAAACAATAATCTCACGTTGTCAGCGTTTTGATATCACACTACTAAATCAAAAACAGATTGTTGATTATCTAAGAAAGATTGCAGAAAAAGAAGGAGTAGAAATCGAAGATGAAGCACTTGAAACAATAGCACTAGAGGCAGATGGTGGTATGAGGGATGCTCAGTCAATCCTGGGACAAATCATCTCACTGGAAGATAAAAAAGTTACAGCAAAAGAAGTCAATGATATCCTTGGAACATCTTCAAGAAAAATCATCATTGATTTTGTTAAGCTACTTACAGAAAAGAAATTAGCAAAAGCACTTGAAAGTATTGAAAAACTACAAGAAGAAGGAATAAACCTGCGAAACTTTAACAAAAGTGTTCTATCTTTTTTACGAATAGTCTTGCTGTCCAAAACAAGTGACGAAGCTGGGAAAAAATCCGCTGTATCACTTTCAGAAGAACAGCTCAAAGAAACTAAATCAATTTCAAAAAAGCTTTCCTTAAGAGACGTTTTGGAATTATTAGACCTCTTTAGCAGAAGCTTCTCACAATTCAAAGAAACAATCATCCCACAATTGCCACTAGAGCTCGCTACTATAAAATATTGTTCAGATCAAGAACTCACACCTAAAGTTAGCATTCCCTCACCATCAAATCCTGTTACAATAAAAGCTCCCTTGGCAAATAACATTAGAAAATTTGAAAAAAGAAGCACTCCAAGCCCAATAGAAAATAAGGTTATCTCAAAACCACAAATAGAATCCAAAACACTTGAAAGTGCCCAGAAAAAAGAAGCACCAAAGGCTGATACGCCAAAAACTCCTGTATTAGAAATGCCCACAGACCTAGTAAAGAGAAAAATTTCGCTTTCTGAAGTCCTAGACAATTGGTTTGGTATTTTAGAATTAATCAAACCAGAAAATAGATCTATCCATGCATTTTTGACAAATTGTAATCCTTGTGGTGTTATTGATGAAACCATCTATATAAAAACAAGATATGATTTCTATAAAGACAAACTATCAGAAAACGAAAACAAATTGACAGTTCAAAAAACGACTGCTACAATATTGGGTGCAGTACTAAAGATTGCTTTTGTTACAGAAAAAGAGAGTTCGAATATGAGCTTTGACGAAGAAGAGTCTACCGACCAGAATCACAATATATTGCACGATGCAATGAAGGTTCTCGGTGGCAAGATCATCAAAGACTAATTCAGCTTTGTTTTTTTTATTTTAACAAAACACACTGGGGAATCGCCAAGCGGTAAGGCAGCAGGTTTTGATCCTGTCATTCGGGGGTTCGAATCCCTCTTCCCCAACATAAAAATAATAAAGCATCCTCTAATGAGGGTGCTTTATTATTTTATTTGCTTGGTAAGGGATTCGAACGGGTAACAATGAGGTAGTTTCTTTTTAGCAAAAAAGAAACGTAGCGAATGCCGATGGATGCGATAGCATTCAGCGCTACCCTGGACAAGGAGCCCCTAAGGGCGACGCGAGAGGATCTGTTTAAATTAAAACACAATTGTTGGTTTGGGATATAGTTTATCGCGTTGATTTTAAAAAAATTGGGTTGTAAGCTCAGACCACAACTATTGAACTGGGGTACAAGCCTGCCTAAGCAAAAAAAGAAAGGTACCTTTTAAGGTACCTTTCTTTTTTATTGGGGAAGAGGGATTCGAATGGGTAGCAATGAAGCATTATTTCTTTAGAGATTTCTATAAATGTATCTATTTTAAATAACAATGAAAACAAAAGATCCGAGTTACAAACTAGGACCAGCGCAACCCCTCCTATAATAAAATAGTGTGCAATCTTCATAAATTAACTAGACTTGACTTATGTACTAGAAGATTATACAGTTATTAACTGTTTACATTCTTTGTAAATTAATAATAACATGGGGTCTTGCTTACTTTAGCAGATAAAATATGCTAAAGTATCAAGCAATGAAGCCAAAAAACAAGTATTTAAACCATACACACCTTTCTGAGCGTAAATTCAAGGAAATTTTGAAGTATTTCTGTGCAGACGAAACAGCCTTAAAAACAACTTTCTACACAAAGAATAATAG
>Ga0209633_10003568_pt1 | contig 14323 bp, 8 predicted proteins | sample Cruoilmetagenom1_FD_187290 | JGI IMG/M metagenome (GOLD analysis project Ga0209633, IMG submission 187290) | Oil polluted marine microbial communities from Coal Oil Point, Santa Barbara, California, USA - Sample 1 (SPAdes) (version 2) | ecosystem: Environmental > Aquatic > Marine > Oil seeps ... | reverse complement strand
TTATACAGGATTATTGGGTTTAACCTTACTGTATTGGTTTGCTTCTTTGTTTGGTTTTGCCGACATGGATTTTGATTTTGGTGGTGATAGCGCAGAAGGTGTGATCAGTGAAAGTACAGAGATAGATAGTGCAGACCCTAGTTCTGGTTGGTTAAGCAGATTTAAGTTAGATGGTATTCCAGTAACGATTAGCATCTCGTTGACTATATTTTTTTCGTGGGTGATCAGTTTTTTAGTGGTGCATTACTACCAAGACCAAATTGAAGAAGGATGGGTTGAAGTAGTGCTGGGATTTTGGGTGCTAGTGTTAGCACCAGTGGTTTCAGCACCGATTGTGGGAACGTTGTTATCACCCTTAAAACCATTATTTAAAAAATTAAAAGAAAGTGCAGAAGGTCGTAAAGCGGATTCTTTAATAGGACATCTTGCAACGATTCGCACTAATAAAGTCACCATGGATTTTGGCGATGCCGATATTGATGTAGAGGGTGCAAGCTTAATTTTAAAAGTTCGCGCCGAAGAACCGAATATCCTAAAGCGCGGTGATACTGTCGTGATTACGGATTATATTATTGATACAAATACCTACAAAATAAGATTGAATTCTTAATAACAGAAACACAAAAAATTAAAATAATAGATTAAACAAAATTTAAACAACAAATAAATATAAAAAGAAACTGGGGTTATAAAGATGGGCAGTTCAGTCACAATTTTCACATTGGTCGCTATCGCAATCATCGCATTTTTAGTTATCGCAATCTTAATTGCATTCACTAAATTCTATGTAAAAGTCCCACAGGGCTGGGCATTGATTATCAATGATACATCCAGTACACCCAAGGTTAAATTCACCGGTGGTATTGTCTGGCCAGTCATTAACAAAAAAGAATTAATGAAAATTTCGTTGATTACTTTTGAGGTGGACAGAAAGAATAAAGATGGCTTGATTTGTAAAGATAACATCCGTGCCGATATTACCGTTGCCTTTTATATGCGTGTTAATGAAACTCAAGAAGATGTTTTAAAAGTCGCTAAATCCATAGGTGTTGATCGCGCATCAGACAAAGATGCGGTACATGAATTATTTAATGCAAAGTTTTCAGAAGCATTGAAAACCGTCGGCAAAAATATGGACTTTGTCACACTGTTTGAAAACCGTATTGATTTTCGTGACAGCATTATCGAAGTCATTGGTAATGATTTGAACGGTTATGCGTTAGAAGATGTTGCGATTGATTATCTTGAGCAAACGCCGATTACGCATCTTGATTCGAATAATATTTTAGATGCAGAAGGTATTCGGAAAATCACTGAATTAACCGCAGTCCAAAATGTTCATACCAATGAACTTTCACGAAACGAAGAATTAGCAATTACTAAAAAGAATGTAGAAACACGCGAAGCAATGCTCGAGTTAGAACGTCAAGAAGCCGATGCTGTCGCTCGCCAGAATCGTGAAGTAAACACCGTTATAGCACGTGAAGAAGCAGAAACAACCAAAGTAAAAGAAGAAGAACGCTTACGTGCAGAACGTGCTCGTATTGCCACCGAAGAAGAACTTCAGGTGATGGAACAAAATAAAATGCGCGAAGTAGAAGTATCAGAAAATAATCGTTTGCGAGCAGTAGCGATAGAAGAAGAGAAAGTAGGGCGCGCGCGTGAGTTAGAGATTGTTGCTAAAGAGCGTGAAGTTGAATTACAACGTATCGAAAAAGAAAAAGCACTAGAAGTAGAGCGCAAAGAAATCGCAAATGTGATTCGCGAACGTGTTGCGGTTGATAAAACCGTTGCAGAGCAAGAAGAAAAAATCAAAGAAGTACGTGTCGTGGCAGAGGCCGATCGCCTTAAACAAGCAACGATTATCGCAGCTGAAGCACAGGCAGAAGAAGATTTGGTTAAACAGGTTAAGCAGGCCGAAGCCGATGAAGTTAAAGCGATTCATAAAGCGAAAGAAATTAATACAATTGCTCAGGCAGAATTAGAAGCATCTTCAAAAGAGGCAGATGCGAAGAAGCAATTAGCAGAAGGCACACAAGCAGAACAGGCAGCACCCGGTTTAGCAGAAGCGCAAGTCAAAGAGGTTATGGCAGAAGCCACTCAAAAAGAAGGTCTTGCCGAAGCAAAAGTCCAAGAAGAAAAAATGGATGTGGAAGCAGTGGGTAGCGAGAAAATAGGGTTGGCAGCGGCGGTCGTTAAACGTGAAAAATTCAAAGCAGAAGCAGAAGGCTTAGTTGAGAAATTTAAAGCGATGGATAAGATGAGCCCCGATTCTCGTGAGCATGAAGAGTTCCGCATGAAACTAGAAAAAGACTTTGAGCAAGCCTTGGTTGAAATTGATGCCAACAAAGAAATTGCCGATGACCAAGCAAAGGTACTGGCAACTGCGCTATCAAAAGCCAATATTGATATTGTTGGCGGTGGTGATTATTTACAATCATTTACTAAAGGTTTAGGCATGGGTAAAACCGTTGAAGGTTTGATGGAGAAAAGCCCTGCGATTGAATCTGTATTGGGTAAATTATTAGATATGAAGTCAGCTAAAACGTAACTACCCAGCGTATTCATATTTTACTTCAACTCGGCGTTATTTTCGTACTCGAATGGTTACATATATAAATATGCTCACATTCTCCGTTGAAAATGCCTTGATTTGAAGCAAAATCTAAACACGCTGAATAGTTACGTAAACTTAGATTAAATGTTCCTCCACCTTGAGGGGGAAGAAGTATTCAAACACCAAATTAAAATAATAACCAATATGTCCGATAAAAATAATTCAGAACCAACGGATAACCAAGCTGTAGATCAAGCTGTCTCAGAATCCAGTGCTTACGAAATTATCCGTAAACGCTTAGAGCAACATGGCAATACCTTAGAGCAACATACCAAAGCACTCAACACCGCACGTCTTGAAGAATTTGGTAGCTCAGATATGGCTGTGCTCGGTCGCCTGCGTGTACGAACAGAAAATAACTGTATTGCGCGCGATATTGCACAGGTCGGTGATACACTTATTTTTGGTTATAACGTCTTTATTGGCTTAAAAAAAGAAACCCATATTGAAGATGTTTTTACACTGTATAAACTTATAGAAAAGGATGAACAATACGAATTTGAATCCATTTCTTTAGATAAAAGCTTTTTAAAAGAACGCTCTTTTGTTGCTGACTTTGAAGAGCTTTATACCTATTACAAACACACTCGGCTTATTCAACTCATTGTCAAAGACAATAAGCTATTAGCCTCATTTCAGATTGGTACTGACATTAGCGATATTCGTGTCTTTCGTTGGGCAATTGATAACAAGCATAAACTGACTTACATCGACAACCGTGGCGAATACGATATTGCCTTGCCATCACCGCATGATTTTGAATGGATTTATACAACCCGTGAAGACTCGGTTCATGGTCGTCATCCACATATTAATATTCTCGATACCATTTTTGTAGAAACTATTGGTGGTGATTTTACTTTAAAAGTTGAAAACAATACCGAAACGGGTGCAGGCATCTATAACGAACCTGTCGATGCTGAAAACCAATCCATTGATGATGCTGAAATTGCTTATGCTGATCTGGGTAAATTTATCCTTCTAAAAGTGACGCCTTACAGAGAAAACATCACACGTTTCTTGGTGTTCAATAAAAGTAATCAGCAGGTGAATCGCATCGACGCCATCGGGCAATCTTGCCAACAGCTTCCTGAGGATCACGGCATTATTTTCCCCGGCGGTATTTATTTGCAAAGTGGAGAGATTAAAACCTTTGCCGAAGATACCAGCGGAATGCGTTTTAAACGCAGTATACGTTCGCCAAATGGTGAAGATATTTTGTATGTGTTTTATGAAGCAGAAGAAGGCAAGTCTGCTTTGTATTCCTACAATATGATCGAAAAAGAATTAGCTAACCCTTTATTTGGACACGGCTATAGTCTTTATGATGATGGCAGAATGGTTATTTTTAACGCCGAAAGTGAAGAGCCTACGCGCATTCATCCGATGCAAATTTGGCAAACATCATTTTCATCAGAAGAATTCGCAAGCCAAGCAACAACCACAGCCTCTTTTTATACCAATATTGGTAACGCTGAATTAGTGCGCGGCATCTCGGAGCTTTACAGTATTACGCGTTCTATCGACAAACAAACTGCTTCTGTACCTGTTTACAACGAGCTTTCACAAGCGTATGAGCGTTTACAAAGTGCCTATTTTTGGCTAGATAAGCCCGAGTTAAAAGAGATTAAAAATGCACTGCATGAGATTAGCCAAACTTCAGAATTAGTGCTGGATGAGTTTGAAAAAGTTGAGAGTATCAGGCAACGTGCCAATCAAGCAATGCAAGAAGCTGAGGCAGAGCAAAAGACCATATTCTCACGTATATTACCCGATAGTTGGGACCAAGTTGAAGAATTTGTAGATGCACTGGATGGCATTCGCAAGCAACGCGGGCATCTGCTCACTATTAAAGAATATCGTTATATCGATCAACAACGTATCAAAGGGCTGGACACAGCGTTGGTTGAACAACAAGAATCATTAGGTACAGAAACACTTAAATTTTTATCAGAGGATAAAGCGTTACAGCCGTATCAAAACAAGCTTGATAAACTGGATAAAGAAGCAGAAAAGACCACCACAAGAGTACAAATAAAAACGGTGATTGAACGCTATGAAAAAATGGCAGGCGACCTGGATTTAATCTCTGAATTAGTATCCACTCTACAAGTTGAAGATGCGACATTACGCACGCGTATTATCGAGAATATTTCGACCATTTATGCCAAGTTGAATCAAAGCAAAGCCCGAGCGCGTCATAAATATAAAGATCTTGGTTCTAGCGAAGCGGTTGCGCAATTTAGCGTTCAATTCAAACTATTCAGTCAAAGTATTGCTAATGCGGTGGGGCTTGCGAGTACGCCAGATAAAGCGGATGAACAACTCAATCGTTTATTGATTCAACTAGAAGAATTAGAAGGACAGTTCAGCGAACACGATGAATTTTTATCCGATATTATTGGCAAGCGTGAAGAAGTTTATGAGACCTTCGAGTCGCATAAACAAACGCTTATATCAGAACGCCAACGCCGAGCGCAAAACCTATTAGATGCTGCAGAACGTATACTGACTTCGTTAACGCGTCGTACTCAAAAACTTACAGATATAGATGCGCTGAATACACTTTTTGCCTCTGATCCGCTGGTGATTAAGATACGTGATATTGCTGAAAAGTTACGCGAAATTGACGATAGCGTAAAAGCAGATGATATTGAAAGTCGTCTTAAAAACAGCAAAGATCAAGCTTTACGAGCGCAACGCGATAAATCAGAAATTTATGAAGACGGTGGCAAGGTTATTAAGCTAGGTCGTCATCGTTTTAGTGTGACTACGCAAGAGCTAGATTTAAGTATTATTCACAAGGGTGATCAGCTGAATCTGCATTTAAATGGAACTGATTTTATTGAGCCAATTGATAATGCAACACTCAATGCTCAAAAAGAATTTTGGAATATTGAGATAGAGTCTGAATCTCCACAGCTATACCGTGCAGAGTATCTGGCGGGCTTAATCTTAGAAAGTGCTGAACATAAACAAAATAACCTTGATATGACATCGCTAGAAGCAGTGATTCATGATGAAAAAGCACTACTTAAAATTGTTCATGATTTTGCATCACCGCGTTATAAAGAAGTCTACGAAAAAGGCATACACGATCACGATGCAAGCAGGTTATTACAACACTTATTACCGATTCAAAAGACTAGCGAATTATTACGGTTTCCACCATTAGAGCGCGGTCTAGCGACTTTGTTTTGGTCAGTCACGCAAACACAATCACCGCAAAACGATTGGCAAAAACGAGCTATTAGCGCAAAACAATTGGTGGATGTATTTAACCACCACGATGCCAGTAGGCGATTACAAAAAGATATTCATCAAGAACTGAGCCAATTCTTAGAACAATACCCCATTGTTGCCAATGCAAGCACACGTCTTCGTACTGCTGAATATTTGAGCCAAGAACTAGCACAAGAAAAGCTCACATTTACATCCAGCCAATACGCCAAAACATTGCTGGATGATTTACGCAGAAATTTAACAGTGGCAAAGGCGTGGAAGCAATTTGAAACAACATTAAAACAATTATCAGAACAGCATGATGAGCGATGGGCATTGGCACAAGCTTGGTTACTAGCGATGCTTGAAAATAATGATAAAGATGAGAAACAGTCATCTCACTATGTACCAGAAGCGATTGCATTATTAATCTGTGAAAATATTAAATGGAAAGATAATGCAACGCAATTGGAAGTAAGCGTAGACGATATTATGGGTGAACATCCTCGTATTGAATCGCAGAAACTTCATATTAGTTTGGATGATTTTCTAAGCCGATATCATCATCACAAAAGTCACGTTTTAACAGGCTATCATAAATATTTAAGTTCACGCAGTGATGTAATGAAAGTATCAGCCGAATCGTTGAGGTTAGATGAATTTAAAGCGAGACCGCTGTCTTCTTTTGTAAGAAACCGCTTAATTAACGAACTCTACTTATCCCTAATCGGCGATAATCTTGCCAAGCAAATGGGAACGGTCGGCGAAGATAAACGTACCGATTTGATGGGATTGTTAATGATGATCTCACCACCGGGTTACGGTAAAACCACGTTGATGGAATACGTTGCCAGTAGTTTGGGTTTGATCTTTATGAAAATCAACTGTCCTTCATTAGGGCATGACTTGTTGTCTTTAGACCCAGAACAAGCGCCCAATGCAACCGCTGCACAAGAATTGAATAAGCTTAATCTTGCCTTGGAAATGAGCAATAACGTGATGCTCTATTTGGATGATATTCAACACACCCATCCAGAATTTTTACAGAAATTTATTTCATTAAGTGACGGCACGCGCCGTGTCGATGGAATATGGAAAGGTCGCACAAAAACCTATGATATGCGTGGTAAACGCTTCTGCATAATCATGGCGGGAAATCCCTATACCGAATCAGGTGAGGTATTTAAGATACCTGATATGCTGGCTAACCGTGCGGATATTTATAATCTTGGTGATATGCTCGGCGACCATGAAGAAGCCTTCTCACTGAGTTATATTGAAAATAGCTTGACCGCTAACCCTGTACTTGCTCTATTGGCAACACGTGAGATGTCGGATATTTACTTGCTGATTGATATGGCAAAAGGCAAACAAGTTGTATCCACTGATCTTAAACATAATTACAGCGGTGCGGAGCTAAATGAGATTATTGAAGTCTTTAAAAAGATGTTTGTCATTCAAGAAGTTGTGTTAAAAGTAAATCAACAATACATCGCATCCGCAGCGCAGAATGATGCTTATCGCAAAGAGCCACCGTTCAAATTACAGGGCAGTTACCGTAATATGAATAAAATGGCTGAAAAGCTATCGGCGGTGATGAATCAAGCAGAAATGATGCAAATGATAGAAGATCATTATCTAGGCGAGGCGCAGTTATTAACCACAGGTGCAGAAGAAAACCTACTTAAACTGGCTGAGCTGCGCGGTAATATGACAGATGAGCAACAACAACGTTGGGCTTCGATTAAATCAGAATTTAATAAAAACAAAATGGCGGGCAACGAAGAAGCCACCATTGGTTTAGAAATTAGTAGTAAGCTGGGAGATTTGTCAGAAAATATTCAGCAAGTGAATCAATCATTACAGCAGAGCGAACAATCGGATAATTTAGCAAGCCAATTGGCTGAAATAAGCAACAATCTTCAAGGCTTCCAAACCATATTAGAAAATCCAAACGAACCTGAGAATAATCTGCTCGTTACTCAACTAGGTGAAATGACGCAAACCATTCAACGATTTGAAGCAGTATTTAAAGAACCAAAAGTGACTGATGCCATACTTGCTGAATCACTCATGGCAATTTCGCAAAAGTTACAGAGTATTGAAAATACAGCTTCTGCTTCTTCTGAAGTTTCTTCAAAAAATAGCAGTAGCGGAGAAGAAATAGCAAAACAACTTTCAAAAATCGTTGAAGGCATATCTATTATGAATCGTGAACTAGAAGAGGTTTCGGAAGCTTCTCAACAAAAGGCAAGATGGTTGACGAAACTAGGCAGAAAGAAGCCAAGGGATGGTATTGAATAATCAACTTTTAATTGAATACAAACGACCATGGAAATTATTCACTTTGTTTGTTGGCTTATCATTACTAATTGTTGGGTCATATTATATGCCAGCACCTGATTGGGATATTTCAATCAGTAATATCATGGCATTTTTTACCTATCTATCAGCGGCATGGTCACTGCGTGTTTTGGTCGAAAGACAGTGGAAAAATATCCCGTTGATGTTGTTCTTAACGTGGTTTAGTGTGGATGGATGTTACTCTATCTACTGGTATTTCAAAGAATCTCTGATCAAGTCCAATTATTTTAAGCTAGCTAAAACTGCCGATATTTTCCACGAAGATCGGCACAATAGAATAACTATTACGTCTCACTTCGTAAAAAATAGCAGCAGTTTTTTCTGTGATTAATTCTAATCGACTTAATCAGAGATTCATTAAGAATCCTGTTGCACTTGAATTAATGAGGGATGTTAATTTTTTAGCTTCATTAGTTTTGTATGGTATGTGTGGGCTTATTTGGTACTATCGTGGTTCTCTAAAAGAAATGTTGGTTGAAGTTAAAAATCTACGTTTTGCTGATAATTAAGAATAGGGGATCATGACAATAATATGATTTACATTAAGAAAGCATGAAAATATTTGCGGTGATGATTTCCTTTGTTTTCCTTATTCTGCTGTCTGCTTGCGAAAAACCGGCGGATATAAAATCCCCCAATCAATATGCTAAACATGGCATTAGTTTCAATTACCCCAGTAATTGGGATTTAATGGAAGAGGATTTGATTGAAGATGTAACGAATGTAAGTGTTGAATCACCAGGGAGCGCTATATTTATGCTTCAAATTTTCGATGAAGAACACGCTATAAGCTTAGGTGAATTTGCACAATGGTATTCTAAGGAAGCGAATGAGTTGATTCCTATTGGCAAAGTAACAAGCGATCCTTTAGTTACAGTGAGTAAAAAGATTCATTCAGTAGAAACGAGCGGTAAAAAAGAATTATTTACAATTACGTTATTGGGTCAAAAAGTACCGCACCAAAGAGAATTTTACATCCTTGAACAATCGGGGAAAGTATTGTATTTAATCAGCCAAATGGCTTTAGAAGATCAAAAAGTAGTTGATCCGGGGTTTGATCTTATTTTTAAATCGTTTTCTGTTAATTAGTAGGGTGTCACGTGAGTATTTTAACTACGTGATAGTGTGATTTTAAGAAGGCAAATGCAAACGTACCCGTGCTCCCACATAGGGAGACACTAATAATTCAATTTTTCCACCAATGGCTTCTACAATCTCGGTACTCACTGCAAGCCCAATTCCTTGTCCGTCGGTTTTGCTATCGGCGCGAATACCACGTTGTAATAGCTCTGATGGATTTTTATCGGGGAAGCCTAGACCATCATCATCAATGTCGATTATTAAGTTATCACTATCGTGAGTGGCAGTAATTTCTACAATTTTTTCACAAAAACGGCAGGCGTTGTTAATCAGATTGCCGAACACTTCCATCATGTCGTCGGTATCCATTCTGCATTGATGAAAATCGTCCACATTAATGACAAATTCAAAGGGCTTGTCGCGATAAACTTTTAACAATGGATCTTTTAAACGGTGAATAATGGGTTTAACGGATTGAAGCTGAGTGATGGTCCCTTGATCACTGACCACTGCACGGCGTAATTGGTAGGCAACAATATCATTCATGCGTTGTACTTGATTACTGACCGTATCATCATTGTGTTTGTCGGCCGCATTTTGCAGGACGGATAAGGGGGTTTTAAGGCTGTGAGCGAGATCATCAAGTGCATCTCGGTAACGTTGTTTTTGTCCTTTTTCTCCGTTGATGAGTGCATTGACAGCACTTTTTACTGCAGAAAGCTCAGTGGGGTATGCTTTGCTAATCAGTTGTTGTTCACCAGCTTCAATTTTTTTGATTTCATTTTCAAACTGTTTGATGGGGTGGATCACTAGATAGCTACTGACAACTTGGGCGAGTAACACCAGTATAGTCGTGATAATAAATAGCCATAAAATATTGCGTAAAATTTCATCACGCCCTTTCTCTAAGGCAATGGCTGATTTAGCTAAAATCAGTTGATAATTACCATGAGGTTTATAGCTAAAACCACGCGCATAAACGATGTAGTTTTCAGCACCGTCGAGTTTCGATTTATTACGTCCCTGAGTGTCTTCGGGGCTGAGTATATCAACGCCTTCTTGGTCGCTGGGCATACGAAGATTAAAGGTGGTAAATACCCGTTGTTTATCTTTAGAGAAACGATCAGCACTAATGTCGTTAAACGGATACTGGCTGTGCCAAACGATATTACGGCTTTCTATATTTTGGATATAAGCGTATTTAGTGGCATTGAGTTTGGTGAAATTATGTTTAACAAGAAAGGCTAAAAAATCATTCTTTGAATTTTGATCAATGATGAATTTACTGTCTTGAAAATCAAGAAAGCCAAGTAACTCAAGCCCTGATTCACTTAACGTCGTTTTTTCCCTTTCCATGATGCGGTGTTGGGTTACGTAGTAGAGCAAGCTACCGAGGACAATAATGCCGACACCGATAATTGCCAATGCGCTTAAAAACTGTCTACTTCGCAATGATTTCATGAAAAACTAGGGGTTCTCTTTTTCGTATTTGGGATAATGTGTGTTTATTTGCAACGCTTAAGTGACAGCCTCTGAATTTCGAGTAAGCGTAAAGCGATAACCACGACCACGCAAGGTTTCAATTGGATTGATTGTATTTTCAGGATCAAGCTTCATGCGTAATCGACGAATAAACACTTCTATAACGTTACTGTCGCGATCAGATTCATCGTCATACATACTTTCGGTGAGATCAGTTTTAGAAATAACTTCGCCTGCATGCATCATTAAATGTTCGATGACTTTATATTCGTAAGCGGTTAAAGAAATTTCATCATCATCAACCATCAGGCGTTGTTCTGATGTATTTAAACGAATAGGCCCACAAGAAAATTCAGCCTGAGACCAGCGACCGGTACGTCGAAGTAGGGCGCGCATTCGTGCTAATAATTCTTCATGGTGAAAAGGTTTATCGACGTAATCGTCTGCGCCTGCTTCTAAGCCTTCCACACGGTTTTGCCAACGGGTACGCGCAGTAAGGATAATAACAGGATAATCTTTACCTTTATCGCGTAGGCTTTTAATAATTTCCAACCCGCTTACTTCAGGTAAGCCAAGATCGATAATCGCTAGATCTATTGGATATTCAAGTGCTAGATAAAGCCCTTGTGCGCCATCGGCGGCGGCATCAACTACAAAGCCAGCTGCTTGTATAGTCTCGGTAAGTTGTTCACGAATATCCGTATCATCTTCGACAACTAATACTCTCATAATAACCCCATGTCCTTTTGAACCTTGTTTAAACTACCTGCCACAATGATGTAAGCTAAGGTACTTGTTCCGTCAAGTTTTCATTTTTACCGCGCATTATACACAGTAACTGCCTGTTTATATAAAATTTTTTTAGGTATCTCTAAATAATTTATTTTCTAAAAAAATCTTAAGATTTTGCTATTTTTTGCAGACCACAACCAATCGTGATTAATTGAAATTCGCCTCTATCTTCAAGAAATTTCACATGATGACAGTCTGGGTTGGTGTAAGTAGATTTCTTTTTTAATGACAGAACACGTCCATTTAATACGGTTTTTATGGTCGAAATAATTTCTAGCGAGCTGATGGGTTGAGTTGATATTACACGTGTAATAGGGATGTTGAGCACCTCAGCATGAGTCACTTGAACCATACTATTCATTGCTATCATTAAGATAACAGTTTTTATTAAACGAGGGTAATTTTGTAAAAAACGCCTCATGAATGTCCCCAAAATATATTTATTTATGTTGACCTTTAAATGTCTAGCTAAGGTCTTATTTTCTTATTTATGAGAAATTTTTTATTAAAATAATCTCTCATTTTCTATATATATCATAAATATAATTAACCAAAGCTGAATGGTTTTTTCAGCTTTGGAAAAAGATTACAAATGAGGTGGTTTGTTGAGCGAGAATTCAGCGTATCGGTTGATAGCGGTAATGCCCAGTGATAGGCATAGTGAATAAAATATCTTCCAGTTTTGGCCCTTTGCCCATATTGTGAACAATCATGGGGCGTTTATTATCTTTACTGACTTTATTGGTGATAATGCCAATGTGAGGCATACCCGGCATGATATTCCATGTGACCAGATCACCAGGGCGATAATCATTGGCGTTTTTACTTCGAGGCAAAACTAAACCGTTACGTGCAAAAAATACTTTGAGGTTTAATACCCGTCGATGATCTATATTAGTATCCGGTGCGATTCGATCCCATTTAGCAAGATTAGGGTAGCGTCTAAAACCTGCGTTCATATCTTTATGTACGCGTTGTTGCAAGTCGATGCCTAGTTTTCGATATGAGCGTACGACCACATCGGTGCATACACCAATATTGTTAGGGACATCACCCCACGGATAAGCGATTTTGCGATAGCCACCATCATAAGTGACTTTGTGGTTTAGTCTTTCCAGTGCAGCGTCAACCAAGTTCATTGAAAATAAATCACTTTCAAAACTTTCTGGTGTAAAGTTGTTATTAAAAGAAGCTGCTTTAAGCGTTGTTTGTACTGATGTTTGTGTGGCTATTAACAGGCCCAGTGTTAATAGTGATTTCCCCAAATGCATAAGTCCCCCGTTGGCGTATTAAATGGCGTATATAACTGTAAAAGCGAAAAGAATTAAAGACTGACTAGTCAGCCGGATAGATTCCACCCTCTGCGATGAGTTCATTAAACAGTGTTTTAAAATCAGGATTTGTTATTATTTTAGATAGTGATTCGGCACTGTAATAGTAATCAGAGCTAAGCTGTTGAATCGTTTTTTTATGCTCAATGGGCAAAGTAATGTGTTTGCCGTTTGCAAAAAAGTCGATTATAGCAGTATCTTGCGATTCTATATAGGCAAACCGTAAATAGCTTTCACGTTCGTAGTTGTCATTTGGTTTGTATCCTTCCGCTAATGCCAATTTTGTTTGATCTTCCAATTTCTCATTTTGGCTATGATCGCCACGTGTTTCGGTTAAATATTTTCCTAGCCATTGGGTTAGATTGTGTTCTTGTAAATGAAGCCCATCGAGTAATAGTTTTGATAGCGCATTAATATCCTCTTGATGAATTTCTCCTGACGATAGTTGTACTTTACGTTGAGCATCTTGATAACGTTGTTTAAAAGCAGGCGTATTTGTAAATGATTCGACCCAGTTTTGAATTAATTCTTGCTTGCTTGGTGCGCGAAAACCGACCGAAAATGTCATGCATTCACCTTCCGCAATACCATAATGCGGCACATTGGGCGGTAGATAAAGCATGTCACCCGCTTCGAGTAACCATTCTTGATCCGCTTCAAATTCAGCCAATATACTCAGTGATAAATCGGGAATAATGTCTTTGGGGTAATCATCATGATTGATAATTTTCCAGCGCCTTTTCCCCATGCCTTGAATTAAAAATACATCATATTCGTCGGTGTGCGGTCCTACAGAGCCGTGGTCAGCCGCATAACTCACCATTAGATCATCAATGCGCCAATCGGGAATGAAACGAAACGGTTCAATTAAATTACCTAGTTCTGGGACATAGCGTTCTAAGTCATTAACCAAAAAAGTCCAGTGCGTATCGGGTAGGGAAGTAAAGTCTTCGTCTGTGAATGGACCATGTTTATCTTGCCAAGGTGTAGGCTTGGAGCCGAAGCCATGTTCTACAATAATGCGCGAAGGTGCGTTTGTGTCGCAAGTTATTCCGGCGAGTTCTTCGGGAGTAAAAGGTAATTCTAAATCAGGAAAAGCCTGTCGAATAACAACTGGTTGTTTTTGCCAGTATTCATCGAGGAATTGTTGGGGTGATAAATCTCCCAGTACTGATAGTTTTTCCATTGTTATGAGTAATTATGGGCGTTAATCAATCAATATTTTTAGCTTGTTCAACAGCATTGCCAATATAATTTGCAGGTGTCATTTCTAATAAATGATTTTTTGCTTCTTGTGGAATATCCAAGGTATCAATAAAGTCCGACATAATTTCGGCACTAATGCTTTGTCCGCGAGTAAGTTCTTTAAGTTTCTCGTAAGGTTTTTCAATACCATAACGGCGCATGACAGTTTGTACAGGCTCGGCAAGCACTT
>Ga0209633_10003567_pt1 | contig 14324 bp, 13 predicted proteins | sample Cruoilmetagenom1_FD_187290 | JGI IMG/M metagenome (GOLD analysis project Ga0209633, IMG submission 187290) | Oil polluted marine microbial communities from Coal Oil Point, Santa Barbara, California, USA - Sample 1 (SPAdes) (version 2) | ecosystem: Environmental > Aquatic > Marine > Oil seeps ... | reverse complement strand
CGCCGAAGCGCTCCATGCGCCGTTGCGGATCCTCCTTGCCCTGACGCTCCCGCAATTGCAGGACCAGCGATACCACGGGCTGAGCGGCCCTCGCCAACAGGCGATAAGCCTGCAGCATCACGCCAGGATCGGCCTGCCGATCTGTCACCGGCCCTGTGCTGGCCGGCGACGTCATGGCCGGACCCGCTGTTCTGGTTGGCGAAAACGACTTGGCATGGAGGATGCGCCCGGGGCCTACTCGCCGGCCACTGCGGGCTCGGGCGCTTTGGCCATCTCGTCTTGTGGCTCGCGGCCATCGTCATCGGTAACCAGACCGAATTGGGTCTTGTGCAGCCGCATATAGAGCCCGCCTGCCGAGACGAGCTCTTCGTGGCGCCCGCTTTCCACGATCCGGCCTTGGTCCAGAACATAGATCATGTCGGCCTTTTGGATGGTCGAAAGCCGGTGCGCAATCATCAGCACCGTCCGGCCCCGCACCAGCTTGTCTAGGGCGCGCTGAACCTTTGCTTCGGCTTCGCTGTCCAGCGAGCTGGTGGGTTCATCCAGCAGCAGGATCGGTGCGTCCTTGAAGATCGCCCGGGCAATGGCGATGCGCTGCTTCTCGCCGCCCGAGAGCGTGTTGCCGGCTTCGCCCGCCATGGTGTCGTAGCCGTGGGGCAGCTTTGAAATAAATGTGTCTGCGGCCGCGGCCTTGGCGGCCGCCCGGATGGCGCGGTCGTTGGCGTCCTTGGTCCCGTAGGAGATGTTCGCCGCCATGGTGTCATCGAACAGGACCGGGTCCTGGGTTACCAGGGCAGTGGCGTCGCGCAGGCTCGCGATCGTGACCTTGGAAATATCCTGACCGTCGATCAGCACTTTGCCGCTTTGCGGATCGAAAAAGCGCAACACCAGATTGATCAGCGTACTTTTGCCCGCACCTGAGCTTCCGACAAGTGCGACCGTCTTGCCGGCGGGAACGGTGAGCGAAATGTCTTTGAGGACCGGTTTGCCGGCGTCATAGGCGAACGAGACGTTCTCGAACCGGATCTCGCCCTTTTTGAGCTTTAGCGGCTTGGCGCCGGGCGCCTCCACAAGGGCGCGTTCTTGGTCGATGATGCCGAATACGCGGCTTGCGGCTGCAACGCCCTCCTGCACGGCGGTCTGCAGGGTGGCGACGCTCTTCAGGGGCTGATAGAGCAGCACGGCGGACGCCATGAAGCCCATGAAATGCCCCAGTGACACGGCGCCCGTGATTCCTTTGATACCCGCCCAGTAAATCGCCATTGCAAATCCGAGGCCCACCAAAATCTCAACCGCGGGCGCCGAGGCTGCGCGCGCCCTTGCGCCCCGCATGGTGAATTCCAACGTGCGATCGATTGCCGAGGTGGCCCGCTCGATCTCCTTGTCCTCCTGCTGGTAGGCCCGGACCACACGCATGCCCCTCAGGGTCTGGGTGATCAATGCGCTTAAGTCGCCGGTTTCCTGCAGAGATTTCGTAGTGGATTTGCGCATCCGGCGGCGCTGGCGTCCCAGCAGGAAGATGCCGATCGGCATGAAGATCAGAATGGCGCCGGAAAATCGCAGATCCATCCAGAGCATGACGCCCACCAGGATCACGATCTTCAGCAGGTTCTGTATCAGCGCGACGATTGCCCGGCTGGCGGTCTGGCGGATCAAATTGGCGTCGTTCAGGAATCCGGAAAGCAGCCGGCCCGAATGCACCCCCTGAATCCAACTCATGTCCGCCCTCGAAAGCTTCGAGAACATCGAGATGCGAAGATCGGCGATGAAACGGTGTCCCAGATAGCCGACGGTGACGTTTGAGATATATTCCGCGATTGCCTTTATCGCGGTGACGGTGAGCACGGCGATGGTGATCGGAAAGACCATCGAAGCCTTCTTGCCGACGAACACCTCGTCTGCCGTCACCTGTATCAAGAACGGCACCGCGCCAGTCATTGCCGCCGCCAGCGCCATGGCGATGCCGGAAATGATCAACAGGCCCAAATGGGGCCGGAGCAGCTCGCGCCATATCCGCTCCACGACCGCTTGAGTCGTGTAGTCGACCTGAAGAACATCGTCCTTGCGCTCGACCTTGTGGGCGTCGCTAAAGAGCTGATCGATTAGGCGTCGTTCCGTCATCTCTCTCACTTATGAGCGGGGCGGCGCGGCATATTGATGGATCGCGTGACCTTCTATCAGCTAATGGGACCGCGCGCCACAAGCCCCAGTTTAGATCGGGTCACGGGATGTGAGGAAGGGTGCTCCCGCCTTTTCTGGCCTCTCAACGCCGAGCTGATGGTGCATGTCAGGAGAGCGCGGCTTGCGTGCGCCGCAATAGAGCCCCGTGCAAGCTCGAACCGGCGGCGATGATGCTTTCCTGGGCCGGAGGCAACTGATTGTAGACCAACGGATTCCCTCGGGCCGTGGTGACCACACCGCCCGCCTCCTGGACCAGCAAATGGCCGGCCGCCAGGTCCCAGTCGTTCTTGCCCGACATGGACAAGGTGCCGTCGCACTGGGCCGACGCCGTAAGTGCCAGCCGGTAGGCGATCGAATTGACCCAGATGGCCTCCAGTTTCGGCCAGGGTTCGCGCCAGATGTCCCGTTCGAAGATTTGGGGCGCGGCCGCAAGCCGGCTGCCCGCAAGCTCGACCGGATCGGTGATCCGGATCGGGTTGTCATTGAGAAAGGCGCCATGCCCGAGGCTGGCGTGAAAAAATTCACCCGTTGCCCCATTGAATACAGCCGCCAGCACCGGATGGTTCCGGTCCACCAGGGCTACCGAGACGGCCCATTCCGGTTTGTCTCTCAAAAACGCTCTAGTGCCATCGATCGGGTCCACCACCCAGACGAAGCGCTTCTCCAGCCTGGAGGGGTCGTCCTCGGACTCCTCCGAGAGCCAGCCATAGTCGGGCCGCCCTCCAATCAGCGAACGCTTGAGGCAGGCGTCGGCGGCGAGATCGGCTTCGCTGACCTCGCTCCCGTCTTCCTTGAGCTCGGTGTGGGGGCTCCGCCGAAAAAACGAGAGCGCCAGCTCGCCGGCCTCCTGCACCGCCTCGATGAGCAGTCTCAAATCGGCGACACGTTGCTGTTCGCTTTGGCCGGCCGCAATTGGTTTTCGGGTTTCCTGCATGAGATGGGCGGAGTGGTGTTGGAAGGAATTTGTTGGGGTTTCTAGGACACCAAGCCTTAACGCTCTTTCTTAAGGGGATCGGAAGCCTTTTATGGCATTCTCACAATTAACAATGGTTGCAGCAGATGACCGGCAAGGTCGCGGGCGGCAACCGAACGGGGAGTTAAGAGAGAGGCGTCAAACTCATTCAGCGGGGACACGCGCCCCGCTGCTCCGAGCATCCCCTACACCATCGACACCCTTGCGTCACCGGCGAAGCTCGCCCGGGCCCAATCGGCTCGGGCGAGTTTCTCCATTTCGTATCAGCCTAGCGCCGTCAAAGCGCCGTCGAGCAGAAGCGCGACAAAGACGATCGCCCCGAAATCCCTATTGGAGCGAAAGCGTTTTAAGCAATTTTCCGCGTCATCGATGTCGAGCGTCGCGGTTTGCCAGGCAAGGTGCAGCCCCGCTAGCGCGATCGCACCGACGAAAATCACACCGGCTCCGGCGCTGAGTCCGGCGGCCAAGATTGCCGCAAAGGTCACGCCATAGAACAGGGTCAGCCATTGGCTGGTTGCGGCACCGAGCTTGATTGCCGTCGATTTCAATCCGAGCGACAGGTCGTCCTCCTTGTCTTGATGGGCGTAAATCGTGTCATAGCCGATGGTCCAGGCCACAGCCCCCGCATACAGCAGGACCGGCGGCCAGGCGAGCGCGCCAAAAACGGCGGCCCAACCCATCAGAGCGCCCCAGGAAAAGGCCAGGCCAAGCACAATTTGGGGCCAGTGGGTAATGCGCTTCATGAACGGATAGAGGGCGACGACGCCGAGCGAGGCGATGCCGAGCAAAATTGTGAAAATGTTGAGCTGCAGCAGAACCGCCAGCCCCACGAGGCAAAGCGCGACCATGAAGAGCTGTGCTTGGGGCACACTGATTTGGCCGCTCGGAATTGGCCGTGAACGGGTTCGCGCGACTTGAGCGTCGTAGTGGCGGTCGACGATGTCGTTATAGGTGCAGCCGGCGGCGCGCATGGCTATCGCGCCTATCGCGAACAACAGCATCAGCCGCGGATTGGGGAAGGGTTCACCCTGATTCAGCGCGGCCAGCGCAAGCGACCACCAGCATGGCCAAAGCAGCAGCCAAACGCCGATCGGGCGGTCGGCGCGGGCAAGCCGCAGATACGGCTTCCAGGGCGCAGGCGCCCAGCGGTCGACCCAATTGCCTGGAACAGCGTCGGCCACACCGGTGCGGCGTCCGGCCTTTCCGGGCTCCCTCGGCGATGTCGTGTTCTGGCGTGTCATGTGATGAAACGGGGCCTCGCTCCTTTCTTTATGTGCCTGGGGTCGCCCGATGGCAATGGCGCGGCCATAGCTGGGTCAAGGCTTCACGCTGCGACCAAGCTCCATCGATCTGCTAAGAATTGGCTGGAGTTATGCATCGCTTATTCATCGAAACGCCGCTTGAGATCGGCCTGACCCATCGCTGCGGGCGGCAGCACGCGAACTATTTGGTCAATGTGTTGCGGCTTAAGCCTGGAGCGGAAATCTTGGTGTTCGACGGCAATTCCGGCGAATGGCGCGCTGAGATCGTGGAGACGGCAAAGGGTGGGTGCGTATTTCGGGTCGCAGAGCAGCTGAGGCCGCAGCTGGATGGTCCCGACCTGCATTTTCTGTTCGCGCCACTGAAACGCGCCCGGCTCGACTACATGGTCCAAAAGGCGACCGAGATGGGCGTCGCTGCAATCCGACCGGTCTTGACGCGGCGCACCAATGTGGCCCGGGTCAATCTCGCGCGCATGCGGGCCAATGCGGTCGAGGCGGCCGAGCAGTGCGGCGTATTGCGCGTGCCCGAAATCATCGAGCCGCGGAAGCTTGATCAAGTGCTCGGCCGATGGGAGCCGGCGCGGCGTCTGATCTATTGCGACGAAACCGCCGAGATCTCAGCGCCGATAGATGCCCTTGCGGCCGTCGCTCCCGGTCCGCTGGCAGTCTTGATTGGTCCCGAGGGGGGCTTCGAGCAGGACGAGCGCGCCAGACTTCGTGAGCTGCCGTTCGTAATTCCGATATCGCTTGGACCCCGGGTGATGCGGGGCGATACCGCGGCGGTGGCGGCACTCGCACTCGTCAACGCCGTGCTTGGCGACTGGTGCTGACACCGGGTCAGCTTGTCAGCGCAACTCCCGCGCGTCATAACTTCAAAAAATGTCACAAACCGCCGCTGCATGCAGTCCAGCAGCATTCCAATAAGCCGAAGGCAATCGAGCGCCGGGGAGCTCTCAATGTCGACACGGGTGGAGACATCGGCCAGCTCGACCATCACGTCGCGCGATGAGTTGGTCGCTTATCTCGAGGCGGGCTGCAAACCGCCCGAGCGCTGGCGCATCGGGACCGAGCACGAGAAATTCAGCTTCCACACGGCGGACATTACGCCACTGAACTATGAGGGGCCGAACGGCGTGCGGGCTCTGCTGGAAGAGATGGCGTCACGGTTCGAATGGCAGCCAATATTGGAAGACGGTAATGTTATCGCCCTGAAGCAGTCCGGTGGGGGCCGGGAAGGAAGCATCACCCTGGAGCCGGGCGGCCAGTTCGAACTCTCCGGTGCGCCGCTCGCGAACGTCCATCAGACCTGCGAAGAGGTGAATTGGCATCTTGCCCAGGCGCGTGAAGTGGGTGAGGCGCTGGGCATTGCTTTTTTAGGCGTTGGCTTCTCGCCGAAATGGACATTGGCCCAGACGCCGCAAATGCCAAAGCAGCGATACAAGATCATGAGCAGCTACATGCCGGTCGTCGGCAAGCTTGGGCTCGACATGATGTATCGCAGTTGCACGATCCAGGTGAATATGGATTTCGGCGACGAAGCCGACATGGTGAAGAAGTTCCGGGTTGGGCTCGCTCTCCAACCGATAGCCACCGCGTTGTTCGCCAATTCGCCATTTGTGGAAGGCCGCCCCAACGGCTTTCTCTCCTACCGCAGTGAGATTTGGCGCGACACCGATCTCGACCGGACCGGCATGCTGCCCTTCGTCTTCGAAGACGGCATGGGCTTCGAGCGGTATGTCGACTATGCCCTCGATGTACCGATGTATTTCGTTTACCGCGATGGGCGCCATGTCGACGTCGCAGGGGCTTCGTTCCGGGCGTTTCTGGAAGGCAAGCTTGAGGCCCTGCCGGGCGAGCGGCCGACGATTGCCGATTGGTCTGATCATCTCACAACGCTATTTCCGGAAGTGCGCCTCAAGCAGTTTTTGGAGATGCGGGGCGCCGATGGGGGTCCGTGGCGGAAGATCTGTGCACTGCCCGCGCTTTGGACCGGACTGCTCTACGACACGACGGCGCTCGAGGCCGCCTGGGATCTCGTAAAGGATTGGAGCGCCCAAGAGCGCGATGCCTTGCGGGATGCGGTTCCGCGCCAGGCTCTCGGCGCGCCGTTCCGGAAGGGGCGGGTTCTCGATATCGCCCGCGAAATGGTTGCGATTGCCGGTCACGGTCTAGAGGCGCGCAACCGCCTCGACACCATGGGTCAGGCGGAGACGCAATTCCTGGAACCTCTGCGCCGCATTGCCGACGAGGGCGTATGTCCGGCTCAGCGGATGCTGAAGGAGTACGAAAACAAGTGGCATGGCGATATCGACAGATTGTTCGTCGAATACGCCTACTGAAAAGCGCGGCCCGCCGGATCTACCGGCAATGCCGGTCCACTACCGCCTAGCGGCTAGCTTTCGTAATCATCTCGAAAATGTCGTCCATGGCGGAACCGTCGCCATCGGCGTCCAGCATGGATCCGAAAATGTCGATCGCGCTAGGGCTACCTTGCTGTGGGGACGTTTTCTGCTGGCCGCCGCCCATGATCACATCTGCCAGAGGACCGAAGGGATCGCCCGATTGGGACCCGCCGCCCAGCATTTGTCCCAGAATATCGTTCAGCGGATTGCGTCCCTCCTTGGAGAGCGCCGCCATCACCAGCGACGCGATATAGGGCAGCATCTGCTTCAGGATGCTGGTGCCTATGCCGGTCTGCTCGGAGGCGCGCTCGACAGCTGCCCGGCTGACCTCCTTTGAGCCCAACACGTGACCCAAAATCCGATTGCCGTCGTCGCGTGCCCCACGCTCCGCGAACATGTTCTGATCGTCGTAATAGCGTGCATGGTCGCCGCGGTTCAGCGCGCCCAGCAAGCCCGCCAGCCCCTCGGGCGTCGCGGTATTGCGTTTGAGTCCGCTGGAAAGGGCGGGCAGCAGGGCCTGGATCGCCGCCGCTGCCTGTTGGTCCGACAGACCGAATTGTTGGGCGAGATTATCGACGGCATGCCCGCCCTGGGCGCCGCCGACCATGTCGAGCATATTCATTTCCGCTACTCTCCTCCACGATGACGCAAAAGCAGAAATGGGGCGCTGCAGGCCCGCTTGCAAGGCGCAGGCCCTAGCCTCGATACGTGCTGAAGGGCCAGAGCGGGAAACGGCGCTGCAGCGGAATGGCGTTTGGGTCGAGACCCTCATGCGCTGCGGCGAGCGAGAAGACCAACCGGTAACAGGCCCAGATTGCCACGGTGCCGATTATTACGCCGCCCACCATCATGCCGGCCAATGCACCAGGCGCCCCGTAAAGCGCACTTCCCACATAGACAAAGGGAACTGTTCCAAGCGTTGCACGCACCCAATTGAAAATTGCCGAGTAATGGGGCCGGCCGAGATTGTTGAAGGCCGCGTTGGCGATGAAGAGCGCGCTCAAGAATGCGAAAGCGGGGCTCAGCCATTCACAGAAAAGGTTGACCATCTCGGCCGCCGAGCCGCTTAATCCAAAGGCAGCGGATATATATTCATCGCCCACGGCCAACAGCGCCCACATCACGCCAACATAGATCCCGGTGAAAATCAGCGCGTCGGTGATGCTACGGTCGACGCGGTCGTAGCGCAGCGCCCCGAGATTTTGACCCAGTATCGGGCCGATTGAGCCCGAGAGCGCGAAAACGACACCAAAGGCGACCGGGATGATGCGGCCGACAACGGCCCAACCGGCAACAGGGCCATCGCCAAATCCGGCAATCACGGCGGTGACATAGGCGTTGCCTACCGGGGTCGCCACATTGGTCAGGATGGCGGGCAACGCAATGGTGGAGATTGCAGGCACGTCGATTCGAAAGTGATTGAAATCTGGCTTGCAGATCATGTTGTGGACGCGTGCAAGGCCATATAGGCCCACGCCAATGACCGCGATCCGTGCCGAGGCAGAGGCAAACGCGGCGCCATCCAAGCCCAAGCCCACCCAAAAGATCAGAATTGGATCGAGAACCGCATTCACGATGCCGCCGGTCAGCGTCACATACATCGACCGCTTGGCGTCGCCCAAGGCGCGCAGAATGGCCGCGGACGAGATCCCGATGGTCAATGCGGGCATGGTGGGAATAATGATCCGCAGATAGCTGGTGGCGAGTTCGTGAGCTCGGCCATCGGCGCGGAGCAGGGTAAGAATCGACGGGACCAAGAGCCAAGTGATGACGGCCAAGACGCAGGCCAATAGGCCGGCGAAGATCAATGAATTGGTGCAAAGCAGCTTGGCCTTCTCGTGCTCGCCGGAGCCGATCGCACGGGCGACCAGGGCGGACGCCGCGATGCCAAATCCAAGTCCGACCGCGACGGTGAAGAACAGGACGGAGCCGGCGTAGCCGATGGCGGCCGCGACCTCCACTTCGCCCAGCAGGCTGATGAAGTACATGTCGGCCAAATCGACCATAAAGAGCGCGACCAAGCCCACTGAACCCGTCATCGTCATCACGACCACATGACGCATCGGCGACCCGGTTACGAACCGGGCGTTCAGCGACAGGGTTGGGGGAGTGTCCGACATATTTTGTGGAGGTGGCCTCGGAGTTGGCACGCGCCAATCAGCGCGCACAGATAGGCGCTTCTTCGATCAGGCGCAATCGGCCGCGCGTTGCGCGGGTTCCAGCGATCTCTGAGGGCGCGAGCTTACTTTACGCCGTCAAGCGCTGCCGAAAATCCCTTGAGCGCGATTGGAATGCCAATGCCGGCCTCCGGCGTATCGAAGACGATGAATATCGCGGTTCCGCCGGCCTTGAATTGGTTTAACAGATCATCGGGAACTTGCGCGTGGGCCAAGCAGCCGCTCTTGAGGCAGCGCAGGAAGGGCACGTTGCCGACATCCTTGTCGTCGATCTTCAGGCCCAATCCGCGGGGCAGCATCACGCCGAGTGGCGCCTGGATCTGGAGCGTGCCTTCTTCGTCTTTCTTGGCAGGCCGGAAAATCACCGTGAGACCAACATTGGGGCGATCTTCCGAAGTCACCTTTTGCTCGACCCAACAGATTTCCTCACTGGCGCCTGGGGGCTGGCCGCATTTCACCAGCCAATCGTCATGGGTCGACTTCAGTCTTTCCTGTTGTGCAGACGCGGGTTGGGCGGCGGCCAATAACAGGACCAGTCCAGCGATCAGTTGCGCCACCGGCTTGATTGTTATTTCGCGAATCGCTGAGTGCATCGGTCTAAACGCCTCCACCTGGCGGCGCCCGGCGGCTCGAGGCCGGCCGGCGAATCCGGCCGCCTGGTTTGGCTGAGCCGCCTGTCGCCCAGGATTCGGGCCAAATTAGGACTTTTGACCTATCCATCATAGGCAGCCGAGCAGCCTTTCGAGCGCCGCGGCGACCCGATAGCGAAAAAATGCCGCAGGCCGCGGGCCGCGATCCTTGTTGCCAAAGCGGTCATTGTTATTATTTCTTGAATATGAATTGCTGCGGATTCCAGGGAGTCAACGCGCCCCGTCGTGTTTCTTCGACAATCGCGCTGATTGGCGCACTGGCGCTACCAATCGACTTTGGCGTATAGCAGCAAGGTGAATCTGCATTACGGTTGGCTGGAAAGGCGGACAGGCCCGATGCGAGACTCCGTAAGGCGAGGGCTTGGAATTGGGGCGGGCACTTTGGCTGCGTGCACCGGCTTGTCCAGCCAGGCTGCCGAGACCTACGGCCAGCCTGAACCCTGGCAAATCGGCATGCAGCCGGCCGTCACGTCAGTCGGCGAGCAGATGATCTGGTTCCACGATTTTCTGCTCTACATCATTTCGGGCATCGTCTTGATTGTCTTCGCGCTGCTCGCCTTCGTGCTGGCGCGGTACAGCGAGCGCGCGAATCCCAAGCCCGGCCGCACGACCCACAACACAATCATCGAAGTCATCTGGACGGTGGTACCCATCTTGATCTTGCTGGCGATTGCCGTTCCATCCTTCCGGCTGCTGTTTGCGCAATACAACTTTCCCGAGGCCGATCTCACCATCAAGGCGACCGGGCATCAGTGGTATTGGAGCTATGAATATCTCGACCATGAGGGTGTGAGTTTCGACGCCGTTATGGTGGAGGAGGCCGATCTCAAACCGGGCCAGCCGCGCCTGCTTGCGACCGACAACGACGTGGTGGTTCCAGTGAACAAGACGGTTCATGTGCTGGTGACGGCCAGCGACGTGATCCACAATTGGACCATTCCCGCCTTCGGGTCCAAGATAGACGCGGTTCCAGGCCGGCTGTTGCGGACCTGGTTCAAAGCGGAGCGGATCGGAACCTATTACGGTCAGTGCTCCGAACTCTGCGGCGCGAGGCACGCCTTCATGCCGATCGCGGTAAAGGTCGTGAGCGAGGCCGAATTCGCCGCTTGGCTGCAGCAGGCGAAGGCGCAGGCAAAGGGCAATCCGAGCGATTCCGGTTCGAACGCGCGTGCGCATGCAAGCTTAAGTGACCAAAGCTCGCCGCTGACCGCTGCAGAGCACGAGGGGACAGATTGATGGAAGGACGCGCCGAGCCGATTGCGCACGAGGAACACCATCCCACCGGATGGCGGCGCTGGCTGTTCTCCACCAATCACAAAGACATCGGCACCATGTATTTGGTGTTCGCTCTGGTCGGCGGGCTGGTCGGCGGCGCGCTGTCGCTTCTGATGCGGCTCGAACTGATGGAGCCGGGTCTCCAGATCTTCGCCGACCCCCACACCTACAACGTGCTGACCACGGCCCACGGGCTCATCATGGTGTTCTTCATGGTGATGCCGGCCCTGATCGGCGGTTTCGGCAACTGGTTCGTGCCGTTGATGATCGGCGCGCCGGACATGGCATTTCCGCGCATGAACAACATTTCGTTCTGGCTGTTGCCGGCATCGCTCAGCTTGCTGCTGATGTCCCTATTCTTCGAGGGACCTGCGGGCGGCTTAGGCGTGGGCGCGGGATGGACCGTCTATGCGCCGCTCTCGACGACGGGCACGCCAGGACCCGCAATGGATTTCGCGATTCTGTCGCTGCATCTGGCAGGCGCCTCCTCGATCCTTGGCGCCATCAACTTCATCACGACCATTTTCAACATGCGGGCGCCCGGCATGACGCTCCATAAGATGCCCCTATTCGTGTGGTCGGTCCTGGTGACCGCGTTCCTGCTGCTGCTGTCGCTTCCCGTACTGGCGGGCGCCATCACCATGCTGCTGACCGACCGTAATTTCGGCACGACATTCTTTGAGCCCTCGGGCGGCGGCGACCCGGTGCTTTATCAGCACCTGTTCTGGTTCTTCGGACATCCAGAGGTCTACATCCTGATCCTGCCGGGCTTCGGCCTGATCAGTCAGATCGTCGCCACTTTTTCCAAGAAAGCGGTGTTCGGCTATCTCGGCATGGCCTACGCCATGGTGGCGATTGGCGGCATCGGATTTATCGTGTGGGCGCACCACATGTATACCGCTGGGCTCTCGGTCAACACCCAGGCCTATTTCGTGTTCGCCACCATGGTCATTGCGGTGCCGACGGGCATCAAGATCTTCTCCTGGATCGCCACCATGTGGGGCGGCTCGATTCAAATGCGCACGCCCATGCTGTGGGCGATCGGCTTCATTTTCCTCTTTACTATGGGCGGCGTCACCGGCGTCGTGCTCGCCAATGCGGGCATCGACCGGGCGGTTCACGACACCTATTACGTGGTCGCTCATTTCCACTACACCATGTCGCTCGGTGCCACCTTTGCGATCTTCGCCGGCTGGTATTACTGGTTCCCGAAGATGAGCGGCTACATGTACTCGGAAGCCATCGGCAAGCTGCATTTTTGGCTGAGCTTCGTCGGCGTCAACATGCTGTTCTTCCCACAGCATTTTTTAGGCTTGGCCGGCATGCCGCGCCGCTACGCGGACTATCCCGATGCTTTCGCCGGCTGGAATTACGTCTCTTCGATCGGCTCCTATATTTCGGCCGTTGCCGTTCTGGTGTTTCTCGCCGGAGTAGCCTTGGCATTCTTGAGGAAGCAGCCTGCTCCGGACAACCCATGGGGCCCCGGCGCGACCACGCTCGAATGGTCGCTGCCGTCTCCGCCCGCATTCCACGCCTATGAGGAGCTTCCGCTAGTCAAGTGACCGGCATTCGAGAAAATCGATCCTCCGCGGCCGCTAAAACCGGCCCGCTCCCAGGCGAACTGCATATGGGCGGCGACGTGGGCGATTACTTTGCCCTGATGAAGCCCCGGGTGATGGCCTTGGCGGTTTTCACCGCCTTTGTCGGGCTGGTAATCGCACCCGGCAATATGCATCCCGTGATCGCACTCGCGGCGCTGGTTTGCATCGCAGTCGGCGCCGGCGCCTCGGGCGCGCTCAACATGTGGTACGACGCCGATATCGACGCCCGGATGCGGCGCACCGCTGCGAGGCCGATTCCGCGCGGACGAGTGCTGCCGGGCGAGGCGCTTGCCTTCGGCATGGTGTTGGCCGCCGGCTCGGTGGTCTGTTTGGGCCTGCTCGTCAACTGGGTCGCCGCGGCGCTGCTTGGTCTGGCGATTGTCTACTACGTGCTGATCTACACGATGTGGCTGAAGCGCCTAACGCCCCAGAATATCGTGATCGGCGGCGGCGCGGGTGCATTCCCTCCGATGATCGGATGGGCGGCGGCGACGGGAACCGTCAGCTTCGATGCAATCGTGCTTTTTCTGATCGTCTTTCTTTGGACGCCGCCCCATTTCTGGGCGCTAGCTCTGGTCCGCAGTGGCGACTACGAGCAGGCGGGCATTCCGATGCTGCCCGTAGTGTCGGGGAGCGATGAAACCAGGCGGCAAATCCTGCTCTATAGCGTCGTCATGGCGCCGGTCGCGTTGCTGCCGGTATTGATGGGATTTGCCGGCGCCCTTTACGGCGTCGTGGCCTTGGTCACCGGACTCTATTTCCTGCGGCTGGCTTATCGGGTTTACCAGGTCCGCGAGGGCGACGGCGCCAGGGAGGCGGCGCGCCAACTGTTTTCGTTTTCGATCCTCTATCTCTTCCTGCTGTTCGCCGCCCTTCTCATGGATCACGGGCTGGCCACCGCATTCCTCTGGCAGGCCTGAGATGAATGACGATGAGCGCAAGCGGCGGCAACGCAGACGATCGATTGCGATCGGCTTGGCATTGGCCGGCCTTGCGATGCTGTTCTATGTCGTAACCATCGTCCGCATGGGCGGAAATGTGCTGAACCGTCCCCTGTGAGCCGAGGAGAACTAGCTTGAGCAGACCAGTACTGCGGCCGAAACGACAGCCTGATGGTAAGCGCGTCAGGGCGACGGCCATCGTCCTTGGGAGTGTCGTGTTTGGCATGCTGGCGCTGGCCTACGCCGCGGTGCCGCTTTACCAGATCTTCTGCCAAGTCACGGGCTATGGCGGAACGGTCCAGCGCGCCGAGGAAGCGAGCGAGCGCATTGTGGACCGCAAGATTACGGTCCGCTTCGATGCCAATGTGGCGCGCGGCATGGCGTGGGAGTTCGAGCCCGTGACCCGATCGCTGGAACTGCGGCTCGGCGAGAATGCGCTGGCGGATTACCAGGCGTTCAATCCCACGAGTGAGCCGGTCAGTGGGACAGCGACCTTCAACGTGTCACCGGCAGCCGCCGGGCGCTACTTCAACAAGATCGAATGCTTTTGCTTCACAGAACAGCTTTTGGGGCCTGGCGAGTCGGCCAAGATGCCAGTGTCGTTTTTCGTCGATCCCGAATTGGAAAACGATCCCGATACCAGGAAGATCCAGGAAATTACGCTGTCATACACCTTCTTCAGGATCGAGAATGCGGACGGCGTCGCGGCCGCCTCCGATGGCGGCGACCCTAAGGCTGGTTCCTAGCGGCAGGGCACAAGAGACAGAAGTCCAAGGTAACAGATACGGAAATTTATGATGGCCGGAGCATCATCCAAGCACCACGATTACCATCTCGTCGAGCCGAGTCCTTGGCCCGTGTT
>Ga0209633_10003566_pt1 | contig 14324 bp, 10 predicted proteins | sample Cruoilmetagenom1_FD_187290 | JGI IMG/M metagenome (GOLD analysis project Ga0209633, IMG submission 187290) | Oil polluted marine microbial communities from Coal Oil Point, Santa Barbara, California, USA - Sample 1 (SPAdes) (version 2) | ecosystem: Environmental > Aquatic > Marine > Oil seeps ... | reverse complement strand
GTAGGTGTTATAAGCGCGGAACTTCCGGATGAATTTATTTATGGACATACTTATCGAATTAATGTTACGATAGAATTACCAAATAGTTGTTATTATTATTATAATCAATATGATTACTTCTATGAAGGAACTTCAAGGCTTATTTACCCAATTGCACATGTAGATGATGGTGTTGCTTGTACTCCAAATATTACAGAAACTACATTTTCAATACCAGTACAAGCCTTACAGACTGAACCTTATATTTTTAAATTTTATCAAGGGGAAGATGCTGATGGGCAAGATATGTTCTTAACTATTGAAGTTCCTGTTATTTAAAATATGTGCTCAGATGTTGATTCATTTTGAAAAGAATGGATGGGAATTAGGTAAAACTATTGCTGTTGCTAATGGTTAAACGTATATGAGTCACTACATTTTTAAGAAAAAATAAGAATAAATATTTATGTTTGGTTTGGTTTGAAAAGCCAGTTGTAGGAATATGACTGGTTTTTTATTCATTGATAGCAGTCAATGAGGTTGCTTCCATCATTGATATTTCATAAAATCTTTCGATTTAATCATATATTGAATCCATTTGGACACCTTCAAACCTCTGATTTCATTTCATTTAACGTTAATTAATTGTTAATTGATACTATGTTAAACATAGTACTGTAACAAATTTAATAATGTGTCGTCTATTAAGTATAAGAACATAAAAACAAACGTCATGAAAACCTCAATAAATACGAAAGAATTACCAACTGAAGCAAAAGAAAACAAATATTTTACCAACTTTAAACGTTGTAAAAGGGTATTATGGTCAGAACATAGGCATTATAGCCATTGAAAAAATTAGTCTCAACTTTAAATTTAGTATCATGAGAAAGTCAATATCAATATTTAACAATTCATTAGAAGACCGAGAAAAATTATATTTTTCAGTTTTGAAAACAGTAAAGCTATACTACAGAGAAAAATTGGATTCAATTGAATTGAATAGCTCTGATGATTTACAACATGTATAATATTCAAGAGCTAACTTAAATTCTCGTTTTACTACCGTCTACATATTCTCCATATAAGAGCCTAAACCGAAACATTTGTTTCGGTTTTTTTGTTATTTTTTTAATCCCAACCAATCAACCGTTACGAAAAGAGAACATGCAAGTTTTGAATTAAGATTTATGACAATGTCCGAGAAATGAAATAAAAGATGAAGACAAATGTTATCCTTATTTATTGGAATAATTAAATGATTCTTCATATAATATTTAAATTGATGAGAAATCATCTGGTCACTTTCTCTTCAGTATGTGATTTTTCCCTCGAAAACCCGGTTTATAAAAATTACCTTACGAGTTATACTGATGGTTATCGGTATTCACTCAGAGAAATGATAGGCGTTCGGAGTGCTTGCCTTGTAATTTTAGCTGAAATTAAAAGAATCAGAGGAAATTTTGGAGCAGATGATATAAAAGAGCTTTTTGGACAATATAATATCACGCCTTATTCTGAGCAAGCCTGTGTTAATTCTGAGGTATCAATTAGTGATTTCAACGAGCCTAGTACTTATGTACCATTATTTAATTCTTCTAATCAAACAAAAAATATTATATGGAAAGATAACGAGCTTAGTATAGTTAAAGAAATTCAATTAAAACCAGGTGAATTAACCATTAATCCTGCGTCAAAACGCATGCAAGAAAATGCACGTATTGAAATAATTTTTAATGGGGAATGTACCATGAAATATCAGGCAATAAGGAATGGATATTTAGTAATTCAATAAATTTATTAAATTTTGACTAGAGGCTAACATAGAACGGAGTAAATAACCTACAAACCAAATGATTAAGTTTCTGATTCGGGCAAGGATAATAGCTCTTTGCTTTTTTGAAGCATGAGAAAAAGGAATGTGCTATGCTAGGTATGGAAAGTGGCTATTTATACATAATGGCGTTATAGTTCGGAATAGAATGAATGTAGTTATAACTGCGCATTATGTTGAATAGCCTGGGGATTAATAAACGTGATTGCTAAATCGAGTTTAATTGGGATTAGATTTGATAATTTTATTTTTTCTGAAGACGAAAACTGTTTGTCTTCTCCAGGTGGTCTTGTTTGTTAATACGTACACAGATGCTGGTGACGTTTCTAAAATTGAACCGATCACAAATAGGATGCTGAGCAAGTTATATCATATTGAATTATTGACAACTAAGCAATATATTGAAAGTAGTTGACAACAATCCAACACGTCAAAATCATCATTAATATGAAATAATAAAAAATTTAATATTAACTTTGAAGAACTGGCTAGTGCTTTTCATAGGATACATTGTTGTAGGTAGTTTTTTAATCATCCAGTTCATTAATTGATTTCGCCTGATATTCATAAGCTCCAATATCTCTTGTAGAAATAACAGGATTTCCATCAAGGTCAAATGAGTAGTGTCCTTCGCCATATCCCTTATCTATGGCAGGGCTCTTGGCTGTAAGACGGTAATCTCCCTTAGATAAATTTACCAAAAGAGGATTCGCAATAATTGCCCCTTCAGCGTTTTCTTTGTTTTCAGCTGGCTTATCGCTGAATATTATGATGGGGCTATCCAAATTAAAAAAGAGATTGTTTGAATGATTGAATTCTGCCATAGGCCAACCAAGATAAACTTGATTTCCTGCTCCCTTGCGAGTTTTTTCTGATACAAGGACAACAAGGTTGTTTCTATATGTGGTTGGACTATCTGCTGCTTGGTTATTTGGGTCGTGTTCACGAAATACATTAGATTCGATATCAGGATGCTCTACTGTTCTTATTATTGTATTGTTCTCAATAAATGCATCTATCATAGGAGAAAATATTTGTGTAAAAGCACTATAGTCTCTTGATTCGTTGTAAGCCATAATCAGATTCTTAAGGATTCGGTCTTCTCTTTTACAAGTGCGACAATCCCCAATCTTACATGCTCTTTCGAGATGCTTCTTTTTACAAATATCAAAGCCATAGCTTATTTCACAAAAACCCATATTGAGGCTGCTTTTGTTGTGATGAATAAAAATATTGTTTCGAGGATTTCTTCCGTCGTCAATTTCTATCGCTCCACCATCGCCACCCCAATTTCCACCAAAGCTATGATAGTTGTGTATGGTGTTGTATGATATTTCAGTATTTCCCATTCCTATTCTTATGCCTATAGGACCCCAACCTGGAGGAAAAAGTGGTCGGTTGCAATCATGTACATTGTTGTTCGTAATAAGACAGAACTCGCTATAAGAATTTATTCCTATAGGGCAATCTACCACTTCATTATTGCGAATTATTGCATGGTCGGCACCTAAGTTCGCTTTTATTCCTCCCAATTTCCATATTGTCAAGAAAAATCCATTAGAGGCTGTATTCGTTCCATAAACATATAGATTCTCTACAATTTGATAATCTCCATTTATTTGAATTGCATTCCCATTGAATACGCTGTTATTGGTATTTGTAAACTTTGGAGCATCACCTTCTCCATAAGCTGAAACAGTGATTGGATTGTCTTTTGTTCCATTACCATTAATCTGAAGCCCACGGGAATAGCTTGTGCCTCTTTTAAAATATACATTGTCGCCAGGTTCAAAGATGATAGAGTTAATTTTATCTACAGTTTTCCAAGGGCTATCAAGCTGCTTTCCGCTATTGTCATCATCACCATTGTTTGCATCCACAAAATATCCTTTTAAATCTGGGTCTGAATTTATTTGTGTCTTTTCAGGAAAATGAAAACTTGATAAGAATAGGACTATTAATACTGAACATAAAATGTATTTCATCAATATAGTATGTTTAAAATTGTTTTTTTGGATGTACAAATCTATTAAAATTATCTGTTATAATTCTGATGCATTCACCAAAATAGTCTTTACCAGACCGCAACAAACGAACCTAAACTGCTGGATATCTAGTATGTAGAAATATTGCGATAAACAAGGTCCCTTGAGCATACCTTTTATATTACATTATGCCAGTTGTAGAAATATGATTGGTTTTTTATGTAACAAAAGTGGCACTGTTTTTTGAATGTTTGTATATTTTTTTTAAAATCTAAACGTTATTGAAGTTGTTGTTATGAAAGAGGTTTTAAGACCGAGATACTAAAAGTTTGTCTCGGTTTTTTCTTATCTAAACCAGTTGTAGAAATAAGACTGGTTTTTTTTACCTTAGTGTCCTAAATTAATTAAGATGAAACTCGCTAACATAATAAATTGGAGAACCTTTCTACTAGCAATTATAGTTTTACTAACTAGTTTCGTCATCTATGTAGCAATTCAAATTATCTTAGACTCAAATCTGTAGAAATTGAAGAGGAACGTAATTCTGAGGAGCAAGAACCAATACTGATAGATTAATTCCCTATATCAACTGAGAGAAAATAAATTATAAGATTGCTACATCTCTAGGCAACACTCAAATAGATTCATATCTAACTTTGTTCTATGAAATATTCTAAATATTTTGGTAGAATAACTAAAGATAACGGACAACCCAATCTAAATATTGAACAATTCAGACGTATGATGAACATTGTATCTGTTGAAGGGGTTATTCAAGGTTTAAAAATAATTAAGGAGAAATACAAAAATACTTCTGCCTATTATAAGTTTGATATTGATATATTCAAACATCAAAGAGTGCTGACTGATCTCAGTGGAAATCTAAGCCCAGATGATTTGATAAAGGAAATGTATCATTTATCATGAGATTAAAGCTGTTATTTCTGTCTGGATGAGATTTAAAAATATGACATACCTTATTGATATACTGATATTTAAAATATTTTTATTCTTGATTTTAAATTTAAATAAATATAAGATAGCTTCTTAGCTATGTCAGTTTTACCATACCAATTTATGCTAGTAGCCTTTGGAAATTTGATCAATACCTCACATCCATTGTGAAACCAAGACCCATACCTTTGAGCTTTTTTTTCATCTTCGATTCTTTCGAACTTCGCTCAAAAGTCCCTCCCGTCAACAGACCATTGCAGATGCTATTTTAGACAGAATTGTACACTCAGCGCATAGAATAAATCTTAAAGGAGAATCTATGAGAAAAAAATTAAGAAAAAAACACTAATTTTAACACACAAATGAATCGATTTTAAACACTTGTTTTACCCTGCTCAGTTTCATCCGGAATGAGTGGTTCAATTTAACCGGCTTATCCAATAAAACACTCCATCTTAAACTTAAAAATACTAAAGTTTTTAATTCTTCAATTCTGAATTTTCAATTTCCCTTTTTTAAATTATTACTCATTCATTCTTTTTTTTATCAAAATAAAATATATACTTTTGCACTCAAATACATAAATAGTCAGTTAGTATATAAAAAAATAAATTATGGCAATTGAAGAAACAAGAGATAAAATATTAGTTGTTGCAGATAGGCTTTTCAGCCGATTTGGGTTTCACAAAACCTCTATGGACGAAATAGCTAAGATAGCTAGAAAAGCTAAAGGATCCCTTTATTATCACTTTTCCAGTAAAGAAGATTTGTTTATGGAAGTTGTATCTAAAGAAATAATATCCTTAAAAAGTCATTTATCTATCATTGTTAATGATAGAAATTCCAGTGCCTCTGAAAAATTATCAAATTATCTGGTTAGAAGAATGGAAGTATTAAATGATGCTGCCAATTACCACGAGACCTTAAAAGCAGATTTCTTTGAACATTTTGATTTTATTGATGAACTAAGAAGTGAATTGGACCTTTGGGAAAAAATGAATCTTCAAAAAATAATACAACAAGGAATCGATGCAAAAGAATTTGCACAAATTAAAGATATGGATGTCTTATTAGATGTACTTATTATGATATTAAAAGGACTTGAAATCCCATTCTTCTTGCAAAATAAGTACAAAAATTATTCTCCTTATTTCGAAAATTTCTTAGGAATATTGACTAAAGGATTAGGTTGATTTTTTTACAGTATACCGACTAAAAAACAAATATTGTCTAAATCTTTAACAACATTCATAAAAACGTAATTATTTTCATAAACATGTCAAATACAAAAATCAGGTATAATGATCACAACTAAAAAAAATATAGTAAAAAATATAATTGGCAGAATAAATTTTGATAATGAAGAAATAATAGTTGCGTATGGTTCCAGCAATACGGTGATGACAAAAATGCTTCTTGAAAACATCAAACCAAAATCTGTTCTTTTTGTTTTTGAAACCAATGAACATTCTATTAATGATTTATGCAATATAAATGATAAACGACTGGTAATAATTAATGCAGATGCTGAAAATGCTAAAATGATTTTAAAAAACAGATATAAAGTAGAAAAGGTAGACTTCATTATTTCCGCAATACACTTTGCATTTTTTGCGAGAAGAAAAAAGAACAGAATAATATCCCGGTCTTATAGCTTACTTAAAGAAAAAGGGAAATTTATAACAACACAATACACTTGGTTAATTTATAAACTTATAAAAGAACAATTTTCAGAAATTAGTATAAATCCTGCAGTAGTGAATATGCCACCGGTAATAATTGAAGGGATTAAATAAATATTTTTTTACAGAACTGACTATAACATTAATGGTATAAATAAATTAAACAAATGAGAAAATTAATCGAAAAAAACACAAAGTGGTCAATAATAGTGATTGCTTTAATTTTTATGAATAGTTGCAGTGATAAGGGAAAGTCTAATAAAGGAAATTATGATTCAAAGCACATTTATAGAATAGAAGTATTAAAAGTTAAGACAGAATATTCCAAAAATCAATTTACTTACAGCGGTACAGTTATTCCGAAACAAACCACACCCATGAGTTTCTTGCTTCCCGGAACAGTTGTTTCAGTTAACGTTGAAGAGGGAGATAAAGTTAAAAAAGGACAAGTATTAGCTCAAATAAATAACACTTCATATCAAAATACCTATCAAGCAACCCAAGCTGCTTTATTTCAGGCTGAGGATGCATATAATAGATTAAAAACTGTTCATGATAAAGGTAGCCTACCTGAAATTAAATGGGAAGATGTTAAATCAAAACTAAAACAAGCGAAGGCAGCTGATCAAATTGCATTTCAAAATTTATCTAATACTGCACTAAAAGCACCAGTTAACGGAATTATTGGAATGAGAGAACTGGAAATTGGAGAAACTACAACTCCCGCACTAACGATACTTAATATTGTTACTATTTCTGAAGTATATGTCAGAGTTTCTGTTCCGGAAAATGAAATAAACAAAATAATCAAAGGACAAATAGCAACTATAAATATTCCTGCTATAGGAAGTCTTGTATATAACGGAAAGGTCGAAAAAATTGGTGTTTTAGCAAATGCCATATCTAAAACCTATGATATTAAAATACAAGTCATTAATCAACAGAAGAAAATCAGACCAGGAATGGCTTGCGATGTTATTTTAAATATAGATCTAAATGAGGCAACACTAACAATACCGTATAAAAGTGTTCTAAAGAGTGATGACGGAAAAAACTATGTATACAAGGCAGATCCTAAATCAAAAACCGTTCAAAAAGAAATTGTTGAACTCGGTTCTTTTATCAATAATGAAATCGAAATAATATCAGGTATTTCTATTGGCGATCTAATCGTCACAGAAGGCCAACATAAATTATTTGATAAAGCTGAAGTAACCTTCTAAAAAAGTTAGAGTTATTTTAATTAAAAGTTAGAATTTTTTATGAAAAAAATAAATATTATAGAGGGAGCCATGAAAAATTACCAAATTATACTATCAATAGTATTGGTAATGATGGTCTTAGGCATTATGGGACTTGCTGATATGCCCAGAAGAGAATTTCCTGAATTTGTTGTTCGACAAGGAATAGTTGTAGGTATATATCCCGGGTCAACTTCTATGGAAGTTGAAGAACAACTTACCACAGTGGTAGAAGATTATCTGTTCGCATATGAAGAAGTAAACAAAGCAAAAACCTATTCACATTCTAAAGAGGGAATGATGATAATATATGTTGAGCTCAATGACAATGTAAAAAATGCAGATAAATTTTGGTCGAAACTACGTCTTGGATTAAAAGATATAAAACTGCTATTACCAACAGGTGTGGCTGCTCTAATAGGCAGCAATGATTTTGGAGATACTTCAGCTTTACTGATAACCATGTCATCTAATAGTAAGAATTTCAGAGAACTTGAAGTTACAATGAAAGATTTAGAAGCTGAGATTAGAAAAATAAATTCTGTTTCAAAAATAAAACGATATGGTACCCAAAAGGAGAAAATATACATATATATAAAACCTGAAAAGCTGAATAGATTTAATGTAAAGCCTTCTTCTATTTTGGCATCTATTCAGTTACAGGAAGTACTTAATTACTCCGGAACATTGGATAATGGAGAACTAGTCTTACCTGTTCATTTACCTCCAAGGTTTGAATCGGAAAAAGATCTTGAAGAACAGATAGTCTATTCTGATCCACAGGGTAATATTATCCGTTTAAAAGATGTTGCTCATATAGTAAGACGTTATGAGGAACCAAATAATTTCATCCAAAATAATGGTAATAATTCGTTACTTCTTTCATTAGAGATGCAAAAAGGCAATAATATTGTGCAATTTGGAGAGGATGTCAGTGAAGTACTAGATAAGTTTTCACAAAGCATTGATGATGATCTAAATATAAACATTATATCGAATTTACCTGAAGTTGTTGATGATTCTATCTCACACTTCTTAAAGGAATTTATGATAGCAATTTTTGCGGTTATTATTGTTACCATGCTGTTATTACCTTTTCGTGTTGCGTCAGTTGCAGCTATTTCAATCCCAGTCTCTGTTTTAATTACTTTAGGAATTATGCAATTGGTCGGCATTCAGTTACACATTGTAACTTTGGCAGCTTTAATTACAGTATTGGGAATGGTAGTTGATAATGCTATTGTTATTATAGATAACCATGTTGAAAAATTAGATGAAGGGGAGACTCCATGGGATGCTGCCTGGAAATCAGCCACTGAACTCTTTATACCGGTATTATCCGCAACATCGGCAATTTCGGCTTCATTTTTTCCACTAATGTTTTTCCTTTCTGGCATGGCAAATGATTTCGTAGGAACCTTTCCTGTTACAATAGGTATTGCCCTAGCCATCTCAATGATAGTAGCAATTTTCCTGGTTCCTTTCATAAGTTATGTGCTTATTAAAAAAGGACTTCACCAGGATAAAAAGGTAAAAAAGAAAAGCATTTTAGATCATTTGCAAAGTAGATATAACAAATTACTAGGCTTAACTTTTAAACACCCAAAACTTACTATAACGGCCGGTGTTTTATCAATTATATTGGGCATTTTGTTCTTTTTAAATATTGATCAGAAATTATTTCCGGAGATGGAAAGAAAACAATTTGCTGTTGAAGTTTATTTACCGGAGGGTGCTTCACTTTCTAAAACAGAAAATGTAATTGATAGTTTAGAGACAATTTTACAAGCCGATCCAAGAGTCACAAATGTTGCGAGCTTTATTGGAAATGGTTCACCAAGATTCAATGCTTTATATGCACCTCATATTCCTGCCAAAAATTATGGTCAAATTTTAGTGAATACAGTATCAAATGAATCAACAATCGATATACTGGATGAATACAGTAAAAAGTACACAGATATTTTTCCGGAAGCCCATGTAAAGTGGAAACAATTAGCAATGGAAGTATATAAAGCTCCTATTGAAATAAGAATTTCTTCCAACAATATAGAGGATTTAAAGACCACATCATCTAAAATTAAAGAAATACTCTTAGACAATAATAATATAACATGGGTAAGAGATGATTGGGATGAAAAGAGACAGGGAATTTCCGTGGAATTGAATACAAATAAAGTCAATAAATTAGGTTATGCTAAATCATTGGTGGCTTCTTCCCTTTTGATTTCCTTGGATGGATTACCTATAACTACTATATGGGAAGGTGATTATCCGGTAGATGTAGTACTTTCTAAAGAAGATTATCAAAAAAACAGTATTAACGATTTGGAAAATCAATATGTTACATCACCCTTAACTTTTGAATCATTGCCGTTGCGTTCCATTGGTAATTTAATACCTGAATGGACCGAAGGAACCATTGTAAGAAGAAATGGTGTACGAACACTTACGGTACTTTCAGACTTAGAACGAGGAGCGATAGCATCGACAACTTTGAAAGAAATTAAGCCTCAAATTGAAGCAATTTCATTATCAAATGGACTAAATATAAGTTATGGTGGTGATTATGAGGCATCTTTAGAGAATTTTATTCCTATGGGTAAATCTATGGGTGTTAGTATGGTTCTTATTTTCTTTATTTTAATGTTTCAATTTAAAACAATTAGAAGAGCGTCGCTTATAATGTCAACCATGCTTCTAAGTTTATTTGGTGCAGGATTAGGATTATTAATAATGAATTATCAATTTGGATTTACTTCTTTTATTGGAATCATGGGGTTGATGGGAATTGTAGTTAGAAATGGCATCATATTGATTGACTATGCACATCAGTTAGTTGTATCAGAAGGATTATCTTTTAAAGATGCCGCACTCGCTGCCGGTAAAAGAAGGATGAGACCAATTTTTCTTACTTCAATGGCAGCCGCAGTAGGTGTTGTACCAATGATTGTTAGCAATTCTCCTTTGTGGGCTCCATTAGGTACTGTAATATTCTTTGGTTTAATTACTGGAATGATTCTAACATTATTAATACTACCGGTTCTGTATTGGAAATCAACAAGAGGTAAAGATCATAAGACGGTAACAGAATAAATACTTTTTACAATGAAAAAAACAATATTAAATATAGTACTGATATTCACTCTTTTTAGTGCTCCCTTGGTTGCACAAAATATAACACTAGATTCCAGTAAAGTACTGGCTTTAGAAAACAACAAACACCTCAAGGCGTCGAGGTTAAATTTAGAAGCATCAAAAAAAGTAAAGAAAAATGCATTCACAAAATATTTTCCAATAGTAACCGCAAATGCATCTGCTTTTCGTTCTAGTGATTATTTTCTAGATTTGGAAACACCGGAGATGAATCTGCCTGTTTATGATGGTAACCCTGCAAATTTACCTAGTGCAACTCAGTTTGCTTATGTCCCGTCTCTTAATATTCAAGCACTGGATTATGTCAATGGTGCTACAATAACAGCTACACAGCCAATTTATGCAGGAGGTCGTATTCGAAATGGAAATAAACTGGCAAGTTTGGGAGTGGAAATTAATGAATCTCAACTGAATCTTTCTACATACCAAGTGCTGGTCTCAACGGAAGAATATTATTGGAATCTTGTTGCACTTAAAGAAAAAAAATTAACACTCAGTAGTTATGATCTATTGTTGAAGACTCTACAAAAGGAAGTTGGAGATTTTTATGAGGCTGGAATGGTTAATAAAAGTGATTTATTGAAAGTAAAGTTAGAAATAAATAAAATTGAAGCAAATAGAATAAAACTTGATAACGGTATTGAAATTTTAAAGATGGTGTACTGTCAACACCTTGGAATAGCATATAATGAATCTATTGAAGTAAGCGATTCAATTATAAATATAAATTCTCCTGAAAGCTATTTTATTGAACCAAGCATAGCCTTGAATAATCGACTGGAGTATTATATGCTGAACAAAGCAGTAGATGCAGAAATATTACAGAAGAAAATGGCAAGAGGAGAATACCTGCCTCAATTGGCCCTAGGTGTTGGCGGTTTATATTTGGATATTTTCGAAGAAAGTACTGGTTATGGAATAGCTTTTGCAACCTTGTCCATTCCTATTTCAAATTGGTGGGGTGGTTCCTATAAACTTCAGGAAAATGATATAAAAATAAAAATTGCCCAAAATAACCTTGATGAAAAATCAGAATTACTTCAAGTACAAATATTTAAGGCATATATGAATTTAACTGAATGTTATAAACAAATAGACATTGCGAACACCTCACTCGAACAATCTATAGAATATGAGCAGGAAGTAAAAAACAATTTCGATGCCGGAATCTCAAGTACATCAGATCTACTGGAAGCAAGGGCTCAAACTCAAAAAGCTAAAGATGATCAAATCGACGTAAAAAGTCAGTATAGAATAAAACTAGCAAACTATTTACTGGTTGTGGGTAAAATAAATACAGATGTTTAGATGAAACGAACATGTATAGATTTAATCAATTATTTCATAAAAGGAAATGACTATCCCCAGTACTAGGGATTCTCAATTTTTTAATTAACATATTTATAAGTAATTACAAAAATTTAAACAAGTGAAACAAAAAGTTGCATTGGTCTTATCTAGTGGAGGGCCCAAAGGATTCGTTCACATAGGCGTAATTAATGAACTCGAAAAACAGGGTTTTGAAATTTCATCTGTTTCTGGTTCTTCTATAGGGTCACTGATTGGCGGATTATATGCAATGGGTAAATTACCGGAATATACGGATTGGGTAAAAACGGTTAGCAAAAAAAATATATGGGATCTCATGGATTTCAACTTTTCTTCTAATGGTTTGATGAAAGGAGTTAAAGTATTCAATAAAATGAAGTCATTTATTCCCGATATGAATATTGAAGAAATGAATATTCCTTTCTCCGCCATTGCAACGGATATATTAAATGAAGAAATTGTTGTGTTTAACACCGGTAGTTTTTATGATGCGATTAGAGCATCGGTTGCAATACCATCCTTAATTACGCCTGTTAAATACAAAGATACTTTCTTGGTAGATGGCGGTGTACTTAGCCCTGTACCAATTGATTATGTTGAGCGAACCAATAATGACATTTTAGTAGTAGTAAATTTATACGGTAAAAAGAAAACTAAAATAAATCCAATTATAGCAGAAAATAATAATAACTGGTACTATAACCTCTTTGATGACTTTTTCGATAGAATAAGTAAACTAATAAATACTGGTGACAAGAACAGTCTGGGGTATTTTTCTCTTTTGAATACAGCTACTCATGCCATGATTCATAAACTTGCAAAAGAGAATATTGAAAAACATCAACCTGACATCACTATTAACATACCATTTGATACGGCAAGCACTTTTGACTTTCATAGAGCAGAAGAATTAATTGAATTAGGTGAAGAATTAACAAAAAAAACAATATTGAACACTAAATGAAATGAAGGCTGTATTAAAAATAATATTATTAATTCTCTTGAATTTTAACATAGCATCGATTTTTGCACAAGTCAATGAATGGAAGCTCCGGAAAGATGATGATGGAATTATTGTTTATTCCAGAGAAAAAAAAATAAGTGGAAACATTGAGTTTAAAGCAACATCAATTTATAAAACAAACATTGATGCTCTGTTAAAAGTGTTTCAGGATGTTGAAGGTTACACCAGGTGGATGGCAGATGTAAAAGTTTCTAAAGTATTAAAAAAAGTGGATAGCACAGAGCACTATTTGTACATGGAAACAGAAGTGCCTTGGCCTCTAAAGAATAGAGATATCCCATTTTATCAGAAATTAATAAGAACCGGCAGTAGTATTAAAATTACTTTAGAAGGGAAACCAAATTATATAGCTCATAAGGAGGGTATTACTCGAATTGAGTATGCAACAGGTTACTGGGAATTCATTCCATTACCAAAAAATAAAGTGAAAGTCATTTATCAGCTTAGCGCAGATCCTGGCCTTAATATCCCAGATTGGATTCTAAATTTATTTATAGTGGATGGACCATTCGAAACGTTAAGTAATTTAAAAGGAATTGTTGAATCCTAAAAGTATTTTTCTTTAATAGAATTTAAAACAGATGTATTCATGGATACAATTATAAAAAAAATGAGTGAAACAGATTTAAATGACCAAAATATAACCTCACAAGTGGATAATGCCATAGATAGCGCTTTAAATAGTATCGTTGAGCAGCAGGATACAGAAGGATTTTGGTGCTACGAACTTGAAGCCGATATTACTATCCCTTCCGAATATATTTTGATGATGCATTACCTGGGAGATGTTGATATAAGGATCCAGAGTAAAATGGCAAACTACATTCGAAAAAGACAGCAAGAAAATGGAGGTTGGCCATTATATAAAGGTGGTAGTACAAATATAAGCTGTACGGTCAAGGCCTACTACGCCCTTAAACTGGCTGATGATGATATTGAATCTTCCCATATGGTACTTGCTAAAAGAGCAATTTTGGAAAGAGGTGGAGCTGCAAAAAGTAATGTTTTTACCCGTATAATGCTAGCTATGTTCGAACAAGTTCCCTGGAGGGCCATTCCATTTATACCTGTAGAGATCATGTTACTTCCTAAGTGGTTTCCATTTCACATTAGTAAGATATCGTATTGGTCGCGATCAGT
>Ga0209633_10003565_pt1 | contig 14326 bp, 8 predicted proteins | sample Cruoilmetagenom1_FD_187290 | JGI IMG/M metagenome (GOLD analysis project Ga0209633, IMG submission 187290) | Oil polluted marine microbial communities from Coal Oil Point, Santa Barbara, California, USA - Sample 1 (SPAdes) (version 2) | ecosystem: Environmental > Aquatic > Marine > Oil seeps ... | reverse complement strand
ATAGATCCTTGTTTGCTTTTTATGACAGGAAAGTCTTCGTTATTCGAAAGATACCATCTACGCTTTTCAATACCAAAAAATTCATCTGATGCCACATCAATATTAACAATTTGCGAAGTATTTTGATGTTTAAATTCGCCTAGAACTTCAATAGTAAAAGAATCTGAAATTTTATGACTGAGACTTATTCTGGGTTCAAAAAGATGCATATATGTATCCTCATTCGAATTGACAAATTGAATATAATTATACCTTACACCCGATTTTATACTTGTTTTTTTTGATTTCGATGTGTAATTAACTTGGGAGTATAAGGCGTGTTCTCTAACGACTTCAACAACTTTATCTATAAAATTTGGGTCGTTTACTTCTGTTGTATTGGTTATTCCACTTTCCGTAAATTGATATCCATTTAGCAATGATATTAGTTTATTGTATTTAAACCAGGAATTTAATTTTATAGAAGTTTCAGATACTTTATTTTCTTGTAATAATTGCTGTTGCTGTAAAAAGTTGTCATTCTTCGCTTTTAGCGCATAATCGGTTTCGTATATTTGAAACGTAGTAACAAATGCATCATTCCAATTTCTTTTATAAAAAATCCCTCCTGCAATACTTTCTTGATTAAGAATGCTTTTTTTAGTGGTCTCAATGGCATCAAACAATGTATTCACATATATAAAATTAAGACGTACTTGATCTCTCTCGGTTATATCATATAACCAACGCATACTAGTATCGTAGAAATCAAATTTAATATTGGCAGTTCTATCAACTTCTGTATCTAGTAATATCCTGTCAAAGTAATTATTATAAGTTGGTGTTTTTTCAACGATATCATTTATTGCCTTTCTGGCAGATAGTTGTAGCGATGATTTCTCACTTAACGGCACATCAACAAAACCATCAGCATTAATAAAATTTACACCTAAGCTTCCTGAAAATTCCTTATTTAGTTGAGCATCAGTTTTCATAGCGATAGTACCAGAAACACCATCTGTAAAATCGACATTAGTACCGTTTTTAATGATAGACACATCAGATGTAATTAAAGGGCTAAAAACAGAAATTAAACCGAAAAAATGACCAGATTGATACATTTTAATTCCATCCCAAGTGATTAAATTTTGATCATGTGTTCCTCCTCTAATATTGATATCAGAGACCGTTTCGTTAATGCTCTGAATTCCGGGAAGAGATTGTACTGTTTGTAAAACATCAGTTTCTATCAGACCGGGCAAAATGCCAAAATTTTGAAAATTAATATTATAGCTACCATCGGCTACTTTATAAATACCTTTGGCAATATAATTGGCAAGTATCACTTCAGATAAGCTTTCAATTTGAGGCACTAAATAAATATTTGAACAAAAATCTATTTCGAATGAATTGGAAGATTTTGAAATTGGTTGGTAACCTAAATGTCTAAAAGTAAAATTTTCATTTTCACGGATTACTTTTAGTTCGAAGTAACCAAAAGAATCAGTTACTGTGTAATTATTTTTACCATTAATAGTGACTCCTTCCATAGGTATCCCCAGTTCTTTATCAATAACATATCCACATATCTTTAAGAAAGATCCTCTTATCTTAATAGCAACAAAATTATTATCTAAATATTGGAAAATTAATCCGGTTTTGTTTTTGAGATCATCAATTACTTCAACGAAAGTGAAATTGGATTCTGGAGGGGCAATAAAAATACCTTTAACTACATCATCTGCATACGTAAATCGATAATTATATTTTTCCTGTAAAAGGGTCAATATATCAGAAAGTGGTTTTTTTTCTTTTTCTATTTGAGAATAAAGAATTGAAGAGAAAATAAAAAAAACAAAAAAGAGTATACTTTTATATCTATTACTCAATTTTATAAATTGTGATTTTGTTAGAACTATCTTTTTTATAAGTCATATTAAAAGGCACAGTAACAGAAGCTAATGCATGTTCTAGATTAGTATGAACAAATCCTCCTGTAAATAATCTATTCGTATCCTCTTTTTGAACTGAAATAACAACATCATACTGTCTTTCAAGTTCAGCAATAACTTCATATAAAGGTACACTTTTAAAATTACTTAAATTATCTAACCAATCCGGTTGATTTTTAATAGTTGTGTCAACCATAACTACATTATTAATAACTCTATACGTATTTCCTTGAGTCAAACGATAAGACATACCATTGCTATTAACATTAACAATACCCTCAAAACATTTTACTTCAAAATAATTAGTTCTATTTTTTACATTAAATTGAGTGCCTAAAACACTTACAGTACCCTTAGTAGTTAACACATCAAATTTAGAACCTTTAGCTACCTTAAAAAATGCTTCGCCTTCTAAAGATATTTGTCTTTTATCAGTCCATTTATTTTTGCTGTATTCAGCTTTAGAATTCGCATTTAAAACAACCAAAGACGCATCGGGTAGTTTAAAAGTTGTTTTATTGCTTGCCAGCGTTTCTATTGTTGTTAAAGTGTTCAAAAAGAAAAGAAAATAAACGCTCAGACCAATAACAAAAAGAGCTGCAATTCTGAACAACATTTTATAAGAACTCAATTTTATAACTGGTGTATTTGTGTCATCCAAGTCAGCTTTAAATGTGTCATAATCTTTGACCGTTGAAAATTGCGAAGCCTTAAATTTTTTGGCGCTATCCATAATTTTCGTATTAAGATCATAATCATTTAATTCTTTAAATGCTTCCAGCTCAGCGTCAGTTAATTCATCTGCTAACCATTTTTTTATGATGTAATCTTTATCCATAGCTCATTGGCTTTATATAAGTAACAATTTAAAAGTAATTTTTCCCGAACATTTTAATTAAAACCTTCAACCTGTTCTTTAATTATTTTAAAAGCTGTATATATTCTATATTCAACTACCCTAGTTGTAATGTTTAGTATTTTGGCGATTTCTTTATGTCGTTTTCCTTCTACTTTATTCAATAAAAAAGCAACACGTTGTTCTTCGGTCAAACTACTCAGTGCTTTTTGATATTTTTTATAAAATTGTTCTTCTTCTAATAAGAATTCAGGAGTTTCATTGGTATAATTTTTAGGTTTAACCTCTTGATATTTTAGTACAACCTTTTGATGTTTATATTCATTTAACATCATATTTTTTCCCACTTTGAATAGAAAAGCTCTTGCCTTATCAGGAACAACATCTTTACAATTATTCCATAATTTTATAAAAGCATCTTGAACCTTATCGTTGATATTAGGCTGATTGCCAAATTTATAATACAGATAATCATGCAAGTCTTTAGAATACCGATTATATATTGTTGAAAAAATCGTTTCATCACAAACAGTACCTTTGTTTTCCTTTTGCATTTATAAAAATTAGATGTTAAAAGTATAAAAAATAAATTTTTTTAAGTAATTTTTGTGAGTTAGTTGTTATTTTATTGAAGGGTGTTTGAAAGTATAATTAAATTAATGCATTTTATGAAAACTCAAATTAAATTACCAATACTAATTTTGTTTCTTTTAGCAATACTGGTTGCTTCTTGTAGGAGTGAGGTAACCGAAATTATTGATGATACACAAGAACCTAGCCTTAAGGCAAATTCTACAGTTGCTAAACTGATGAAACGTATTTCGTTGAATGATGGTTCTAATGACAATATAATCGATAATGCCAATTGTTTTAATTTGCAGCTACCCGTAACCGTAATTGTGAATGGCTTAGAGATTGTAGTTAATTCTGCAGAAGATTTTGAAGTAATTGAAGCAATTTTTGATGAATTTGATGATGATGATGACTCTATTCAAATTGAATATCCGATTAGAATACTTTTATCTGATTTTACAGAAGTTATCATCAATAATCAAGGTGAACAAAACGGATTCATGAATAGTTGTAATGGTGAAAATGAGGTTGATGATGACATTGAATGTTTAGATTTTCAGTATCCTATTAATGTATCTATTTTTAATACAACAACAGAACAGATAGACAGAATTACTATCGCGAATGATAGGCAGATGCATGAATTTATTGAAGATCTGGATGAAGACGATATTGCAAATATTGATTTTCCGATTTCAATAATTTTACTTGATGGGACAGAAATAATTATTAATAGTTTAGAGGAATTAGAAATAGATATTGACAATGCTAAAGACGATTGTGATGAAGATGATGATTATGACTATAATGATGATGATAATAACAATCTTTCTGAGCAAGAATTTACTAATTTACTAACTTCATGTTCCTGGAAAGTAGATGAACTTGAAATTAATGATCAAGATTTAGAGAACTTTAAAAATTATGCATTAACATTTAATCCAGATGGCACTGTTGCTGCGGAGTTAGATAGTAATTCTTCAGGGGGGACTTGGAGCGTGTCTAGTGATAATAATGGACTAAGACTAACTTTAACAATGGATAGTTTAACTGAATTTAATAATAATTGGAGATTACATAAAATTGAAGAAGAAGATGACGATAAAGATAAAGTCGATTTAAGAACTGGAAGAGATAAGCTAGAATTAATTAAGAATTGTAATTAATATAATAGCCAGATGCACACTTTGTTTGTAAAGTAGAATTGAATTAGTCGCTAAGAGGAAACTATATTATAAGGTTTAGTTTTAAAAAGGGTTGATTAACTTATGGGTAAGTTTCTGCTGATTAATTGTAAAACTGTTTTGATACTGAAAAGTATTGGAGCAGTTTTTTAACGTTCAACATATCAATATTTTATATAAATAGAAGTTTCATAACAAAACAATAAAATTTCATATAATTTGAAAAAATTAAATTAGATTTGAATTGACATATATTATTTTTATGAAAAAATTAGTTGCAGTTTTTAATAAATTTTTAATTTCTTTTTTTAATACTAGAGCGGCAGGTATATATATATTATTATTTGCTATTTCAATTGCTGTTGCAACATTCATAGAAAATGATTTCGGTACAAGTTCAGCTCAAAAAGTAATCTTTAAATCTTGGTGGTTTGAGGTCTTACTGTTTTTATTCAGCATTTCAATTATTGTGAACATTTTTAAGTTTAGAATGGCGCAACAAAAAAAATGGGCCGTTTTGCTTTTTCATGCTTCAATAGTTGTAATTATAATTGGTGCGGGAATAACACGGTATTTTGGATTTGAAGGTATCATGCATATTCGTGAGAACGCCACTTCTAATAGCTTTTTATCGTCTACTACTTTTTTAAAATTTGATGTTGCAAAAAATGGAGAAACCTATAATTTCAATGAAGAAGTCCTTTTTGCCACTTTAGGGAATAATAATTGGCATGAATCTTATTTAATTGAAAATGATCTAATTGATGTTAAAGTAAAGAAATTTATACCCAATCCAAAACAAATTTTAAGAGATAGTAAAGAAGGCAAACCAATCTTGCAAATAGTCGTTGCGGGAATGAATGGTAGAGAAGAGTATTATGTTAGTAAAGGACAAACCAAAAGGATTAGAAATATAATATATAATTTTAAAGAAAATCAAATTCCTGAAGCAATAAATATACGTTACAAAAACGATTCATTGTCATTTAAAAGCGATAAGGTTCTTACCCAAATGACAATGGCTACGCAACAAAAAGATACGATTTATCCTTCTGTCAATTACAAACCACTAAAGTTGCGTTCGTTGTATTCAGATGGTACTAATAATTTTGTTATTGCCGATTTTAATAAGAGCGCTAGCGTAGTAATTGAATCAGAAAAAGCAAAAGTTGAAAGCCAAAGTTTAACAGCGCTTGTTCTTGATGTTTCTGTAAATGGAGAAACAAAACAAGTCTATGTTTATGGTCAGCGAGGAATTTCAGGAAGACCACAAACGCTTAATTTTGATGGGATAAATGTAGCTGTTTCTTATGGATCAAAAGATATATCATTGCCCTTTTCAATAAAACTAAAGAAATTCATTTTAGATAAATATCCAGGTACAAATAGTGCCTCTTCTTATGCTAGTGAGGTTCAATTAATAGATGACAGAAAAAATGTAACCAAAAACTATCGTATTTATATGAATAATATTTTAGACCATAGTGGTTATCGTTTTTTTCAATCATCTTTTGATAAAGATGAAAAAGGCACTTATCTCAGTGTAAATAATGATTACTGGGGAACTTTGATTTCTTATATAGGTTATGCTTTATTAACAATAGGAATGATACTTACCTTATTTAGTAAAAAAACAAGATTTTATCAGGTCATTCAAAAACTAAAAAAGCTAAGAGCAAAAAGTGGAACTTTTGTTATACTGTTATTCTTTTCACTATCTCCGGTTTTAGTTGTACAAGCACAAGAGAGTAGTTCGCATGCAAAGCACGATCATATAGTAGCTATTGAACATGCAGCTAAATTCAGCAAAATAACAGTTCAAGATCATAAAGGGAGGATGAAACCAATTCATACATTATCAAGAGAGATAATGCGGAAATTAGCAAGAAAAGAAAGTCTTAACGGATTAAATGCCGATCAAATTATGCTAAGCATGTTTGTAAATAGTAGTGATTGGTATGATGTTGAAATTATAAAGTTAGGAAAACATAAAGATATCCTTAAAAAAATAGGTGTAACCACTAATTATGCTTCCTATAAAGATTTTTTCACAAAAGAAGGAGATTATATATTTAAAGATGAAATACGCAGAGTTTATAATTTAAACCCTAAAGACAGAGGAGTTTACGAAAAAGAATTACTTAAAATTGATGAAAGATTAAATATATTGAGCATGGTGTTTTCGGGTAATTTATTAAAAATCATTCCTATTGCTAATGATGCCAATAACACATGGATTTCAAGACATGGGCATGGTAATGATAGCCATGAAAATCATGTAGCTACGAAGTTCTTTAATGCTTATGGTTCAACCTTACAAAAAGCTATTGAAACCAATGATTATAGTGCAGCAAATAACCTATTAGATGAGCTAAATGCTTATCAGATCAAAAATGGAGGTTCTGTGTTACCATCATCTTCCAAAATTAATGCTGAGATATTTCTTAATAAATTAAATGTTTTTAGTCGATTAGCAGCATTTTATAGTTTATTAGGATTGGCATTTTTATTCTTTTTATTCGTATCAGTTTTTAAACCCAACATAAACTTAAAAAAGATATATAAAATATTGTTTGCTTTAGTTCTTATAGGATTTGCGTTGCATACACTGGGTCTCGGGTTAAGATGGTTTGTTTCAGGAAGAGCACCATGGAGTAATGGCTATGAATCTATGATTTATATTGCTTGGACATCAACATTAGCAGGAGTATTGTTTACCAGAAAATCTTTTGGAGGCTTAGCAGCTACAATGGTATTAGCGGCTACTATACTTTTAGTTTCGATGTTGAGTTTTCTCGACCCTGAAATCACGCCATTGGTTCCTGTGTTAAAATCGTATTGGTTGACAATTCATGTATCTCTAGAAGCGGGGAGTTATGGCTTTTTGATGTTAGGTGCTATTATAGGATTGATAAATTTAATATTGATGATCTTTATAAATGAAACGAATAAAGATAGGATAAAAAGGATCATTACTGAAATGTCGTATATAAGTGAACTAACATTAATAGGAGGTTTGTTTATGGTTAGTATTGGCACCTATTTAGGTGGTGTTTGGGCTAATGAATCATGGGGAAGATATTGGGGTTGGGATGCTAAGGAAACATGGGCATTAGTAACCATACTTGTATATGCATTTATACTGCATATGCGGATAATTCCGAAATTATTTGGCTTATTTTCATATAATGTTGCTACAATTTTTGGTTTAGCGACTGTTATTATGACTTATTATGGTGTTAACTACTATTTATCAGGTTTACATTCGTATGCAACAGGAGACCCTGTACCGATACCGAATTGGGTATATACAGTCGTTGTTTGCATTATAATTATAAGTTGTTTAGCCTATGTTCGGAAGCGTAAAATCAAAGCTTTTTAGTGTTATTTTATAACTGTTCCATTTTCTAGAATCAAATCATATTTATAACCAGCTCCAAAATCTTTATTGAGTGATACCAAGGCTTTTAGAGTAATAACTGAGCCTTCTTGTACAAATGTATTTGATGTAATTACAAGGTCAAAATCATCTTTTGTACCGTCTTTAAGATGAATCCAATTCCTACCCATGATACCTGGGTTTATTTTTACACACTTTCCGCTAATTTGAATAGTTTTTCCGTCATACTTTTTTGGATTTTTAACCAATTCAGCAATTTTTATGGAACCTTTGTGTTCAATTATATCTTCAGTATGAGTAGGTATAATCACCTTATCAGAAGTGCCTTGAGCTGATTTAGAAACATTTTCATCTAAAATTCCTGTGTTCTTTGAATGATTTTCTTCCACCAAATTTGAAACCAAATAAACGGTTTCAAACACTCTGTTGTATTCTTTACTTTCAAAGTTTGTTTTGAGCAGTCCTCCTTTATAAAAATAGGTTTTCCCTTTTTTAACATCTTGTTTTCTGGTAGCCACCCAAAATTGTTTTTCACCTTCATTAACATGCAGATAGACATATCTAGAAGTTGGGAGTACTTCATTTACAACCACTCTATGTAAATCATCAGTAAATGATTGATTTGCATTAGAATTTGATTCCGTTGAAGGTTCCTCTGAAAAAACACCGGTACTTTTTTCAGTATTTTGTGTATCAGTTGATTTAGTTATAGTCTTTGGCTGTTTAGTACAAGATATAGTAACACATAAAACAATGGTTGAAATTAGTACTAGTTTAGATGTTAGTTGCATAATTTATTTTTTTCTTTTTTTAGTATAAAACCGTTTAATCAGTTTTGTATATATTCTATAATTATTTTCAATACCACTGTTTGAAAACTCCCCAGACACACTAAATAGGAGGCCTCTACTAATATTTAGCGAAAGATTTGTTCCGTAATAACTCTGGGTAAGAGTACCATTACTAAGAGCATTGTTGCTATTTAAATAGGTGTAATTTACATATCTAAAATAAAAATCAGCATTCAACTTATTCCGTAAAAAGGTTCTTGAATGCCTCAAAGATAATATGTTACTTTCCAAATAATTTGATGAATTTACATTATAATTAACTGATACTCTACCGCCAATTCCTGGAAGATTTGACACCCCTAAATATACATAAATATTATCTGATTTATTATCGCTATCACTTTGAAATCTTTTACTATAACTAGCACCAGTATTTATGTTTTGTTTTGGCCTTACATTAATTCTAACTCTAATTCCTTGTCTAGCTAAATCATCATCAAGCAATCGCTCTATTTGCGTTTGAAACGTTTCATAATACAAAATTCTTTTTCTAGAGTCATAAGATAATGTAGCGTCAAAACTTCTATTAAAACGATATCTTGCGGATGTATATAAATTTGTGAGTCTAAAATCATTACTAATTGTATCATTTACTTTAGTATACATGTCTAGTTCAAGGGAAGAAAAAATAGTTAGTTTTTTTAAGATAGTACTTGAATGTTGAAAATAAGTATATCTTCTATCAATCTCACTATTATTTTGTTGTTCAATAAACCCTAATGTTGTTTGCGAGTAAAAATTCTCATTATCTGTTTTTCTGCCAAAATAAACGCCATACTCAAAAAGATCTGAATTAAATCCGTAATCAAAAATATCAGGTCTAAAGCCTGCAATAACACCTATATAATTTTTTCCAATTCCTTTTTCAACTTGTAACCCGTCGACAGCACCAATTGATGATATTTTCGGATTTATTTTTCGGCCAACAGACAAAGAAAGGGTTGGAGTAGCATCGTATATTAAAGCTAAGTCATATACATTAAAAAAAGTTGTTTTTGAAGTATAATTACTTGTACTAGGGACTAAATTTTGTCTATAAGTTGCGTATGATTCTAAAGAGAATTTAGAATTATTAATATGTTTTGCATCTAAAGAAAAACGAGACATTACTCTATGTCTATCATCTCTAATGCTTGACAATGTACTGTAGCTAGAAACAGAAATTCTTCCTCTAATTTCTGATTTACGTTTAGACTCTTTTTTCTTTACTTCTTTAACTTTAACAGAATCTTTAATTTTATCAGTCTTTTTTTCTTCGACTATATTTTTGGCAACTTTGCTATAGTAAATGACTTCATCTCCCTTATTAACTTCGCAATTTAAAAGTATTGAGCAAACAGCAGAACTTGAAGATTTACTTTTTACTAATAAACAAGCATTCTTATTTTCTAAAATACGCAACGTATCACCAATTACTATAGTTGCTGTATTGTCAAATTTTACATATATATTTTTTGATGTTACAAACGATATTTTCCCTTTTAGGGGTTGACCTTTTTTTTGTGCAAAAATGTTAGAACTAATGCCAATTAAAAATAGTATGAAAATAAAATTATATTTCATAAATTTTTAATTATCTCCATTTGGATGACACGTCAAACACTCATTACTGTTATAAACATAGCCTGAGACTTCACTATGGTCATTATTTGTTACAGATTCACTATGACATTTAAAACAAGAGAAAACAGTGTAATTATTAGGATCAGTATGACAATCAATACATTCATTCCATTCATCTTTATGTTTTCCGCTATAAATAGGGAAATATTGTCCATCATGATCAAATGTAGCAGGTGTCCAATTAGGATTGGTTGTATGACATACTACACAATCTGTAGGGAATTGTGCCGCTTGGTGATTAGGATTCGTAGTTGCATTATAATCATCTTGATGACAAGTTACGCAATTAGGATCTGCGTCTGAATAATTAGTTGTTGTATGACATTCATTACAATCTTGTATATCATGACCCAATGTAAGTGGAAAAAAGTCATGATTTATAGTTGCTGGTGTCCAACCAGGATTCGTTGTATGACACGATACACAGTCTGTTGAGAATCCTGAACTTGAATGATTCGGATTCGTGGTAGCGTCATAATCATTTTGGTGACAAGTAACACAATTAGGATCTGCATCTGAAAAATTAGCTGCTGTATGACATTCATTACAATCTTGTATGTCGTGACCTAATGTAAGTGGAAAAAAATCATGATTAATTATGGCAGGTGTCCAACCTGGATTTGTAGTATGACAAGAAACACATTCTGTTGAGAAGCCTGAACTTGAATGATTCGGATTTGTTGTAGCATTATAATCATCTTGATGACAAGTCACGCAATTAGGGTCAGCATCAGAAAAATTATCTGTAGTATGACATTCGTTACAATCTTGAATATCATGTCCTAAAGTAAGTGGAAAAAAATTGTGATTATCGTAATTCGCAGGTGACCAACCCGGATTAGTAGTATGACATGCAACACAATTAGTTGAAAATCCTGAACTCTGATGATTAGGATTTTGAGTACCTGCATAATCATCCTGATGGCAACTAACACAATTAGGATTAGCATCTGAAAAAATACCCGTAGTATGACATTGACTACAATCTTCAATATCATGCCCTAAAGTAAGCGGAAAGAAATCATGGTTGACAATTTCGGTATCCCAATCTGTTCCAAGCGGATCGTGACATTCAATACAATTAGTTGAAAAATTTGAAGTTTGATGATTAGGGCTTTGAGCACTTGTATAATCATCTTGATGACAACTAATACATTCATTTCCTATACTTTGGAAATTCACATTAGTTTCTGATGTGTGACAATCAACACAACTTAAATTACTATGAGCTCCAATTAATGGGAAACCATTTCCTTCATGTATTTCCGGAATATTATCAACCAACCAAGATTGAGATGTATGACATCTCGCACAGTCATTACCTACGGACATATTATGAACATCAGTATGACAAGAAACACAATCTGTTGGAGCTTCATTAAAAACCAATGTTTCATGACATTGCTTACAATCTGTTTGAGCATGTGCTCCTTCAAGAGTATATTCAGTTAAACTATGATCAAATTTAATGGTAGTATGATCTATTGACCAACCAGAAGCATCATGACATGATGCGCAATTAATGGCTAACTCCTCGCCATGTGGTGATTGAGCAAGTATTGGTAAAATACCCAATAAGAATACTATTATTGATGACAGTCTATACATTCAAATTTCTTAATTTTATATATTATTTTATTTTTACCATCTACTACACTAACTTTATGACATTCTTTACATTCAACATCTTCATGTCGTCCTTTTAGTGGGAATGCAGTATTATTATGATCAAACTTTTTAGGAAACCAACTATCAGTAACATGACATCTATTACAATCTGTTACTCCATTGAAAGCAAACAAATCACCATGAATGTTTTCATGACATGTAATACATTCGGTTTCTAATCCTTTAAATTTTTGATTGGTTAATGTATTATTTTCTTTTGTATCAAAATGACATTCCTTACAATCTACATTTACGTGCTTTCCTGTGAGTGTCCAATTCGTATTATCATGATCAAAATTTACGTTTGACCAAGTTTCATTACTATGACATGTTTTACAATCTTGTTGTGGATAATACTTTTCACTAATAAACCCTTTGTGTGTGTCGGTATGACAATCTATACATGTTGTTCCTAAATTTCTAAATGTCCATCTTTTATCATCTTCACTGATGTGACAAGCGAAGCAAGGTGTAGCATTGTGTGCTCCTTCAAGAGGAAATGTTGTTGTTTGATGTTGCTCTAATGTGTATAAGCTATAGTCAAAACCTTTATCTAGAGAATGACATTCAACACAGTCAGGTGAAACACCATTTTCTTTGAACTCTTCTTGATGATAATCATCATGACACTTATTACAAGCGCTAAAATCTATCGGAGTTGAAAATCTTTTTTTATGACATTGTTTACAATCAACTTCAATGTGTTTTCCTTCTAAAGGATAATCGGTAACTGTATGATCAAAAAAAGTCATCTTCTTTAAGGATAAAAAACTGCTTTCTTTATGGCATTTTACACAATCTGTACCATATTTCCCTTCGTGTTCATCAGCGTGACATGCAACACAGTTATTCTCATTGTTAGTCTTCAATTTATCTTGAAATACCAATTTAGCATTGCTGGTCTTCGTATGACAACTAAAGCAATCAATTTTTTTATGTTTGCCTTTTAAAGTAAAACCTGTACTAGTATGATTGAATCTCCCTTTGCCTCTAAAAGTAGAAAATGAGGTTTCAGTGTGGCACTGCATACATTTTCCTTCAATTTTATTATTATGAGGATCGTCATGACAAGATTTACAATCAGCAAACGGAATATCACTAAATTGCTGAAATTCTTTTCCGTTTTTGGTAGTAACTTCATGACACTCAATACAATCAACTTCAGGGTGTTTTCCTAATAATTTATAATCAGTATCATCATGATTAAATTTCGAAGCAGGAGTGAAGGCTTCCATATCATGACAAGACATACAATCGTTATCCATCGTTTTTTGATGATAATCGTCATGACACGAAAGGCATTTTTCATCCAATCCAAGAAAAGTATTTTTTCTTTTTTTAATTTCTACATCTTGAATATTCTCAGAAACATGACATTTTTTACAATCTACAGTCTCGTGCTTTCCTTCTAATTCATAACCCGTTTGATTATGATTGAAATTATCTTCATCAAAACGTACCATATCAAATTTACGACCATGATGTTCGCTATGGCAGGCAAAACAATCTTGTTTTTTTACTTTTGTGTTGGCATGATAACCACTATTAGTATCTAAAAGTGATTGTATATCATCATGGCAATCCAAACATTTTTTATTAGACACTTTCTCACCAAGATCATGACACAAGGTGCATTTGCTCATACCTTCTAAATCGGCATGAGGTTGCGATAGATCTCCAGGTGATATCTGGCTGTAGCTAATTGTTGTAAACATTAAATAGATGATACTTATATATTTTATAAAATTGTTCAAATTAGTTAGTTATGCTTTTTCATAATATGTCCAAATCGTTTTGTAATTTCAACACCTGCATTTTGCAAGAATTTTGTGGGCATTTCACCACCAGCAAAGATGAATATCTGATCATTTTCTAATCGTTTTGGTTTTTCTTCACCTTCAACTTGTATCATTATTGATTCTTCATCTATAGAAACCAAATTAGAATTGAATATTGCTGTAAGTGATTTATCAGCTAGTGCTTCATCAATTTTCTCTTTATTTTTAGGTTTTATTCTTGCGAACTTATCTTTTCTATAAGAAAGAATTACATCGTTATCATCTTTCAATAACATAGCAGATTCGACTGCAGAATCACCACCGCCTACAACAATTATTTTCTTACCGGATATTCGTTCAGGTTCTAACAAGCGATAGGCTACTTTTTGTGAATCTTCTCCGGGCACATTCAATTTTCTTGGAGTTCCTCTTCGTCCTATGGCCAATAATACATTATTACAT
>Ga0209633_10003564_pt1 | contig 14327 bp, 12 predicted proteins | sample Cruoilmetagenom1_FD_187290 | JGI IMG/M metagenome (GOLD analysis project Ga0209633, IMG submission 187290) | Oil polluted marine microbial communities from Coal Oil Point, Santa Barbara, California, USA - Sample 1 (SPAdes) (version 2) | ecosystem: Environmental > Aquatic > Marine > Oil seeps ... | reverse complement strand
CAAGATCCCCCGCCGCTATGTCTTTATCGACCAACTGCCGAAGAGCGCCATCGACAAAATACTAAAGACCGAGCTCCGCCGGATATACGGCGGCGAGCCCTGAGGTCGTCGCCATGAATATCGAAGGCAAAACAGTTCTCGTTCTGGGCGGCGCCGGCCTGGTCGGCACGGCGGTATGCCGTGAACTGCTCGACGCCTGCCCTTCGCGCATGGTGATTGCGGCGCGGCGGCGTGAGCGGGCCGAACAGGCCGCGGAACAACTGCGCGAGAGCTGTTCCGGGACGGGCGTCCAACTGATGCCGGCGTGGGGCGACGTGTTCCTCAGAGCCGAATGGCAAGACGATATGACCATATCGCGAGCGGCGATCCTTGCCGACCCGGAAAAACGTCATCGTCTGATCGATGATATCCTGGATCCCCTCAGTCAAGAGATTGTCGCCTCGTCCCTGCTAACTCTGTTAATCGAGGGTAAGTTGCCAGGTCTCGACAACAAGCCAGCTCAGATCATCATCGACTGTATGAACACGGCAACCGCAGTCAGCTACCAAAATATTTACACTCTGGCTCGGGAATTGGCGGACCGCTCCAAAACCGCAGTGGACGGTGGATTGTTGATCGATGACGTCGAAGCGTTACTCGCGTCGCTCTATGTCCCACAGCTCGTCCGCCATGTTCAGCTGCTGTACGAGGCCATGCGGCGCGCCGATGCGCATGCTTACATAAAGGTCGGGACAACCGGCACCGGTGGCATGGGCCTCAATATTCCCTACACCCATGGCGAGGAGAAACCGTCGCGCCTGCTCCTGTCGAAGGCCGCGATAGCGGGCGCGCAAAGCCTGCTTACATTCCTGATGGCCAGAACTCCCGATGCACCGGAGATCGTCAAGGAGGTCAAGCCTGCCGCCGTGATTGGCTGGCGGGAGATCGCCTATGGTCCCGTTCGTTCAGGCGGACGCGATATTACGCTCTACGATTGCCGGCCCGCTCAGGCCGTCCCGATTCAGAATGAAGCAAACCTCGTAGCCGAAGGCGACTTCGGCGAGCGCGCAGACGGCACGCTCGAAGGGGTCTATATCGACACCGGCGAGAATGGTCTGTTTTCCAGGGGCGAGTTCACCGCGATCACCGCGCTCGGTCAGATGCAGCTCGTCACGCCCGAGGACATTGCCCGAGACGTGCTCCGGGAACTCAAAGGCGGGAATACAGGCAAGGACATCATCGGCGCGCTGGATGGTGCTGCCATCGAACCGTCTTACCGCGGAGGGTTTCTGCGTCAGGCGGCACTCAACCGTTTGGAGCAATTGGAAGGCGAACATGGTGAATCTGTCGCGTTTGAAATTCTTGGCCCCCCGCGCCTTTCCAAACTGTTGTTCGAGGCAACTCTGCTCAAGCATGCCTGCGGCACAATCAGCCAGGTACTGGGGCAAGAGCCCGATACGCTCGCCTTAAACTTGGAGCGCCACATCCTGGGCGATAGGACGATGCGAACCCGGATGATTTCGATCGGCATTCCCGTTCTGCTCCCTGACGGAGTTCGGCTGCTGCGCGGCCCGCACATCAAATCGCAAGACCCGCATCATGGATGGGTCGACCTGACGCCTGCAAACTGCGCCACCTGGCAAGCCCGGCTCAAGGCGGCTCGACAGGCAATGAAAGCGGAAACCAGCGGCGATACCTCATCCCGTTACGATCGGAACTTCGCAGCAAGCCGTTTGTGGAACGCACAGGATGACCGTTTCGATGCAGGCGAGATCGTGGCCTGGCTGTTCAATACGGAAGAAACAGGGGCGCGCGGCAAGTAACGTGCTCGCTCAGGTGGAAGGCCTTCGACAAATCGACATTTGATAGAGGTCAAAGCCACGAAGCCGAAAAACCTCCACTCTTTCGCGAACGACACCCGCGGCGGCAGACCGCAGGACGCGCAGCCGGGATCGGCCTCAGCAGCCATTGGTCCCGGGGCTGATATCAGCACGTCGGCAACATCAAGAAGCGAAAAATCGTATGGGTTCGGCGATGGACAGATGCATCGTGAGATGGAAGGCACGAAGCGTGGCCGCAGCGGCAGTCGCGCTGCTTGGTTGTCTTCTGCTCTCCCCAGATGCAGCTCTCCAGGCGCAGAACGCCCGCTCCGCTCTGCTGGTGGAGATCGAAGGGGCGATCGGACCGGCCGCGAGTGACTATGTGGCGCGCGCGATCCAAAGGGCGCAGCGTGACAAGTCGGAACTCATCATCCTGCGGCTCGACACGCCTGGCGGGCTCGATACATCCATGCGCGCGATCAACCGCGAGGTGCTGGCATCGCCAGTGCCGGTGGTGGGGTACGTCGCCCCCAGCGGCGCGCGGGCGGCGAGCGCCGGCACCTACATTCTCTATGCCTGTCACTTCGCCGCAATGGCTCCGGGCACAAATATCGGCGCTGCGACACCGGTCCAAATCGGCGGGGGCTTCCCCACAGTTCCTCGAACCGACAAGCCGGAAGACGACAAGAAACCCGCCCACCCAACCATCGCAGACAAGGCCGTGAGCGACGCGGTCGCCTATATCAGAAGCCTCGCCCAACTGCGCGGACGCAACGTCGAGTGGGCCGAGAAAGCGGTACGGGAGGCGGCCAGCCTGAGCGCCGAGGACGCACTTGCAGAGCAGGCCATAGAATTCCTCGCGGTCAGCGTACAGGACTTGCTGCAGCAACTCGACGGACGTGCTGTCACGACCGAGTTCGGGCAAAGGCAGATCGCCGCCAAGGGATTGACCATCAACCGCTACGAACCTGACTGGCGCACGCGCGCCCTCGGTATCATCACCAACCCAAACGTTGCCTATATTCTGATGATCATCGGGATCTACGGATTGATCCTAGAGTTTTACAGCCCCGGAGTGATCTTTCCCGGCGTCGTCGGAGCGGTATGCCTGTTTCTGGCGCTTTACGCCTTCCACGTTCTTCCCGTCAACTACGCGGGGCTTGCCCTTGTTGCGCTTGGCGTCGCCCTCATGATCGGCGAAGCCTTCGTGCCCAGTTTCGGCACGCTCGGACTTGGCGGTGCCGCCGCCTTCGTCATCGGCTCGATCATGCTGATGGAGGTGGACGCACCCGGGTTCAGGGTCTCGCCGATGCTGATCGGTTCGGTTGCCGCCGTCAGCTCAGGGCTTTTCCTCGTTGTCATGATGATGCTCTTGCGCGCCCGCAAGCGCGCGGTGGTCACCGGACCTGAGCAACTCCTCGACAGCCATGCCGAGGTGATCGACTGGCAAGGCAACCGCGGACATGTGCGTGTGCATGGCGAGATCTGGAACGCGCGCGCCAAATCAGAACTTCAACCGGGGCGGCGGGTCAGCGTGAGCTCGATTGACGGGCTCACCCTCGTTGTCACCCCAGAAGACAAGGAAACAATGCAATGACCGCGATCCTCGAACAGTCATGGGTCATCATTGTTCTGATCCCGCTCTTTATCCTTCTCTACTCATTCAGAATCCTGCGAGAGTACGAACGCGGTGTCGTGTTCCTGCTTGGACGCTTCTGGAAGGTCAAAGGGCCGGGCCTGGTCATCATCATTCCGATCGTTCAGCAGATGGTGCGTGTGGATCTGAGGACGCGCGTTCTCGATGTACCGGAACAGGACGTGATCTCTCGGGACAATGTTTCCGTGAAAGTCAATGCCGTCGTTTACTTTCGTGCCATCGACGCCGAAAAGGCAATCATTCAAGTCGAGGACTTCATGGACGCGACCAGCCAACTGGCGCAGACGACCTTGCGTTCGGTTCTGGGCCAGCACGAGTTGGACGAGATGCTCTCTGAACGCGAACGCCTCAACGCCGACATTCAGCGGTCTCTTGACGAACAGACCGATGCATGGGGCATCAAGGTCTCCAATGTGGAACTCAAGCATGTCGATCTCGATGAGAGGATGATCCGGGCAATCGCCAAGCAGGCGGAAGCGGAGCGATTGCGCCGGGCCAAGGTCATCGACGCGGAAGGCGAATATCAGGCTGCCGAAAAGTTCTTTCAGGCGGCCGAGATCCTGGCAAAGCAGAGCGAGGCTATGCAGCTACGCTACCTGACTACGCTTCAGACCATTGCCAGTGACAGGAGCAACACGATCGTGTTTCCCCTGCCGCTTGAATTCATGCGCGATCTTGTCAGCAAGAAGTCGTGATGAGCCTGGAAACGTGCGCGCCGCATGTCATCTCTGACCGGTCGAGGCCTATCGCTTTGGGCTTAGTCACCCGCGATGCCGATCGCGGATCATCTCTGCGTACAGCAGATCGAACTGGCGTTTGCCCTCCTCCGTCTCTGCATCCACGCTGACGTAGGCGGTGCCCCGATCAGGCAGTATGAACTCCGCCTCAAAGGTCTCCAGGTCGATCTCCTCCGGCGCGTCCGGAACCGACTCATCTTCCGGCGTGTGCGGACCGACCACATCCTCCACCCGTAATCTAAGACACCATGCCGGATGCTCGCCCAGCAGGTCGGCCTCCAGCGAGCCCACAGCGATCAGGGATGCAACGTCGGCCTCGGGGCTCAGCCCGAAGCTCTCAAGATTTGCCTCCGGATCCTGGATATACGTGCGCGTCGCACGAACTTGCCAAGCGCGCCTGCCGTCCTTCATCTCCTCGATCAACCAGTGGACGACTTGATCCGCGGCGGCGTCGAGTGGGTACTGGGTCATGGCCTTCCTTCCCCTCTCCTATGATCAAGCGGAGCCAAGCTGCGCATGCATATCCGCGCCGACGGTCCTTGTGCGGTGACGGTCATGCGAGAAGCTGCACCCTCTCGACTATCACGGCAGGCGGACGCGATGATTGCGCGAGATCAAAGCATTCCTGCATCGGCCGTCATAAAAGATCCCAAGACGCTGACTGCAGTACCGTTGATGACCGTTCGGAACCTCTGTTCCGATACGGTGATCGTCTCAAGGCGGATACATCGTCGGGATGTTTGACGCGGGAGGTGGCATCTGTCAGCGAACTCCGAAGCGCGATGCCGCTCCGCGCCCCCGGGACAATGGCGGCCATGGAGAAGACTGAGATACCGTCAAACGGTGTGGTTGATATTGACCGGCTCCGGGCACATGTCCACTGCCTCGGCGGAGACATAGGTGAACGCAACGTCTTCCGGCCGGAAGCCCTGTCCGCCGCACGCGACTATATTGCCGAGACGTGGACCCGACAGCGCTACGAGATCTCACGTCAGACATACGAAGCCTATGGGGTGCAGAGCTCCAATCTTGAGATCACCCGCAGTGGCAAGCGCTGGCCGGACCAATTCTTGTTGCTTGGCGCGCATTACGACTCGGCCCGCGGCGCGCCAGGTGCCAATGACAATGGCAGCGGCATCGCGGCGCTGCTCGAACTGTCCCGCCTGTTCCGAAGACAAGACCCTGCGGTCAGCGTGCGCTTCGTCGCCTTCGTCAATGAAGAACCGCCCTTCTTCTTGCGGCCAAACCAGGGAAGTGCTGATTACGCCAGAGCAGCGAAAACGCGCAGCGACGACATCCGCTTGATGATCGCCATAGACTGTATCGGCTATTACAGCGACCGCCGGCGTTCGCAGCACTATCCTCCACCTTTCGGCTTCTTCTACCCAAACGAAGGGAACTTTCTGAGAGCCCTATCAAATCTGGTCTCCCGGCACGAACTGCATCGATTTGCCGATGTGTTCCTTTCCGTGAGCGACTTTCCCTTGGAGTTTCTGGCGACAACCAGTCTGAACCCTGGTGTCAGCTGGAGCGATCATCGCGGCTTCTGGAAGAACGGATATCGCGCTCTGCTCGTGACTGATACGGCCTTCTATCGCTACCGGCATTATCATTCAGCGCGCGACACTCCCGACAAGCTGTCTTACCGGCAGTTCACGCAGGTGGTTCAGGGGCTGCATGACACTTTCGCCGAACTCGCCGCCTCCGGCGAATTCGCAGTTCGCCGCAACGCATGCCGTGCGCTCCGATGTGTCGATTGAAAGGAGACGTAGTTGCAGCAACAAGACCACCGAAGAGATGGGAGCATCGGATCGGCTAAGCTGTGGATGGGCCTGGGAGCAGTAACCATCGGGCTCATGCTTGCGGCTTTCCTGCCCGCCAAATGGTGGCTGTTCTCCTTTTTTATGATTGGCCTAACGGCAGGACTGGCGGCTCGCCATACCGACGCGCGCCGGGCCAGGGCCCGTTTCAGACATTCAATCGCCTCACGCCGATACGTTCACGAAAAACTCCTGGGTGAGCAGGATGAGGCGAAATTCACGGTGTTGTTGCGCCCCATTCAATTGGCAAGCAAGGTCTGGATTGAAGTTCCTCGAAATCTGAACGATGGCTTTTCTCAATTGCCGCTTGAAGATGTGGTGCGGCGCGCGTTCGAAGTTCGCGACCGTCAGGTCATCTGCATCAACGATGGCACCGAAGACTTGGGCGCAGGACAATGCCTGACCGATTTGGAAAAATGGAAGCAGGCAATCGGACCGCTGCTGCACCGATCCATGCAGATTTTTGTGCTACCGGGCGCAACGCCGGGCTGTCTTTGGGAAGCTCAACATCTGAAGTCGAAGGGTCTGATTGGCAAGTGCGTCTTTGTCATGCCGCGGTCGACGCTCATGCCATATGAAAGATATGCGCGCTATTGGTCAGGCGTACAGGCCGGCTATCGATCGGTGGGTATCAAGCTTATCGACTACAGTTCGTCGGGCGGACTTTTCACATTGGATGCGAAGGATTTTGCTCCACTGTTCTTCATCAAACCGTCACTCGACATTGATCCGCCGCTATTTTCCATCGCGTCGTCGTTGATTGGCATCGAAAGATCAACGACTGACGACTCCGAGAGGCATGACGTTCAGATACGCGTTGCAGGAGAACTCCGCGAACTGAGAAACATACGTTTGTCCAACGCCGATCAAGAAAACTGGAGCCGTTACCTGTTGTACCAAGACAAGCTTTTTTCCTGCGACAACGGCATGCAGCACAGAGTGGCATGAGGCACGCGTTGTTTGATCGGTGATCGAAGGGCCCCTCTCGCCTTGAGGCCGCATTGCGGCGGTGCGTTTGTCGCATGTCCTTTCGCATCGCAGTTTCAGTCATATTTGCCGGAGATGGATTGGCCCGGCCTTGAGATGTCGGCGACCTGTCACAGACCACCGTCGTGACTCCGGCTTCGGATGGTTCGTTTGGGTTCGGATTGACGCGGATCAACGCGCGTCCAGGCCATCGACCATATGGAGACGACACTTTAGGGCTGCCATTGTGCCGAGGCTTCGTAGAGGGCGCCGTTTGTATCCATACGTGGGACAAAGAAGAGTGCAACTCCGCAAAACTTCCATTGCAACTTCAGTCGTCATTACCATCGTATTGAGTGCTACCACGGCGACTGCCCTTGCCAAGAAGAAGACCGTGATCGCCAGGGACACGATCCGCGACGAGAGTGCCTATTCCAACAAGAGTGCCCGCGTCCGCATCCGGCTGGTACGCCGCGGTGGCGGTCGAGCTTATTGGGAGTTCGACACCGGCGGCGGCCATTGGGAACGCTGCTTTCAGGGCTGCTATGAAGCCTACAGACGCTCGGTCCTGGATTTCTGGGAAGAACAAACGGAGGATCGAAACGGCGATGATCGCCGCTAGCCCCCGAATTCCTATCGCGTCTGCCTGGAACGTTGTTCTCTTGCGTTGGCCGGGATCACCGGGACAAGCGAGGAAACTGACCTATCGGGGCCCGCCGCGGCGGGGGTCCACGCGGCATGAATTGACTGGAGTCAAAGCACTCCATGTCCAAATGAGATCTAGATCCCAGCTCATGCCGCTTTCAAAGGAATCGCGGAGATGACACGTAGGAAGCTTGTAATCGGTTCGATTCTGTTTTGGTTGCTGACAATCAGCGCGGGCATCATCGTTTTCGCTATGGGATGTACCTTGTTCTCCAGCGGGTGCACCTAGGATGTGCGCAGCCATGGAGGCAAGCTCCGGCAATGAACGTGGGGCAACGGTCAACTTGACCCTCGCCGCCAATCTCCGTGAGCTTGCAGATATCCTCGAACAGCAGGATGCCGATGGTTTTCGCGTGACGGCCTACCGGCGGGCGGCGCGCACGCTCGCCTCGTCTGATACGCCGGTCGATGACGTCGCCCGGCATGAAGGCATCGAGGGTCTTATAGCTCTTCCCGGCATCGGGCGTTCCATTGCCGGAGCGATTATGGAGATGCTTGAGACTGGCCGCTGGGCGCAGCTTGATCGGGTGAGAGGATCGGCCGAGCCTGAGAACCTGTTCCAGACCATCCCCGGCATCGGTCCCGAGCTTGCACGGCGCATCCATGATGAACTCCACCTCGAGACGCTTGAGGCACTCGAATTGGCCGCGCACGATGGCCGGCTGGAAACAGTGGAAGGAATGGGACGGCGGCGTTCAGCGATCGTGCGGGCGGCGCTCGGCGAACGCCTGGGCCGTCGGCGCGTAAGGACTCACGCTTCAAGCATACCACCCCCTCTCCAGATGCTGTTGAGCGTGGACCAGGAATATCGAGAAGAAGAAGCAGCCGGTCGCTTGCGAAAGATCGCGCCGAAACGCTTCAATCCGACCGGCACCGCTTGGCTGCCGGTCCTGCATGCAAGGCGGGATGAGTGGCACTTCACGGCGCTCTTCTCAAACACCCACAGAGCGCATGAGCTTGGAAAGACGGACGACTGGGTGGTGATCTACTACTACACGGATGACAGCCCGGAGGGTCAGTGCACTGTCGTAACCGAGACCCACGGTCCTCTCGAAGGGCGACGCGTGGTTAGGGGGCGCGAAGACGAATACCTCAAGCTCCACACCTTGTGACCAATCGGTATCGAGCGCACATGAGGCCCTGTCGCCTCACCTCCTGAGATGCCTGAACAGGGCGCCGATATCGCCTCGGCTAAAGCACATTACGATACCCGTCTTAATGTCCCACTAAGTGCATTTCCGCAGCGATGTCCGCAGCCGCCGGCAACTGAACGACGTCCGACACTCAAAATTGGATATTGACCGAGGTCAAAGTCAGCTTGGGTACTTAGTCGCCTAATTCACCAACGGTTCTGCGCTGATTTAAGGAGTGGCTGACGATTGGGCGAAACATCTCCAGAAAGGTCGGAACACCTCACCGCCCATAGTATGGCGGCGCGTCAGCGCGAAATTTCGGTCTCGGAGTTCTTTCTAAAAAATCGTCATCTTCTTGGCTTTGACACGCCCTCCAAGGCGCTGGTGACCACCGTCAAGGAAGCGGTTGATAATGCCCTTGATGCCTGTGAGGACGCCGGCATTCTGCCTGAGATCCGCGTGAAGATATCAAATCGCCATGACATCTTCCGCGTCGCAGTCGAGGACAACGGGCCCGGAATCGTAGAAAACCAGATCGCCCGCATATTCGGCAAACTCCTCTATGGCTCAAAATTCCACAAACTGAGCCAATCGCGCGGCCAGCAAGGGATGGGAATTTCGGCTGCCGGGATGTACGCGCAGCTCACGACGGGCAAGCCCATGCGTATCCTCAGTCGTGTGGCAGGCGAAGAGTTGGCTTGGGAACTCCTCGTCTCCATCGACACCAAGAAGAACCAGCCGGACATTCACAAGAAGAGGCAGGCGGAGTGGGACCGCCCTCACGGAACCCGCGTTGCGGCGGAAATGACAGGCCGCTACGAGAAAGGGCCACGTTCGGTCGAAACCTACCTGAAGCAGACTGCCATCGCGAACCCGCATGTGACGATCGTCTATGAGAACCCGCATAAAGAGCTGACCCGCTTCGAACGCAGCGTCGAGAAGCTTCCGAGACGCCCAAAGGAGATCAAGCCGCATCCCGATGGCATTGAGCTTGGCCGCCTGATCCAGATGCTAAGCAGCACACCCAGCAAAACGTTGCTGCACTTCCTCGAGGACGAGTTTTGTCGTGTGGGCAGAACAACCGCACGCAAGATCATAGAACAAGCCGGTAAGAGATTAAGCGAACGCTCTTATCCCAAACATGTCGCCCACGCTCAGGCCACCGCGCTGCACAGAGCCCTGCAGACGACGCAAATTTCAGCGCCGCCAACTACCTGCATCGCGCCGATAGGGGAGCCGACACTCCTCGAAGGATTGCGCAAGGAACTGCCGGCCGATTTCTACATTGTCACCACCAGACCACCGTCTGTCTACCGCGGCAATCCTTTCGTCGTGGAGGTGGGCATTGCCTATGGGCGTCCGGGTGGCGCAGGTCTCGAGGTCGATGAGGCCGGGCATATTCAGAAGACCAAGAAAAACCTCAGAGCATCCGCTGAACCGGCTGCAGTGCGAGCAGACAATTCTGCACGGCTCTTGCGTTTCGCAAACCGTGTGCCGCTTCTCTATCAGCAATCAGGCTGCGCCATCACCAAGAGCGTCATACAGACCAACTGGCGGGCATACGGCCTGCGTCAGGCCAAGGGAGGGTTGCCCAACGCGCCGATGGCCATCCTCGTTCACATTGCCTCGGTATGGGTTCCGTATACGTCTGAATCGAAGGAAGCGATCGCTTCTTATCCGGAAATACTCAAAGAGATTAAGCTGGGACTGCAACAGTGTGGGCGTCAGCTGGCAACCCGCCTGCGGCGCGAAACGCATCTTCAGCAAGAATTCGACAAGCGCGCATATATCGAAAAATTCCTGCCGCATATCGCAGACGCCATGCAGCACATTCTCAAGCTGGAGGACGATGAACGCGATCTCGCCGTGAAGCAACTCGATGAGATTCTTCACAAGAGCCGGAGCAAGTGATGTTCTTCAAATTCAGGAAAAAGCCCGATGACTCGATCCGCCGCAAAGCGGACGAAAAAACGATTGCCCTGATCACCGAGATCACAGCCGGTGTGCACGCCAGCGTTAAACATGCGCAACTGCCGTCGATCACGCTTCCGCTCCGGAGCCTGGCCAACGTGGTTTATGATCCAGGCAAGGGCTATTTCGAGCTTGGCGATTCCAAAAAGGTCCGCACTCTGACCGTCAACACCATTCGCTCCTTCGCGCAGACCCTGCGGTTGATGGCGACTTCGAAGGAAATGGTCGAAAGCAACGATTTCGCCACAAAGCGCGAGGCCTACTACGTCAGCAAGAACTGGGGGGATTGCCGTTTTGACAACCAGGCCGAATCCGATGCGATCATGGATGACATCGAAGCCATGGCTGCGATACACGGCCTGTCGCGGGAACAGCTCCGTTTCTATCCGGAGTCGCATGGCGGTTCGGTCGCGGGCAACCTCATTGTCGTCGACATGGATCCCGAAACCCAGGACGCCATTGAGATCAATTGCGCCAATCTGGGAAGCGGTGCCTACAGCATTCCACGCTCCGTGGAGCATCTCGGCTTCCGGACCGGCGCCCGGTTTGTGCTGGCCGTTGAAACGGGCGGCATGTTCCAGCGTTTGAACAGTCATCAGTTCTGGAAGAAAGCAAACTGCATTCTCGTTGAGATGGCCGGCGTACCGACTAGGGCGACTCGACGCTTCATCCGTCGCCTGTCGGACCAAAACAATCTGCCTGTCTATTGCTTCGTCGATTGCGATCCGTACGGATTTGCCAACATCTACCGTACGCTGAAGGTGGGCTCGGGCAATGCCGCTCACATAAACCGGTTCCTTTGCGTACCCAATGCGCATTTCCTCGGCGTCACGCCACAGGACATTCTCGACTTTGGTCTTGATGACGCGACGCACCCGCTGACCAAGACCGACGTCAAGCGTGCGCAGGACGCTCTGGATAACGACCCGTTCTTCGCTGCCCATCCGAAATGGAGGGAGGCCATCCGGCAGTTGCTGGAGATGGGCGTGCGCGCTGAACAGCAAGCCCTTGCCAAGTGGGGACTGAACTATGTTATCGACGAATATCTACCGCGGAAGCTCAAGGATCCGAACAGCTTTTTGCCGTAGCGCGGACGGTTCTATCAAAGCGGCAACGCGGGCGACGGGCCGGGCCGCCCCGGGGCCATGAGGGCCGTCAACCTACTCATTTGCCACAGGTGTCATACGACCGCCCGTGGCACTGAACCGCCTCATCGACCTTTGTCTCTTCACGACCGTTCCTGAGGCAAGAGCAGGCATCTGAGCCCAAGACGGCAGCTATTGCAGAGTGAACGGTCATTGTCTGAACAACGCGATTAGAGTCGAAGTTGAGCCGATATCGGCATGGATTGAGCCCCAAACTAGTTCGCGCTTGCCTCGATCCGGACCGGCAGCCGTCGCTGACCCCAGTTGCCCGGCCGCGCCTCGAACACGCCAGCACAGATTGCACCACACAGCGCGCAGTGCCCCTCGGGCGTAATGTTCCAGTCAGTCAGCTCATACCAATCACGACCGATCAGTCGGCCCTTACACCCGTGGCAATAGGTGCTTTGGCCGGCCTCGTCACGCACGTTGCCGGTGTAGATATAGCGCAGTCCCGTTTCCATCGCGATTGCCCTCGCGGACTGGAGCGTGCTCGGCGGTGTCGGCGGCACGTCCCGCATTCTCCAGTCGGGATGAAATGCCGAAAAGTGGAGCGGCACGTTGGGTCCGAGCTTGTCTATGATCCATTCGCAGAGCGCCGCAATTTCCCGGGCTGAGTCGTTGTGCCCGGGGATCAACAGCGTGGTGATCTCGAACCAGATGTCCGTCTCGTGTTTCAGATATGCGAGCGTTTCGAGAACCGGCGCAAGCTTGCCTGTACACAGCTTCTTGTAGAAGCCTTCAGTGAAGCCCTTGAGGTCTACATTGGCCGCATCCATCGCGGCGAAAAGCTCTTCACGTGGCTCCGGAGTGATGTAGCCCGCGGTAACGACAATGGGTCGGATTCCGGCTTCGCGGCACGCCGCCGCCACGTCAACCGCATATTCGAGGAAGATCACCGGGTCATTGTAGGTGAAAGCGACTGAGCGAGAGCCCGTCTCCTGGGCGGCACGGACGATGTCTTCCGGCAAGGCCAGATCCTGCAGCCGGTCGAACTCCCGCACCTTGGAGATATCCCAGTTCTGGCAAAAGGTGCAGGTGAGATTGCACCCCGCGGTACCGAAGGAGAGAACCGGCGTACCCGGCAGGAAATGGTTGAGCGGCTTCTTCTCGATCGGATCGACGCAGAAGCCGGAAGAGCGACCATAGGTGGTTAGGAGGATTTTGTCGTCCTGCCGACCACGCACGAAGCACAGCCCGCGTTGACCCTCGCGCAACTTGCAGGAACGCGGGCAGAGATCGCACTGAATGCGGCCGTCGTCGATTTTCTGCCAGTACCGGCCCGGGACGCCCTCCAGGCGGTCATCCGCTTGCCGTGTTTTCGTTTTGTTCATACACTGTAGATGGCAAGGATTTCACCGGATTCAACCGCGCGACATGTTATTTGGAGGTAACAGGAAGGCCGTCAGGCGCCCAACCGTTGCGGGGACCTTCTATCCGCGGGACGCCGAAGTGCTCAAGGATACGGTTGCGGGCTTGCTTGCCGGGGCGAGAGCTACCCAAAACGGCCAGATCCGCGCGGTGATCGCGCCACATGCGGGCTACATCTATTCAGGCCCCGTGGCCGCGGAAGCCTTCGCGGGGCTTGAGGCGCTCAAGGGCCGTGTCGAACGACTGATCCTGATCGGGCCAGCCCATTTCGTGCGGTTCCGCGGCATTGCCGCGCCGACCGCCGAGGCGTTCCTGACGCCGCTTGGCAAGGTATCTCTGGACAGGGCAGCGATCAGGGAGATCGCCGACCTGCCCCAAGTCGTCATTGACGACGAGCCGCACGCGCCCGAACACGCACTCGAAGTGGAGCTGCCATTCCTGCAGATGGTTCTCGGAGCCGTGCCAGTCATTCCCCTGGTCGTCGGGTCGGCGCGGGCAGAAGAAGTGGCGGAGATCCTGGAGCGCCTCTGGGACGAGAAGACGCTGATCGTCGTGAGTTCAGATCTCTCTCACTATCATGACTATGAAACGGCTCGGCGCATTGATGCCGCGACGGCGGAGGCAATCGAGCGCTGCGACGAAGGGGCGATTGGTCCAGACGATGCCTGCGGATCCGTGGCACTGCGCGGCTTGCTGATCGAAGCCAAGCGGCGTGGACTTACAATCGAGCGGTTGGACTTGAGGAACTCGGGAGATACCGCTGGCGACCGGAACTGGGTGGTAGGTTACGGCGCGTGGGTCGTTCGGGAATTCTAGGCTGAATCGACATTTGCCGCATCCAAATTATTGCAGCGGCGATGTGGACAAATGAAAGGAAGTGGATTGCGCGTCTACACAAAACAGGGGCTTGGTTCCTGCCGCAACACTCTTCCGATCTCAATCCGATCGAGCTAGACCCTTTCATTTTCTTACGGAATCGCTTTGACCGGGTTTTCGGGTCCGCTGGCAAGGCACGGGTCCCGCCGT
>Ga0209633_10003563_pt1 | contig 14328 bp, 14 predicted proteins | sample Cruoilmetagenom1_FD_187290 | JGI IMG/M metagenome (GOLD analysis project Ga0209633, IMG submission 187290) | Oil polluted marine microbial communities from Coal Oil Point, Santa Barbara, California, USA - Sample 1 (SPAdes) (version 2) | ecosystem: Environmental > Aquatic > Marine > Oil seeps ... | reverse complement strand
CCAGCCCACTCCCCCGCCCGACCACCCAGAAGATACTGCCGTTGGGTGGTCGGGCGGGGGAGTGGGCTGGTGATGCCAGCAAATGAGAAAACGCCTAAGCCGCGCTCCGGCCGCACGAACCTTGGCGGCCTGATTGTCGCAGTCATTTTATTATAACAGAATCAATATGTTAGGCACGCGACACGGCCTTGACACCCCTGCTGCGAGGCAATATCGTTCGCGCGGCCTTGACCCTGGGAAACCGGGGTCGGGGCATGTGTCCTTTTCGCGCCGGGCCATGTCTGAAAAGAAATCGCCGCCTGCGCTTCGGGAGCTCGACGCAAAGCTGCGCGTGGCTCGCGACAGGCAGGAGGGGCGGGCAGGCAAAACCGGGGCGCGGCGGGCGCGGGATATGTCGGGGGTGGGCCTGGCGCTCCGCCTGGGGGTTGATTTCGTTGCAGGCGTTGTGGTCGGTGTCGGCATCGGCTTGTTGCTCGATTGGTGGATGGGCAGCTCGCCAGCGATGCTGATCGTTTTCGTTTTCCTTGGCGCCGCGGCGGGTACCTTCAATGTGTTCCGCACGGCGAGCGGCCAGGGCAATGCCGTCGGTTACCGGCAGGCGCGGGAAGATGCGGATGACGCCAAGGACGCCGGCGCGGGCGATGTGAAGGGCAAGACGACCGGCAAGGCCGGCAAGGACACGCAAGACGGTACCTAAACCGGGCAAACGGGGCCTGGGACAGCGAGCCGATAAACGGGGTTAGGGACGACGAAGCATGGCGAGCCCACTCGAGCAATTCGAGATCAAGGCGATTGTACCGATTCAAGTCGGCGGCCTGGACATCTCCTTCACCAATTCGTCGGCGGCGATGGCCGCGGCGCTGGTGGTTGGAACGGGCCTGCTGGTCTTCGGCATGGGCCGGGCCAGCGTGGTGCCGGGGCGCCTTCAGTCCATCGCGGAGATGTCCTACGAGTTCGTTGCCGGGCTGATCAGCGACACCGTTGGCGCCGAAGGCAAACGCTACTTCCCCTTCGTCTTCACGCTCTTCATGTTCGTGCTGCTGGGCAATCTGCTCGGCATGCTCCCCTATTCCTTTACCTTCACCAGCCACATCATCGTGACCTTCGCGATGGCGGCCATGGTCTTCATCGGCGTCACTATCTTGGGCCTGGTGAAGCACAAGATGCATTTCTTCAGCTTCTTCGTGCCGCCCGGCGTGCCGGTGGCAATGTGGCCGCTGCTGATCCCGATCGAGATCATCTCCTATCTCTCGCGACCGATCAGCCTGTCGGTGCGGCTCTTCGCCAACATGCTGGCGGGGCACACGCTGCTCAAGGTCATCGGCGGCTTCGTCTTCGGCCTGGGCGCGATCACCTTTGGCGTCGGCGGCCTGCTGCCGCTCGCGCTCATGGTAGCGCTGACCGGGCTTGAGATCGTGATCGCGTTCCTGCAGGCTTATGTTTTCGCGATCCTCACCTGCCTTTACATCAACGACGCGCTCCACCTCCATTGAGCGGGCAAATCGCCGCAGCCGCTGGCCGGAGCCAAACCAAATGACCAAATTGAAAGAGCAAGAAGGAAGATCGATCCATGGACGCTAGTGCAGTCAAACTCCTCGGCGCCGGCATCGCCGTGCTCGGCGTGATCGGCTCGGGCATCGGCATCGGCAATATCTTTTCGGCCTATATCCAGGCCGTCGCGCGCAACCCCTCGGCGCGGCGCGAGACCGACATGTTCACCATGACCATGCTGGGCTTCGCGCTTGTCGAGGCGCTGGCGCTGTTCGCGCTGATCATCGCACTCTTGCTGCTCTTCGTATTCTGAGCCGGCCCGGCGCTTGCCGCCGGATCAGCCTGATGTTCAGCAAGAGCTCATGACCATGCGACGTGTCACCTGCCTGCGAAACGGTTTGGTGCTGGGGACCTTCGGGTCCGCCCTGCCGGCCGCGCTCGCCTTCGCGGCGGAGAAGGGCCATACCGAGAAATCGGGCATGCCCCAGCTCAACCCGGATAGCTTCGCCTCTCAGCTCTTCTGGCTCGCGCTCACCTTCACGCTCTTCTTCCTGATCGCCTGGCGGGTCGCCCTGCCGAGGATCGGGCGGGTGCTGGAAGACCGGCGCGAGCGCATCGACCGCGATGTCTCAAAAGCGCAGGAAGTCCGCAACGAAGCCGAGACGGTACTGGCGGAATACGAGAAGCTCTCCGCCGAGGGCCGCGCCTCGGCGCAGGTCGTGATCCGCGAGGCCAACGAGCTGGCCGCCGCCGAAGCCTCCGCCGAGCACGAAAAGCTCAGCCGGCGCCTGGCGGGCGACATCGAGAAAGCCGAGCGGCGCATCGCCGAGGCGCGCAGTTCGGCCCTTGAAGGGGTCGGCGATGTCGCGGCCGAGATCGCGCAAGCGGCGGCGGCGCGGCTGATCGGGCTCGACGTCAGCAAGCAGGATGCGACCGGCGCGGTATCGCGCGCCGCCAAGGATCTCGGCTAGCAGGGGCGGGGGAACGCATGGACCAACTGCTGCAAAGCGCCGAGTTCTGGGTCGCGATCGCCTTCGTCCTCTTCGTGATCTTCATGGTCTGGAAGGCGACCAAGCCCCTGATGGCGGCGCTCGACGGCCGCGCCGCGCGCATCAAGAACGAGCTCGACGAGGCCCAGCGACTGCGCGAGGATGCCCAGAAGCTGCTCGCCGAATACCAGCGCAAGGAACGCGACGCCGCCAAGGAAGCCGAGGCCATGCTGTCGCACGCCCGCTCGGAGGCGACGCGGCTGCGCGAGCAGGCCGGCGAAGACCTCAAGGCCTCGGTCAAGCGGCGCGAGCAACAGGCGCTCGACCGCATCGCCCAGGCCGAGGCCCAGGCCGAGGCGCAGGTGCGCGCCCAGGCGGTCGACCTCGCCGTCGCGGCGACCCGCCAGATCCTCGCCGAAAAGCTCGACGAGACCCAGACCGCCCGCCTCGTCGACGAGGCGCTGAAAGAGCTTCCGGGCAAGCTTAATTAGGCTTTAGTAGGGGCGCGGGCACCTACCAACTCGTCACCGTCCCGCCACAATCTAGCATTGCAATAAGGACCAGATCATAACTTGATCGCGTTATGTCGTGGAACGGGCACGAGAGATCCGCAGTGTCGAGGGTGCATCAAATACTGTCGGTGGTCGCGCTGGCCGCGCTCGGAAGCGCCACAGGAAGCGGCGCTGCTGTCTCGGCGGAGGACTCGACTCAGAAGCCCACATCCATTCAGTGTGCTTGCTGCTCGAAACCGAATCCAAATTCGTACCCGCCAGTTCGATGCGTGTTCCTTTGTGACAAGGACGGACCTTTCGACCGGGTCTTTTTCGAGCCGCGTTCGACTGCGCTTACGCCTGCCGCCAAAGAAGCCCTGCACAAACAGGTAATCTGTCTGAAGCGGAACAAATTTAGCTCACTTCTTTCGGCGGGCACTGATCCCCACGAAGCCCCAAACAAAAAGGCAGCCAATTTGCTGTCAACGAACCGCGCAATGACTGTGAAGAAGTATTTCGTCTCCAAGGGCATTCCGTCGTCCTCAATTCAAACCCAGGGTTGGGGCTTTTTGGGACGAGCGACCGAAGGCCGGACCCCAGAAGATCGGCGATTCAATCGGGTGGTTACAACATTTCCCGGTGGGTTCTGGAAATAGCAGCCGACGAGATCTCGTACGCAACCAAAGAAATATCTCGTTCGGTCGAAGCCATCTTCAATCCTCTCCGTTATTGTCCGACAACCAAATCACCTATGGAGCGGCGTTGGGGCTGAAGTTGCAGTTCGAGCGGCAAGCACACTCCGCGCAAATGCATTCGCGTCAACCTCGGACGGTTGGGTCCTGTAGGCTTTGTTCAACGGATCTTTGGAGCTTGTAGAACTGATGTAAAGCAGCGCTTGCAGAGCGTATATCTGGGACCTCCGAAAGCGCGGATCCGATTTGTCAATTTGATTTCGGACAAATTTGCGCGCTAAAGCATATGCGTTCCTATGGGAGCCCTCATGGAGCGCAACGAATAGGAACCGATCCATTCCCCCACGACGCTGGCGCATCTTGGAAAGATCTATAACGACATTCTGCGTTGTAGGGTTAAATTCACCTGTCCTGTCGCCAGGAAGTTTGGCATTGCTGATCGTGTAAGCGGGCAGGCCATACGCTTTGGCGTGAAGGTTCGCGATCGTCTGCAACGCCTGCAGACGGTCAGAGTCGGAAATCCGGGACCAGTTTTGCATCGCCGTTTTCACATCAGCATTGCTCCAAAACGTCTTTGCAAATGCACGGGCGCGTCGGTCGCGGTCCGCGACGAACGCCTGGCTCGGCGGCAATGCGACCAATAACTTGCGAACCGCCGCATTTTGTTCCGGCGTGCGCGACGTGTTTGCCCAAAGATGTCGAAGCGTGAGAACTTTCTGCTCGTGGGTCAGATGGCCGACGCCGCGGTTCTTGATCTCCTTCAAGATTGCCCGTGCCTCTGGGATTTTACCCGGGCTCAATCGAAGCGGACTGAACGGGTTGCGATTGCTTTGCCATATATCGAACGCCGCTAACTGAGTAAGCGTTGGGGCATTTCGAGCCCTTCGAATTTGCCTGCCGATGATTGCGGCAGATTGCGCCTCGCTTAGCTGGAGAAAATCGGACCCTGCTTCATCGCCATCACCAAAGGGTTCAGACTCTCCCTGGCTACCAACCTCACTGATGCTCAGATTAGCCCCCGCTGGTGGATCCGCCGCCGGACTCAGTTTCGGCTCACCCGCCGCCGGCGCGGCCTCCGGCTCGACGCCGAGTTCGTCCACAATGCCCGCCCCTAAGATCGGCTGGCCGGAGAGGGTGCGGTTGGGGTCCTTGCCGAAGCGCTCGCGGAAGAACTCCGTCTCGCTGTCGGGCAGCGGGCCGTCGCCGGTCCCGAACACTTTTCGTGTCAGCATGTGGACGGTGGGCCCGCCGGGCTGCGCCGCGGCGTCGGGTATCAGGTCATGATCGAACTGGAAGCGCTTGAGATCGCCGAGGAAGCGCGGGCTTGCCTCTCCGATCGGCTCGATGCCCGGCTTGAAGGTATGGAAGCCCGCCCCGTTGAGCGGCTTCTTGGTGTTGAACACGGCCAGCGGATGGTTGGCCTCGCCCGCTCCGACCGGGCTTTCAAGCCGCGCGTCGCTGCGTTTCACCGGCGGCCGGAAGGGCTCGAAGTCGGTGCGGATAGGCACACCGTTATCGTCGGTCAGCCGGTCGCGCTGGCGGTCGATAAAGGCGACTACCTCCGGCTCGCTGAAATCCTGGCGCACCGTATCGGCCATCAGGTTGTTGAGGCGCTGGTTGACGGTATTGCGCTCGCTCTCGTCGAGCGCCGGGTTGTCGGGGTCGTCGAATACGGGCATTGGCACCCTCGTGTGATGGGATAAGGCATTGCAAATTTATGGGATAAATCCCATCACACGATCACACGTATGTCAAGAATAAAAACACAAAATACAATGTTCGGTTGTTGTTCGATCGGGCCGGGATCGCCCGACCAGCGCCTATCCCAGCCGGCGTCCTACCCCGGCCGGCGGCCGATCGTGTAGACGCTCTCGGTCGCGCGCGCCTCGGCGGGGTCGAGCACCGTGCGGTCGCGCACCCGCCAGGCCAGCGAGATAAAAAAGAACAGCGCCGCGATCGACATAATCGCGAGCCCCGTCGCCATGCTGCGCTGGTTCCAGCCGAAGGCATAGGCCACGCCGATGGTCACCGCCGCCGCGATAGTGAGCTGGATGAAGCCGAGCAGCGCCGATGCCGCGCCCGCCTTGGTCGAATAGGGCCCGATGGCGCCGGCGAGCGCGTTCGGCAGCACGATGCCAAGGCAGATCATGTACAGCGCCTGAGGTCCGAGCAGCGAGAGGATGCTGCTCGCGCCCGCCCAGGCCAGCCCCGCCTGGAGGATCCCCGCCACCGCGCCAATGATGGCGCCGATCAGCACCATGCGCTCGATGCCGAGGCGGATCGTGAGCTTGCCCGCCGCCAGCGTCCCGACCGTGTAGGACAGCACGATTACGGCGAAGTAGTAGCCATAGACGTCCGCCGCCACGCCGTGCCCGGTGATGATCACATGCGGCGAGCCCGACAGAAACATGACCAACCCGCCGATCGAAAACGCCGCGGTCAGCGCAAAGCCCATGAAGGCGCGCTCACCGAGCATTTCGCGGTAGTTCGCGGCCATGCGCCGGAGATTCAGCGCCTGCGGATCGGGCTCCGTGTTGGTCTCATGAAACAGGCCGACCAGTGCGAACAGTGTCAATCCCGCCACCACCATCATCAGAATGAAGATTGCCCGCCAGTCGAATGTGGTCAGAAGGAAGCCCCCGACGATCGGTGCCAGCGCCGGAATGAAGCCCATCGCCGCGCCGAGATAGGCCAGCGCCCGGGCGGCGTGCTCACGGGCAAACACGTCGCGCACCACCGCGCGCGAGATCGTCGGCCCGGCGCAGCAGCCGATCGCCTGAAAATAGCGGGCAACAATCAGCGTTTCGATCGTGGTCGCAAAGAGACAGGCGATCGAGCCGGCCAGGAAGATCGTCACACCGATCATGAGGATGGGCTTGCGCCCGAAGCGGTCGGAAAGCGGCCCGTAGAAAAGTTGCGCCGAGGCGATGCCGAGGAAGAAGGCCGAGATCGTCCATTGCACCATCGCCGCGTCGGTGGCGAAGGCGCGCGCAATCGCCGGCAGGGCCGGGAGGTATGTGTCGGTCGCAATCGGCTGGTAGGCGATCAGCGTTACCAGCAGCGCCCAGAAGGCGGCACGTTTCAAGGCTTCGGGTTCCCGGTCGTGGCGGCGGTTTCGACAACGCGCGTCGTCGTGCATATAGCGATGCGCACGCCGCGCCGCAAACGCTGCCGTCGCGGGCGCGTCATGCGTAGGGGGTATGCATCGCCACAAGCTCGCGGCCACGTTACGTCATTCCCGCGAAAGCGGGAATCCAGGGATGACAGGCAACAACCTCACCGCTGTCCCTGGCCCCGCGCATTCGCGGGGGTGACGATCTTTGATGGCTAGAGGGCGATCCTCCTAGGCCACACTTTTCCCTGCTTTCCGCTCCGGCGCCGCCTTGCGTTCGTGCTCCAGCAGCCCCTCCTTGGTCTCCAGCCCCCAGCGATAGCCGCCGAGCCCGCCATCCTCGCGGACCGCACGGTGACAGGGGATCAGCAGCGAGACCGGGTTGGTGGCGCAGGCCCGGCCAACCGCGCGCTGGGCCTTGGCGGCGCCGAGCATCGCGGCGATCTCCGAGTAGGTACGGGTTTCGCCGTAGGGGATCTGCGTCAGCGCCTGCCAGACCCGCCGCTGGAAGGCGGTCGCGCGCACATCCAGCGGAAGTTCGGGATGCGGCGTGCCGTCGTTCAGATAATCGAGCACGGCATCGAGCCAGCGCCCGAGCCCGGCATCGTCGCGCTCCAGCGCCGCGGCGGGGAATTCAAGCGCCAGTTCGTCTGCGAGTTTGGCGTCGTCCTCCCCGAAGGCGAGGAAGCAGATACCCGTCTGCGTACCTGCGACGAGGATCCGCCCATAGGCGCAGTCGGCGAGCGCGTAGCGGATCTCCGCGCCCTTGCCGCCCTTGGCATAGGTCGCCGGTGTCATGCCCAAATGAGCGCCGGCGCGCTCGTAGAGCCGCGAGGACGACCCGTAGCCCGCCTCGTAGAGCGCCCCGGTCACATCGTCGCCCGCCTTCACCGCCTGGCGAAACCGCGCCATTCGCCGCGCATCGGCGTATTCGCGCGGAGACACCCCCATCACGCGCTTGAACCGGCGCTGCAGATGCGAGGCGCTGAAGCCGACATGGGCAGCCAGATCCTCCAAGGTCGGCGCGCGCTCGGTGTCCGCGTCGATCAGATCACAGGCGGCGCGCACCGCCGCAAGCGCCGTATCGCTCGACGCCGCCTGCCTGGGCCTGCAGCGCTTGCAGGCGCGAAAGCCCGCCGCCTCGGCCGCCTGGGGCACCTCGTAGAAGGCAACCTGGACCCGCTTGGGCCGCTTGGATGGACAGGACGGCCGGCAGTAAATCCCCGTGGAGCGCACAGCGTAGACGAAGGCGCCGTCGAGCGCCGCCTCGCGGCCGAGCACCGCCTGCCAGCGGACTTCGTCGCTGGTCTCCGTCGTGCTCTGAAGCGGTGCCGCGTTGGACATCTGGATCATCTCGGTCATGGTTCCTGCTCGCTTTGCATGTCGTGTCATGCGGGCCAAGCTAGAGCAGGCGATTTGGCCATTCTATCCGATGCTTGCGGGCGAACTGGAGTCCCACGGAGCCCGCAGATTCTCATGCATACTGGTAGGGGCGGGTTTCAAACCCGCCCGGTTTTCGAAGAATAACCACAGAGACACGGAGGCACAGAGGAAAAGAGGATCGTTGTCCTCGCTTTGCCCTGCCGGTGAATGCGGGAAAGACGCCAGGGCGGCTGGGCCGCACAGTTATTTCTGTGCCTCCGTGCCTCTGTGTCTCTGTGGTGAAAAACGGGCGGGTTTCAAACCCGCCCCTACGATTGACGGCGATCTCGTCCCGCCTAGCCGTAGCGATGCAGCCCGCTGCCATGGGCGCGCAGCCAGCGCCGGGCAGGATCGGGATCGCCAACAAGCTTTTCAACCAGCGACCAGAAACGCGGTCCGTGGTTCATGTGCTTGAGATGCGCGACCTCATGGGCGACCACGTAGTCGAGCACCCAGTCGGGCGCCATTACCAGACGCCAGGAAAAATTGAGATTGCCGTCGGCGCTGGCGCTGCCCCAGCGCGAGCGCGTGTCGCGGATCGCCAAGCGTCCGGCGCCGGCGTCGATCCGCCCGCGCATGACCTCCACGCGGCATCCTATCTCCTCGCGCGCGTGTCGCTTGAACCAGGCTTCCAGCCGATGCGCGACCAAGCCACGTTCGCCGCCGACACGGATCGCGGCCTCGGCCAGCCGTACCGCGCGAGGCGGACCTGGCGTCCAAATTATTTTCCGCGCGCGGCCCAATACCGGGATGACCGCGCCCGCCTCGAATGGCACGCGCGGCGGCAGGCTGTCCAGCCTGCGCTCAATCCAGCGTCGTTTTTCTTCGGCGAAGGCAAGCCCCTCGGCCAGCGCGACACGGCGCGGCAGGGTGAGCACGACCGAGCCGGTGGTGTCGTCGATGCGCAGCGTGATACGGCGCGCCCGCGCGCTGCGGCGAACCGCGAGCGGCACCGCGCGGTCGGCAATCAGCAGCATTTCGGGCGGCTTTGCCATGGGAGCGAAGGTCATAGCGCGGGTCTGTGCTCGCGGCAAGACATGGAATACATGATCGGATGTGCGTCGCTTGACAGCGCGCCGGCCGGTTCCGATCATGCCGCCGCCCCGCACCCTCGTACCGCGCCGGCGCGCGCACTCCAGGCAACACATGCCGTCACCCCATATTCTCGCCATCGACCAGGGCACGACGAGTTCCCGGGCGATCGTGTTCGACGGCGACGGCGCTGTCGCCGGCGTGCACCAGCTTGAGTTCACGCAGCATTTCCCCGCCGATGGCTGGGTCGAACACGACGCGAACGAGATCTGGGACACCACGGTCGCGGCCTGCAAGGGCGCGCTCGCCGCGGCAAAGATCGAGGCAAACGCGCTCGCCGCCATCGGCATCACCAACCAGCGCGAGACGACCGTCTTATGGGACCGCGCCACAGGAGCACCCGTCGCCAACGCCATCGTCTGGCAGGACCGCCGCACCGCCGACGCCTGCCGCGCACTCGTCCGCGACGGCCACGAGCCGATGATCCAGCAAAAGACCGGGCTGGTGGTCGACGCCTATTTTTCGGCGACCAAGCTCGCCTGGCTGCTCGATCATGTTCCCGGCGCGCGCGCGGCGGCGCAGGCCGGCAAGCTTGCCTTCGGCACGATCGATTGCTTCCTGCTGTGGCGGCTTACCGGCGGCGCGGTGCACGCGACCGACGCCACCAACGCCGCGCGCACCATGCTCTACGACATTCATGCCGGCGACTGGGACGATGATCTGCTGGCGCTCTTCGACATTCCACGCGACGTTCTGCCGAAGGTCCGCGATTGCGCCGGCGTGTTCGGTGCAAGCGCGCCGAACATTCTGGGCGCATCCATTCCGATCACCGGCATTGCGGGCGACCAGCAGGCAGCGCTCGTCGGCCAAGCCTGTTTCGCACCGGGCATGATGAAAAGCACCTACGGCACCGGTGCTTTCATGCTGGTCAATACCGGCACCAAGCCCGTGACGTCGGCGAACCACCTGCTTACCACCGTCGCCTACCGGCTGGACGGGGTCGCCACCTACGCGCTTGAGGGCAGCGTCTTTATCGCCGGCGCCGCGGTGCAATGGCTGCGCGACGGCTTGCAGATCATCGAGACGGCGTCGGAGATCGAGGCGCTGGCGGCAAGCGTGCCCGATGCAGGCGGCGTCACCGTGGTGCCCGCCTTCACCGGGCTCGGCGCGCCCTATTGGGACGCCGATGCGCGCGGCGCCATTCTGGGCCTCACCCGCGATACCGGGCGGGCGCAGATCGCGCGCGCCACCCTCGACGCAATCTGCCTGCAGAGCCGCGACCTCATCGAGGCCATGCGCGCCGACGGCAGCAATCCCAAATCCCTGCGCGTCGATGGCGGCATGGCCGTGAACGATGCGCTGATGCAGCGCCTGGCCGATGTGTTGGGCCTGGCCGTGACCCGGCCGCGCGTCACCGAGACCACGGCGCTGGGCGCGGCCAGCCTGGCCGGTCTTGGCGCCGGGATCTTCGGATCGCTGGAGGAGATCGCCGGGCGCTGGGCCGAAGATCGCAGCTTCACGCCCGCGCTCGCGGGCGATGCGCGCGAGAGCGCTTACGAGGCCTGGCAAGCCGCGGTCGCGCGGGTGCGCAGCACGCCGTGATGGGGAAACCCACCTATTCGTAGGGACAGGGTTTCGACCAACTCGCCGTTCGAACGATCATCACGGAGACACAGAGGCCCGGAGAAATCCTGCGAGAGGCACGGGAGCCGCAGCGGCGGCCACCTTCTCTGTGTCTCTGTGGTGAAAATATCGAGGGCAGGTTTGAGGCCGGCCCTACATGGTTCGGAAGGAACCCGTTTCCCGAATCAGGCCGAGGCGAGAATGAACTTGGCTACCTTCGGCATGATGACCTCGCGCCATTTGCGGCCATTGAAGATACCGTAATGGCCGGTCTGCGCCTGCTCGTGATGCCGCTTGCGCGCGTCCGGAATGCCGCCGCACAGCGCGTGCGCGGCCTTGGTCTGGCCAACGCCGGAGATGTCGTCGAGCTCGCCTTCGACGGTCATCAGCGCGGTCTTCTCTATCGCATTCAGATCGACCGGACGGCCGCGATGGGTCATCGTGCCCTCGGGCAGCGCGTGGTCCTGGAACACCGTCTTGATGGTCTGCAGATAGTATTCCGCCGGCAAGTCCATCACCGAAAGATACTCGTCGTAAAAGCGCTTATGTGCGTCGGCGCCGTCGCCGTCGCCTTCCACCAGATGCTCATAGAGCTTCATATGCGCGCCGACATGTCGGTCGAGGTTCATCGACATGAAGCCGGTGAGCTGCAGGAAGCCCGGATAGACCCGCCGGCCCGCGCCCTCATAGCCAAACGGCACGCGGCTGATCACCGAACGCTCGAACCATTCGAGCGGCCGCGAGGTGGCCAGCTCGTTGACCTGGGTCGGATTGGCCCGCGTGTCGATCGGGCCGCCCATCAGCGTCATCGACCGCGGAACGCAAGGATGGTTGTCCGCCGACATGCACGCCACCGCCGCCAACACCGGCACCGACGGCTGACACACCGCCATGACATGCGTGCCCGGCCCCAGATGCTCCAGATGAACGATCACCTGGTCGATATAGTCGTCGAGATCGAACGCCCCATGGGTGATCGGGACCTCGCTCGCATCGGTCCAATCAGTGATGTAGACGTCGTGTGCCGGCAGCAATGCCCGCACGGTCCCGCGCAACAGCGTCGCGAAGTGCCCCGACAGCGGCGCCACGACAAGCAGGCGGGGCTTGTCATGCGCTCCCTCGTGGCGGAAATGCAGCAGCGTGCAGAAGGGCTCTTCCAACACCGCTTCTTCGTGGACCGGCAACTCGCGCCCATCGACGGTGACGGTATCGATGCCGAAATGGGGCTTGCGGTAGCGCCGCGTGCCACGCTCGAACATCTCGCACATCGCGGCTGCCGCCCGGCCCGACTGGGTATACGAGAAGGGCAAACCCGGATGGCTGAACAAGGCCTCGCCTGCCTTGGCAAGCTGGCGAACCGGCTCCCATGCCGCGAGCTGAAGGTCGTAAAGCGTATAGAGCATAAGGCCCCGTTGCGTCGTGAGATACGTCCTGTGAATTCCGACCCGTGAGTTCCAACCCGCGTGTTCCGACCTACGTCGTCTGTCTGACGGTCCACATACTATATTGCACTGCAACATACTAACGGATTGCTCGGAAGTTTGCTACTTCAATTGTCTGTATACGTATAATTTAAGGTTCAACTGTCGCCAATGCCACGCCGCGAATACCCTCAAATCCACGCCGAATTCATTTGACGTTTACGTAAACGTAAAGCAAAATATTTGTCATCTGACATCATCAGGATGCGGCCGATGGGCGAAACCACATTCCATATCGAGCGGCGCGGCGAGATCGCGATCCTCCGGATGGCGCGCGGGGCGGTCAACGCACTCGACCTCGCCGCCGTCGAGCAGATCCACGAGGCGTTGGCGGCCTTGGCCGAGGATGAGACGCTGGCCGCGCTGGTCCTGACCGGCGCAGGTTCGGCATTCTGCGCCGGCCTCGATCTCAGGGCGGTTCCCCAATACGGGGCCAACGATCAGCGTGCGCTCGTCGATGGGCTGAACCGGCTGTTCGGCGGCCTTTACGACTTTCCCCGGCCGACCGTCGCGGCGATCAACGGGCATGCCATCGCCGGCGGCATGGTGCTCGCGCTGGCATGCGATCACCGGGTTTGCACGCAAGGCAAGGCGGCGCTCGGGCTGACCGAGGTTAATGTCGGCGTCCCGTTCCCGGTCGCCGCCATCGAGGTGGCGCGCAACGAGCTGTCACCTGCCGCCGCGCGCGCACTGGTGCTGTTCGGCCGCCTCATCGACGCCGATCAGGCCCTGGCTTGGGGCGTAGTCGACGAGTTGGCCGCGCCTGACACGGTGCTCGAGCGTGCCTGCGCCGAAGCCGCGACACTGGCCGCGCTTCCGCTCAATACGTTCATCAGCGTGAAACGGTCGTTGCGGAAAACCGCGCTCGCGCGCATCAGGGCCGCGATCGAAGATGGCGACGACCCGACGCTGGAAAGCTGGCTGAGCGCGGAAACCGTCGAGGCAGCGGCGAAAATGCTGGCTGGCCGCGCCGCCTGAAGCTCGCGCGCACGCCGCGCGATCATTTCAGAAGCTTGCGGATCCGCTCGGCGACCTTCTTCGGCGGCGTGCCGTGGGAGAAGTGGGCGAGGTAGCTGCCGTCCGGCCCCATGAAATAGGTGAAGGTCGAATGGTCCATCAGGTAGTCCTCGGTCCCAGGCTTGCCCGAACGGGCGTAGTAGACCTTGTAGGCCTTGGTGGCCTTGGCGATCTGCGCGTCCGAGCCTGACAGACCGATCAGACGGGCATGAAAGTTCGGCACATAGTCCTTCAGCACCTTGGGCGTGTCGCGGTCGGGATCGATGGTGATGAAGATCGGCTGGATCTTCTCCGCCTCCTTGCCCAGGGCGTCCAGCGCCTCCGCCATGGCCTGCAGACCCGTCGGGCAAAAATCTGGGCAATGAGTGTAGCCGAATAGGACGAACATGTACTTGCCGCGGAATTCGGCCTCCTTGCGGGTCTTGCCGGTGTGATCGACCAGTTCGAACGGTCCACCGATCAGGGCCCGCCCAGTGACGCGCGGCGTGCCGCCGGTGGTCGGATCGTTGAAGCCCAGGATGAGATAGGCCGCGAGCCCCACGGCCGCACCGGCGAACATGGCGATCAAATACCGCAACAGGCGAAACTGGCCCCGGCTCACGTTCATCGACTTATCCTTCCCTGGCCGTCACGCTAGTCTAGCGCCCACAGCCGGCCCACTCCACAGCGGCGGGCGACATCCACGCGAACGTGACCGTACCGCCGATCGCCTCTGCCAGCTTGCATTTTGGGGGTTGCCCGGGATGGGCGGTGGGCATCGCGGCGTAATACGGGGGGTTGCCGGCACAGGTGCGGGCCGGCGGTCTGCCGCTCGACCGCAATCGGCGGATTTACTAGACTGGCGCCGAACCTCACCTCGGCCCGCACGCTGGCTCACAAGGACCGGATATCAATGCGCCTTCTCATCATGGTCATAGTCTTGCTTTTCAGCGCCTCGGCGGCGATGGGTCAGGCGACCCGGCGCGAGCGCCAGCACAT
>Ga0209633_10003562_pt1 | contig 14330 bp, 12 predicted proteins | sample Cruoilmetagenom1_FD_187290 | JGI IMG/M metagenome (GOLD analysis project Ga0209633, IMG submission 187290) | Oil polluted marine microbial communities from Coal Oil Point, Santa Barbara, California, USA - Sample 1 (SPAdes) (version 2) | ecosystem: Environmental > Aquatic > Marine > Oil seeps ... | reverse complement strand
TTGAAAGAAATTATATTATCTTGTGACATGGTGGTGTGTTCCTATTCTGTTTTTTCAGGACAGCTAAGAATACACCACTAAATCTTTCTCAAAAATCCCCATACACAACTTTTAGCTATATCTCTAGTTGATTCAACACCCTCTTTTACGGAAATCGGTACGATTCTCAGAGATGCTCTCCCCGATTATGAAGTTGGAAAAGGTTATGGTTTACCCTGGGCAACTTATGTTGAAGAAGAATTCTCAAAGCGTTACATTGTTCTTGATGACACTCCAGATCCTTGGGATTGGTCAGCTTTTAGTGGTAGGAATTGGTTAGCTCATACGGCAAATGCCAAAAAGAAAATGCTGCTTTACAAAGGCTCTTAGGAGTTTATGAGTTCCTTTAAAGTGAAACCACTACGGAGTAAAGTCTGTAGTGGTTTTTTTTAAGCTAATTTTCTTGTTTCTTATTAAAAACCTTGCTTAACAACTTTTGCTATATCTTTGAGAGCTGGTGAATTTGGGTAACGAGTGCTTAAGGCCACTTGGTGACGAATGGCATCTTTAATGTGGGAGTCTCGGTGAATAATACCAGCAAGTTCTGGTTTATAATTCAAGAATTTTTCACAAACATAGGCAAATCCATCGTATGTTCTTTGACCTTGTGAATCATTTTCTGCTTGATTAACTAAAATCTCAACGGGTAAATGGGGGTGATTGCGGCGGGTGATTTTTAAAAAAGCATAAGCATCGGTAATGGAGGTTGGTTCATCATTAATAATAAGTAAGCATTTCCCTGACGCAGGTGTTAGACTTTTTACAATACCGCCAATACCTGCACCCAAATCAATGAGAACCCAATCATAATCCTTTGAGACTGATTTTAATTCTTCTCGTACAAGGGCAAGACGGGCAGGAGAAAGATCAGATAAGCGCCCACTTCCTGAACGCCCAGGAAGAATATCAAATCCTCCTTCTTTGTAATGAGAGATAGCCCCTTTGAAATCAATCTCGCCTTCCATGACGTCTCCGAGGTCATAGTCAGGACTGAGGCCGAGTTGAATATCAACGTTAGCAAGACCAAGATCTCCATCAAAAATAAGGACCTTTTTTTTGAGCGCAGCTAGAGTATGAGCTAGGGTAATAGAAAACCAGGTTTTCCCAACGCCACCTTTTCCCGAGGCTATGAGAATAATATTTTTTACCGATTGATTTTTAAAGTCATCAATGCGAGTGACTGTTGCGCTTGTGGTTGGTTGAGTATTCATGCTTTTTTCGCCTCCATAAATCCTTTAACCCACGCTGGAACGTCTGTTTCAGCTGACTTTTGAGGGCTAGAGGTGGGTTGCTGTGTTTGTATTTCTGCTTGTCGGGATGTGTTCTCTTCTAAAGAGTTTATATCTGGTAGATAAGCTTTTAGCATCGCTACGAGGTTATCGCTTTGGGCTTCTTTAAGACGGCTGCCAATTTCAGGACCACAACTCATGGCGCAAAGCTCTAAGCGCTCCTTAAAAAGCACAGAAAGAAGTCCCCCAAAGCGCTTGGCCGCATCAAAACGTGTCATGAAAAAGCGTGTGCTTCCAAGGTCTTTAAAGGCGTTGGCAGTTTCTTGCATTTCATAAGGGTCAGTGCCAGCAGAGAGAACGAGGTAGGGTGCTTGTTTTGCGGCTAAAACAAAGTCTGTCAAATGAGTAACTTCACTAGGATTTAAGGAATTAGTCCCAGGCGTATCAATAAGATAAGTTGTGCCATTATCAGCTTGAGCGAGAAACTTTTCCAGCTGTGTTGGTGTTTGCATAAGATGCACAGGGATTCCCAGAGCTGTTGTGTAAGCCTGAATTTGTTCTATGGCACCAGCTTTTAAATAATCGGCGGAAATAATTTCGACTTTTTGATCTAGTAAACGATACTCCGTTGCAATCTTTGCAAGGGTAACTGTCTTTCCAACACCAACAGGACCTGCCAGCATCAGTTGATTAGGTTGATTTGGGTTCGGAGAAAGTTTAAGAGGAGAAAAAGCATAGAGTTCTTTAAAAACAGCTGATAGACCGCTTTCTAGAATATTTTGTGGGAGTTTGCAGGTTTCGGCTATTATGTCCTCGGCAATCGGGTTGGGGATCCCATGATAAGAAAGCATATGGCATAGGGTGTTCTTTGTTTCAAGAGCTGTATAAGTCGGCTTTTGGGATTGTGGCAAAGCTTCAAGAGATTGCGGCACATGCTCGCAAGCGGCTGTTACTCGAATGCCATCCACTTCATTAAGAGAAGAGATAATAATGGCATCATCCCCGAGCTCGGTTCGGATTTTCCGAAGAGCCTCCTCCATAGATTGGCAAATATAGGTCTTTAATTTCATCTATATATCCTGTCTTATACCGTTGCTACGGTTTGTATCCGAGCTTTTGGATGAATCTCATTATGAGACATCACTACCAAGGCTGATCTAAAGCGTTCAACAATGCTGCGAATATGAGGGCGCACGATAGAGCTTGTAAGCAGTACAGGTGCTTCTCCAAGGGCTGCTTGTTGATCATAAGTGCTTTGAATGCGTTGTGTTAACTCTTGTAGTTTAGAGGGCTGCAAGGAAAGATACTGATGTTCTCCTTCTCCAGCAATGGCGTTTTGCAATTGATTTTCCCACTCTGGTGATAAGGTAATAATAGGAACCACACCATCATCATTGGATTGGGCAGCGCACATTTGACGCGCTAAACGACTGCGTACGTGCTCTGTGATCATTGAAATATTTTTCATGCCAGCACTTACTTCTGAAATGCTTTCAAGAATTGTTCCTAAATCTCGAATAGAGACCCTCTCTGAAAGAAGGTTCTGTAAAACACGTTGAACATTACCCATGGTAATTTGGCTAGGAACCATATCTTTAAAGAGCTTTTGGTGGCTTTTATCAAGGTCATCAATTAAGGCTTGAGTTTCCGTAAAACCAAGGAGCTCATCGGTGTTATCTTTGATGGTTTCGCTAATATGAGTTGTGATCACTGTCAACGGTTCAACAATAGTATAATCCTTTTCTTCCGCATCTCGCTTTTGGCCGTGGGAAATCCACATGGCCTGAAGGCCGAAAGTTGGCTCAATGGTTGGTTCACCAGGAAGCTCGATGGCACCACCAGTGGGATTCATACATAAAAGCATATGAGGGCGTAAGTCACCTTGTGCGACTTCAACATCTTTAATGCGGATGAGGTATTTATTCTGGGGCAATTGAAGGTTATCTTGCATCCGAACCGTTGGCAGAACAAAACCAATTTCACGGGCTAATTGAGCGCGTAATGATTTGATTTGATCCGTTAATTTTTGCCCTTGGCTGCCATTAATAAGGGGAAGTATACCATAGCCCACCTCAAGTTTTATGGGATCAATATGGAGTGCTTCTTTCACAGGATCCACGTTTTGAACATGGGTATCTTCATCTGCCTCCGATGCTGTTAGGGCATCTTTTCGTTCTTGTTCTTTTTTCTCGGTTAGTTTCCACGCAGCCGCTCCTGTTGCAAAAGAAAGAGCCATGAAAGGAATTAAAGGAATACCAGGCAAAAGACCAAGTGTTGCCATAAGAAACGAACTAATACCAAGGGCAGAAGGATAAGCACTGAGTTGAGAAAAAAGAGCTTTTTCAGCAGATCCTTCAACGCCTGCTTTTGACACCAAAATACCAGCAGCTGTTGAAACAATAAGGGCAGGGATTTGAGAAACAAGACCATCACCAACGGTGAGAATCGTGTAGGTTTGGACAGCATCGGCAAGGGATACATTCATTTGAGCAACACCAATGATGATGCCACCAATGATATTAATAAAGGTGATGCAGAGACCAGCAATGGCATCGCCTCGAACAAATTTCGCTGCACCATCCATGGAGCCAAAGAAGTTAGATTCATCTTCAAGTGTTTTACGGCGGGTTTTTGCTTCGGCCTCTGTAATCAATCCAGCAGATAAATCCGCGTCAACAGCCATTTGTTTTCCAGGCATCGCATCCAAAGAAAAACGAGCTGAGACCTCAGCGATACGACCGGAACCTTTTGTAATAACAACAAAGTTTACAAGAACCAGAATGGCAAAAACAATTAGCCCAATGACAAAGTTGCCTTGCATAATAAAGGCTCCAAAAGCTCGAATGACTTCACCTGCGGCGCTTAATCCCTCGTGGCCATGACCAAGAATAAGGCGTGTTGAGGCAACATTCAACGAAAGGCGTAACATAGTTGAAACCAATAGCAATGTTGGAAATGAGCTGAACTCTAGAGGTCTTTCGATGAAAAGGGCCGTTGTAAGAACAAGAATCGACACCATCAAAGAAATGGCCAAGCAAACATCAAGTAACCCTTTTGGCATGGGCAAAATGAGCACAGTTAGAATAGCCATAATGCCAAGAGCAAAAACAACATCACTTCGTTTTGCAGCTTCAGAAAATTTAGTTAAACCAAAAAGAGAAGAGGGGGCAATTTTGCCTTCTGTCATTAGCTTGCTTCTTTATTCATTGTTGCAGCATCTCCATGAATTTGATTAGGGCTTGGGACAGCAGCGCCACTTTCCGTATAAAGGCGCAATTTATTACGAAGGGTCCGAATAGAAATTCCTAAAATATGGGCTGCTTGGGTTCTATTTCCAAGGCAATGAGAGACCGTTCCGATAATAAGATCTTGCTCGACATCAGATAAACTGCGTCCTACCAAAATATTGGGATTAAAGTTATCGTCGTTATCAATAACGCCTTCTTCGAGAGGGTCTGCAGATACTGGCTCTGCTTTAGAGAGGGCTGTATCATTTTTCAACCCAGAAATATGTAAGACTTCTGGTTCAATAGAATCTCCTGAAGCCAATAAAACAGCGCGATGCATAGTGTTTTCAAGCTCTCTTATATTGCCGCGCCATTCATATTGACGTAAGGCCTTCTTCGCAGTGTTGGAAAGAGTGCGCAAGGGCAACGCATTGGATTGAGTATACTTTTTAATGAAGTGATCTGCCAATTTTTCAATATCCATTGGGCGATCTCGCAAAGGAGGTAGATGTAAAGGAACAACATTTAGACGAAAAAAGAGGTCCTCTCGAAATTCTTTATTTTTTACAGCCTCTTCAAGATCACGATTACTGGTTGCAATAATACGAATATTAATGGGAACAGGCTTTGTTCCTCCAACACGATCAATCTCTCTCTCTTGAATAGCTCTTAATAGCTTAGCTTGAAGAAGAGGGTGCATTTCAGTTACTTCATCTAATAGGAGAGTCCCTCCATTGGCTTCCTCAAATTTACCAATACGTCGTGCAACAGCCCCCGTGAAAGCACCTTTTTCATGACCAAAAAGTTCGGACTCCAAGAGGTTTTCAGGAATAGCTGCACAATTTATAGAAATAAATTGTTTATCCTTGCGCTTGCTATTGTGATGAATAAAGCGCGCCATTACCTCTTTACCTGTTCCTGATTCACCTGTAATCAGGACACTGGCATCGCTTGGTGCAATTTGCTCGGCTAATTTTGTGGTTTTTAGCATGGAAGGATCAGAATAAATAAAATCTGTTTCCTCATGGGCGACGGTTTCAAGAACAGCAGCAATAAGTTCTGCATCTGGTGGAAGGGGGAGATATTCCCTTGCACCAGACTTAATAGCTTTGACTGCGGGCTCAGAGTCGGTTTCGAGACCGCATGCAACAACGGGGATGCAAAAATGCTCTTTTTCAAGGCTATTGACAAGGACTTTAATATCAAGATTGATATCGGCCATAATGAGGTCAGCCCCTTTACCAGAACGTAAAGAATCAAGTGCTAGATCAATTTCATCAACCTGTTGAACTTTTGCACCTCGTGCTAAAGCAATGCGACTGGCAGCGCCGATATGGCCCTTGAGTTTTCCAACAATGAGTAATCTCATATTATTCTCTCTTAATTTTATATAAGCTATAACTTAGGCAACATGCTCTGATTTAATAATTTCAGTCATTGTAATGCCAAGGTGGTCGTCTACGACAACAACCTCACCCCGAGCAACCAAGCGGTTGTTTACAAAAATATCAATGGCTTCACCTACTTTGCGATCCAACTCAATAACCGCACCGCGGCTTAATTTAAGCAGTTGACTCACTTGCATGCTAGAGCTACCAAGCACCGCGGATACATGAACTGGGACATCATGAATAGCTGTGATTTCTGTATCTAGCTGTTCAGGGCTTAAAGGGGTACTGTCATCCGCTGGGCCTGCGCCTTCATCAAACTCTTCAAAATCAACACCTTCAAAAGCCGCTGCTTGTTCTTCTTCTGTTAGTTCGGCTGGTTCTTTGTTTTCTTCATCTGACATACTATGCGTTTCCTTCTTCTATGACTTCTTCGTTTTTTTCTGCAACTTTTTCTGCAGCTTTAGGAGCATCCTCTAGAGGCTTACCAGAGAGCCGCAAAAGTGTTTCTGTAACCTCTTGAATAATGGATTGTGAATAGTGTTCAATGCCAGCACCGTCCCAAGAAATGCTACAGTCACTTTTTTCAAAATTCTCCCCAGACTTAACAGAGATTTGGGCAATGGAGTCGTTATTTTCTTGAAAAGTTTTTATATGCTGAGTCACCTGTTCTACAAGGCTTTGATGGACATTGATAGTTATTTTTTTATCTTGCGGTAGACTCTTGTAAGCCTTATCAATAATACCTTTTATCTCTTCAAATGCCCCTTGATTTAATAATGTTGGCATTACTTTTGAAATAATTAATTCACAAACTTGGGCAACTTGTACATGAAAAGTTTCAAGAAGCCCTTTCTCTGTCTCTATAAGCTCTTCAAGCTTAGCTGTAATCACAAACATCTGATCAGCTGCCATCCTTATGATACCTTCATTTGTATCTTTGACACCTTTTTCATAGCCCTCGTTATAAGACTGTTTGCCAACGTCTTTGTTTGCTGCAGCTAATTGTTTAGGTGTGATGGACTGAATATCATCACTTGTCTCTGAATAACTAAATTCCGTATCAAAAAGGTATTTCTGAGTTTTTGTTTCCTTTTCAAGGGGGGCGGTATTATCCGATAAGTTGGTCATTATCGTCTCCTCCTTGACTTACAACAATTTTACCTTTGTCGATTTCATCTTTTGTAGCTGTGACAATTTCCATTTGAGCCTCGTCAACATCGCGTAGACGAACCATACCAAGAGATTCCATGTCTTCTTTTAAAAGCTTGGCCGCACGCTCAGACATATTGTTGAAAAAGAGCGTCTTAATTTCTTCATTGGCACCTTTAAGAGCCAAAGCAAGTTTGCTTTTATCAACGATACGGAGAATCGTTTGAATACCACCACCATCAATTTTAACAATGTCATTAAAGGTAAACATTAAGGCTCGGATGCGCTCCGCAGATTCTTTATTGTTTACCTCAAGACGTTCCATGAAACGACTTTCTGTGGGGCGATCAAAAAAGTTAAAGACTTCAGCCAAACGTTCATGGGGATCTTTCTTATCTCCCCTTGAGAAGTTTGCAATAAATTCTGATTTTAGGGTTTGTTCAATATTGCCCAAAATTTCACGACCAACCGTTTCCATGTGAATGGTTCGGCTCATAATTTCAAGAGATAATTCATCGGAAAAAAGGGCAAAAATTTTGGCGGCATGGTCAGGTTTAATTTTGGAGAGAACAACAGCAATAGTTTGAGGATGCTCATTTTTCAGATAATTAGCGAGAGACTTTTCATCAACATTATTAAGTTTATCCCACATGGTGCGCCCAGCAGGCCCACTGATTTCTTCCATAATAGAAGCAACCTTATTCGAGCTAAAAACCTTTCCAAGAAGAACTTCTGTGGAAGAAAGAGTACCAACAAGACTGGCGCTAGATCCAGATTTTTCAACAAACTCAACAAAGAGGTTCTCAACATTTTCGGCTCTAACTTTTCCAAGAGTTGCCATGGCTTGAGAAAGATCAACAACTTCCATCTCATCTAATTCTGTAAATATTTTCTGGATATGTGCTTCGGGGAGAGCTAGCATAAAAGCCGCTGCCTTTTGCATCCCTTTAAGAGGTTTTACAGTTTTTACAGTTTTCTCTTTTTTCTCTTCTGAGGGTTCCTGAGCAGCGGGGGCTTGATCTGCACTCATATTCTCACCTTATTCAGTTGTATTTTAGCCGGCATCATCACGCATCCATTCTCGGACAACGCTAACGGCATCTCCTGGTTTGTTCTCAATTAAGCTGCTAATTTGTTTAACGGAAGATTCTCGCACTTGCCCTTCAACTTGTTGCATAGAGATCATTTTCTCTATTGCTTTTGGTTGAGGAGGGGGAGAAGGTGCTGCTGGAGGTGGCGCTGCTTGTTTTATAGGGGTTACATTAGAGTCTTCTGGAAGCGGAGCAACTGCAACCATTTGTTCTGGTATTAGAGCTGGTTCAGCTCTAGGAGCTCCTTCAAGAAGGCGGATGATAACAGGCTTTACAACCATAAGGAGCATCAATAGTCCTATGAGACCAATAATAAAGGCTTCAATTAAACGCACCACATCAGGTTGTGTTAAAGAGAAAGCTGAAGGGCTGTCACCTAAAGTACCAATGGGAGCTGTTTGGGCAAATTGCATGTTAATGACTTCAACTTTATCACCACGCTCTTCATTAAATCCGATGGCATTTTTAACAAGCGTTTTAATTTTATCCATTTCTTCTTGAGGGCGAGGTTTATAAGTGGGCTCGGCTCCTTCTTCAGCAGCCTTTGTATAAGAACCATCAACCATAACTGCAACAGATAGCTTTTGAATGGCACCAATCTCTCTTGTGTGACTTTTAATTTTCTTACTAATTTCGTAATTAACGGTTTCTTCTGTTCTTTTAGAAGCTGCCTTAGAACCTGCAGCAGTGCCTTGATCTCCTTTGGGCAATTCTCCTTCTGTACCCACATTCCCCTTTGAGGAATCTGAGGAAGATTCGTCTTCTGAAACGTTTTGTGTAGAGCGCACAACTTGTCCATCGGGATCATACTCTTCTGAGTTCTCTATAATGCGGTCAAAGTTCATAGCCGCTGATATCTCGGCCCTTACTTTTCCAGTGCCAACATGTTTTTCAACAAGACCTTCAACAATCTGGGACAAGCGATTTTCATACCCAATGCGCATCTCTTCAAGGTTACCAGCTGATAAGATATCTGTGTTATTATCGCCCCGTGCCAATAAGTTACCACGATCATCTACAATGGAAACTTTCTCAGGAATTAAACCTGGTACAGCAGCAGCTACCATATGTTGAATAGCCTGCACTCGGTTTTTATTAAGACGACTCGGCCCATTAAGACTTAAAACAATAGAGGCGCTAGGGTCTTGGCGATCACGACTAAAAAGTTCTCGTCGAGGAAGAACTAAGTGGACTCTGGCCGTTGCGACCTGGGCAATAGAACTAATACTACGGGCAATTTCTCCTTCAAGGGCTCTTAGGCGATTAATATCTTGCACAAAGCTAGAGGTGCCAAGTGCTTCATCCCTGTCAAAAATTTCATAGCCTAAAGAACCTCCCCGTGGCAAACCAATTTCGGCCATTTCCATGCGAAGTCTAGCAACTTTGCCTGTGGGCACATAAACCTCTGTACCTCCTCCTCGAATTTCAGCATCAACACCCATTCCTTCAATTTTGCTAACAATTTTTCCAGCATCGGAAAGATCAAGATTAGAATAGAGAAGAGCCATTTCTGGGTTACCAGCTCTGCCTGTTAAATAATGTAAGCCACTTCCAATGCCTAAAATAACAGAGGCGAAAATAGCTAAGCGAACAACGCCAAAATTACGTAATGTTTGAATAAGCTGTTCCACTTTATGCTCTCCCATATAAAGGAATTAACTTTCTCTTTTAAATAAGTAAATAGAATTTAAATCTATTTTTAACTACATTTTAGAATAAGATTTGAAAGGTTAACAAAAAGTAAAAATTTGAGGGTGAGCGGCAATTTTTTCCTCCTATAGGGAAGAAAATGCCTGATGAAAAAGAAGGAAGAAAAAGTTTGTTTTGAAACAATAGGTTATCTGAAGAAGAAAGTGTTGCTCTTTTATCACAGGTAAAACAGAATGGACGAAAAGAGATAATTTAATTCTTTAGCGCCTTTTGATCATTTCTGATTTTCTCTCTTAAATAATCTAAAAATCCTTCGATGCTACCTCGACTTTGGATGGCACTAGCATATTCATTCCGAAGAGTGATGCTCATGCTGACGTTATTTACAATAACATCCAAAACTTTCAGGCCGCGTTTGGTATTAAAAACTTTCCAATCAATGTGTAGAGGCTCCCCTTTACCAGGACGCCTGATATCGCTTTTTACGACAATACCACCATCGGTTGTTTCACGAGAAGATTTGATGATCAGTTTTTCATTATCATAGTCATCAAATTGTGCAGCATAATTTTCGATAACTGCATCTTCAAAAAGCTGTAGATATTCTTGTTGTTGCTTTTCATTCATGCGACGCCAATAACGCGCAAGAATAAAGCGCCCAATAGACTTTAAAGCAAAGTGTCCTTGGATTTCCGAGCGGAATGATTCCTTTCGTTTGAACATTTTTTCGTCTTTATTAATAAGGATTTGAATCACATTATTACCAAGGTTTACAATGAAGGTTTCATACTTTTCATTATCATCAGTTTTAGCAACAGCATTTTGCGGTGCAATAATGCTAGCTAAAAAGAAAAAGAAGAAAAAGAAATGTTTGTTGCTCATTGGTATCCTTTTAATTTGGCGAAGAGTTAGTCTCAAAAGCTGTATCATCTGATACAGCTATAATGTCATCTGGTACAGCCGAACTTTCTATGGCATCTATAATCTTTCGGTTTTGCATGTATAAAATTCTGTACTGTGCATAGGGATCAGCAGTTTTATCCATCTCATCTGTTACGTCCAAAAGCTTGTGACGAGCTGTAAGTCCTTTTACCCCCAAACGAGAATAAGTTAAAAATCGTTTTTTGTGAATGCGTGCATGAACATAATAAGGGTCTGTAAAGTAAAGAGCGACATCTCCGGTAAGGTCACGAAAGCTAGAAGGGCCTAGCAAGGGAAGAATAATATAAGGACCAGCACCAATTCCCCAACGACGAAAAGTCGTACCAAAGTCGTTTTCTTTTAAGTCTAAGCCTATTTCAGAAGCGGGGTCAAAAATCCCTAACAAGCCAAAAGTAGAGTTAATGACAAACCTCATAAAGGTATTCATAGCCTGCGTGCCTTCCCCTTGAAGTAGATCGTTCACAAAAGTTATGGGGGCTTCTAAATTGCTTAGGACATTTGAAACACGATCTTTAATGACGTCGGCAACAAGATCCTCATAAGCATAGGCCATCGGACGGATAAGCAAACCATCCAAAAAGGTGTTTACAACAAAAATGCCCCTGTTTAAAGGTTCTAGAGGATCAAGTTCTAACATTTGATCCTCATAGAGAGCCGGGTCTTCGATGACGACCTCTTCCTTTTTTGTATCTTTTGCAAAAGCCATTGTTATAACTCCCAAAAATAGAGTTAAGAAAAGAGGTATTTTTTTTATTTTTATCATTTTTTTTAGTCTCTTTTTTTTTCTTAGTATTTTTATGATTTCAGACAATGATAACCAAAAGGTTAATATCTGAAAAGAGATTTAAAAAAAACAGAAAAGATTATTTCATAGAGCTATTGGATGTTTTGAAATTATCTGAAATATTCCTTGGACGTGCATTCCACGTCAAAGAAAAGAAGAGAGCTCCGATTAAAGAACATGCAACAAAAAGAATAAAGACAGCATTCCAACCCCATGTATCTACCAATTGCCCCACACCAATACCAGAAATAAGGGCACCAACAACATAAGCCATAAATCCGGCAAATCCATTGGCAGAACCAACAACGCTTTTGCAGGTAAAGTCAGCCATGGCAATGCCCACAAGAACTTGAGGTCCAGCTAAAAGAAAGCCCGCAAACATAAGGGCTATGGTATCAAAATAGGGATGATTTGCTGGAATTTTCCAAAGAGCAATAAAGGCAATGGCTAAAAGAAGAAGATAAAGGGTGCCAACGGGGCCACGGCGACTCTGAAAATATTTATCGGACATCCAACCAGCAGCAATACCTCCAATGGCTGCAGCAATGTCAAAAATTGCAACTTGTCCACCTGCAAGAAAGAGGTCTGCTCCTTTAAATTCTTTTAAGAAGGCAGGAGCCCAAGTTGCAACACCAATACGAGGAATATAAAGAAAAAGATTTGCAATACTTACATACCAAACAAGCTTATTTTTAAGAATAATTTCGATAAAATCTTTTATAGTGAGTTTTTGACCTTCTGTTTTCTTTGCAAGCTTTACATCTTCTTTGTAGTCTTCAACGGGGGGAAGACCAACTTCTTTGGGTGTGTCTCTTACACGATTAAAGATAAAAAGACTAACAACAATGGCAACAATTGCAGGAATAAAAAAAGCAGATCGCCAGCCATAGTGCATCGCAAGGTAGCCTGCAAAGAGAGCTGCTGCGGCACCGCCAATTTGGTGAGAACAAGACCAAATAGACCATTTAGTTCCGATTTCTTTGGGACTGAACCAGTGTGTTAAAAGCCTTGCAATAGGAGGAAATCCCATAGATTGGAACCATGAATTTGCAGCCCAAAAAAGAACCAAAAGCCCGAGAGAAGCCCCCGTTCCCATGAAAAAATTCATAACGGCACTGCCAATAAGGCCTGCTGTGAGAAAGTAACGTGCATTAGACTTATCACTTAAATAACCATTAAGAAGCTTTCCAATGCCATAAACAACCGAAGCCGCACTAATAATGTAACCTATTTCCGTATTGGTAAAACCATACTCTGCACGAATGCCAGGCAAGGCCATGGAAAAGTTAAGGCGAATAAGATAAAAAGCTGCATACCCTAACATGGTTGTATAGAGGATGCGCAAACGCCAATAGCTATAACTTTTTCCAGCTGTTGTTGTAAATTTACAGGCTGTTGTTGCCCCAGAGGAAAGAGTGGAGGAAATCGTATCAGTCATGACTTTTAGAGCATTCATGTTGCAAAATCCCTTGCTTGATTCTTCTCAATGCTATCGAAAAAAAGAGTTAGGTTAAAGCTTCTTTTACACAATTCTAAAGCCCTTTGCAAGAAACTCTTGATTTTAAGAGAGAATTCTTTGGCAGGAGAAAAGGGGCCCTATTCTGAGCGATCCTCTACTTGAAAACTTGTTCCTGAAACTTTCAAAAAGAGTTCTAAAGCTGGAGGCTTAGTTTGTTCCCGTAATATATCCATATATTTTTTCATTCTCTCAAAAGCTATATCCATTTCACTTTCTTCTTTAAGCGCTTGACCGTCTCCCAAACCAGAGAAAGTATCCTTTGGTTTTTTCTTCTCTTGCTGGATAATTTTGCCATCAATATCAAAAAAGTAATCTGCTGGTTTGAAGGAAGGCCTTGGACTTACACACCAACAATGAAAGGGGCCTGTGAATGTATGCACGTTTCCAGATACTTTTTTCTTTGTAAAAGTAAAAGTTATGGTTTTTTCCTTACCATCACGAAGAGTTACGTTCTTGTTAAAAATATATTCAGAGCCTTCTTCTGCATTGCTCGGCAACAAGACATCTAAAATGATCGTTTTGGGGTTTCTTTCTACCAGCTTTTCACGCATTTCCTTTTGAATACGCAGATGGCGATCCTCTTCAGGTTCGCTGTCCTCTGATGAAGACTCATAAGGATCTGTAGAACTAATTAATGATGTGGGAGGTGGTATGAGGTATAGGCCTTCATCACCCGACTTACTCCCATAAGAGGCTTGTATGAAAAAAGAGCTCACTAGCATTAGAGCAAAGTTTAATTTTAAGCCTTTTTTAGAAAGAAACATAGTAATACTCCTATTTCTTATAACTTTAAAACTTTACTTCTGAGCTTGCAAGGCCAATAGATGTGAAAATTCCTCAGCGCCACTAGAACTGAGGAATTAAAAGTGAAAAAAGAAAGTGAGGTTTTAAATTTGACCAAGTTTTTTGAGCATCTCATCTTCCGTTTGAATGGAGCGCGTATTACCCGCAAACAAGTGTTGGAGTTCAATCATTCGAGTTAATTCTTGAGCAAGGTTAACGGGGTTTCCTTCAAGCTTACCAGCGATAATACGAGCAAAACCAGCATCGTTCGCTTTACCAAGCACGTAGTTACCAGAAGCACCAGTTTCCGTAAAGGTATTTCCACTTTGAGGTTCTAATTCGTTTGGGGCGTTAAAGTTAACAACACCAACCCTATAGGTTTTTTGCTTATCACTGTTTCTAAAAACCGAGAAGACATCCCCTTCAGGGCTAATGAATGTCCCATCCACTGTTGAGAATCCACGACCGTTATCATCGTTTTTCACCGTTAGAGCTTGGTTACTCATGATGCGAATGGCATCACTAG
>Ga0209633_10003561_pt1 | contig 14335 bp, 15 predicted proteins | sample Cruoilmetagenom1_FD_187290 | JGI IMG/M metagenome (GOLD analysis project Ga0209633, IMG submission 187290) | Oil polluted marine microbial communities from Coal Oil Point, Santa Barbara, California, USA - Sample 1 (SPAdes) (version 2) | ecosystem: Environmental > Aquatic > Marine > Oil seeps ... | reverse complement strand
CGCGCCATTATTTCCAGTAAGTCTTCAATCGTGGAAGGTGCGGGGTGGTCAACGGCCATGGAACATATCTCCTGTAAACAGGCGGGACTGCAAACATCAGGGTAAGTGATAAAGCAGGCATACTGCCGGAACCGGGGCAGACCGGCTGGCCGGTACTCTTTCAAATTTGTAACAACGGCTACGGAACCAGATCTGCTGAGTGCCAGATTATTTAATCTGGCCACGAAATCCACAGAAGAACACGGAAATTTTGCTATAACAAGGTATTTATTCTTTCGTGTTTTTCCGTAGATTTCGCATGGATAATAGCTGTTTTATCGGGCTAGTGAACGCCACCCATCGCTGATATCACTTCATCCTCACACTGGATACGTTCCGCAATACATTCAGCCAGATTGGACAGGTCAACCGCCAGGAATTCAACGCTGTTGCCCAGTGACATGGCCTCGTATTTATCATTAAAACGCAGAATCTGGTCTGTTGTTTCCACGATCTTCGGATAAAGTCCGTCAGCGACACTCAATACCGAGGTACGCCGCTCGCGATTGTCGGCAAGGTAGCGGTACAACTGGAAATGGGCACTGGCGGTATAATCGATCAAGGCCTCGCAAAACTCGCGCAGTGCTTTCTCCATAGAAGGTTCAGGCATAAATGGCCGCCGGCCAGCGAGTTCTGTCAGTAACGACAATGTTGCCGTTCGTGATGTAACAAGTGCCTCAAGTTTTTCATGTGACTTTTGGCGGCGATCCACGCCACCCGGCATATATGATCCCATTTTCTGCTCCTGGCTGATAAATTTCAGTGTACTGCGGGCCTGAAACCGATAAAAACCGGCACAACCGTCTTCCTCGGACCATTGTATCAAACGTCAGCCCAATGTCGCCTCGCATTGACGCCTGCTATGCAGCAAGCCAATGTAATTGCATCAGTTTTATCCCTAGTTCGTGCACCATCGCCGCCTTTATGGAAGGCCTAATGGCCAACACCTGATAATGCCATGGCCTGCACATGGCGGCATACCCACATCAGGATAGTACACTATTAACCTATTGATTATAATTCAATAATGTCAACGCCTGCCAAGGTTTCCAACTATAGAAATCTTGACTAAAAGACTCAACTATTACTATTATATATAGAAGCAGTCTGAAATCATCACTGGGTTCAGGCGACCATTGCTGCTGGATAGAAATACGGACCAGCACAATCGTAAGCAGCACGCAGTCCCGTGTTTATTGAGGTTACCATGAAGCTATCAACAAAAGGCCGCCATGCCGTCACGGCAATGATGGAACTGGCACTACAGCACAAGACCGGACCGGTCACACTGGCAGACATTTCTGCCCAGCAGTCCATCTCGATTTCATATCTTGAGCAGCTGTTTGCGCGCCTGCGCCAGCACGGTCTTGTGACCGGCATGCGCGGACCCGGCGGCGGCTATTGTCTGGCCCGCTCGGCATCCGAAATCACGATCGCCAGTATTCTGGCCACGGTTGATGATGTTAGCCGCCGTGAAGAAATGCCGCATACCCAGGGTGAGGTTCCAGCCGGCGCACAGATGTGGCTGCAGCTGAGCAATCGCATTTATGACTACCTCAACAGCATCACACTGGAAGAGGCAGTATCAGCCGCTGGCAGTGACACAGAAACCCCGATGTTTGATTCAGGATTCAAACAGACAGCGGCATAACTGACTTTTATTAATATAGCAGGAAGATAGCAGAATCTGACTGGAGGATTTGAATCATGGCTTATAGTGAAAAAGTACTGGACCATTACGAGAACCCGCGCAATGTAGGTTCCTTCGACAAGGAAGACAAGCAGGTTGGCACGGGCATGGTTGGTGCACCGGCATGTGGTGACGTAATGCGGCTGCAAATCAAGGTTGGTGATAACGGCGTCATTGAAGACGCCAAGTTCAAGACCTATGGCTGCGGATCTGCCATTGCTTCGAGTTCCCTGTTGACAGAATGGGTCAAGGGCAAATCACTTGATGAGGCCAGGCAAATCAAGAATACCGATATTGCAGAAGAACTGGCATTGCCACCAGTCAAGATACACTGCTCGGTACTGGCCGAAGATGCCATCAAGGCCGCAATCGCAGACTTTCAAGACAAGTCAGTTGAAGTAGAACGGGCAGCAGAAGCCTGATCCCGCTACATACCAGCATATAAAAGGGGGCCAGAAGGCCCCTTTTTTATGACTCATCCCCATCATCAATAAACCCGGCGCAACATCCGGTTCCTGGAAAAAACCACCCTGAATACACAGAACATCAACAGGAATCATGAGCGTGCGAACACCAGTAACCCGACTATTCCCGTCACCGGGAGAGCAGCATCCGCTGGAAGGACTGTACCTGCAGCATCAGTTACATACCAGGGGGCAGCCAAACCGGCCATTCGTTTACAGTAATTTCATTACCACGCTGGATGGCCGCATTGCCATCGGTGTCAGCGACCGCACTACCCATACCATACCGGCAGCAGCAGGCAACCCGCGTGACTGGCGGCTGTACCAGGAACTGGCCGGTCAGGCCGATCTGCTGATAACCAGTGGCCGCTTCTACCGACAAAGTATTATCGGAGAGGCACAGGACATCCTGCCGGTAGACAGTCAGCCGGTATTTGCGGACATACGTGACTGGCGAATTGGCCAGGGTTTGCGAGAGCAACCGGACATCGCGATTCTCAGTGGCAGCCTGGATATACCGCTCACTGCACTGGAACCCTACCGGGAACGCCGGATACTGGTTATCACCGGAGAAGCAGCCGACCAGACGAAGCTCAAAAAGCTTCAGGAACACGGGATTGAGGTCATACACGCCGGGGCTGACACACAGGTTGACGGCAGTGTAATGATTCCCGCGCTTGCAGCGAGGGGTTACAGGAGCATCTATGCAATAGCCGGTCCAGCTGTATTTCATACCTTGCTGCAGGCCAGGGTTGTCGACCGCCTGTATCTCACAATCACGCAACAATTACTGGGTGGCGATATTTTCGATACCCTGACCAAAGGCCCGTTACTTACACCCGTACAGGGCATGCAGTTGGTCAACCTGTATCACGACCCCTATGCACCCGCCAACGCCGGTCAACTGTTCGGCATTTTCGAGCCTGGCGCTTAGGACTCGCTTCACCAGTCATCCTGTCAACATCCCTGATCCACACAGGTATTGATGCCGGCGCAGAGTCACCAGCGGAATGGCCCCACCGGCCGCCCCTTCACAGATATGGATCATGGAATGTGCTGCCATTATAGTAGGGTAAGTCCTGCACCAGGAGAGCCCTTTGTCACACACGACCAAATTGATATATCAGGGACGGATACTCCAGCTCGGACTGGAATCCCTGACCTTACCCAACGGGAAACCGCTGGAGCTCGAAGTAGTACGCCACCCCGGGGGAGCAGCCGTTGTGGCGCTGGACCACCAGCACCAGGTATGTCTGCTACGCCAGTACCGGCATGCCGGCGGTGGCTGGTTATGGGAATTACCGGCTGGCCGGCTGGAAGCACATGAACAGCCCCGCACCACTGCAGCGCGTGAACTGGTTGAAGAAGCGGGACTGCAAGCCAGTCACTGGGATACCCTTGGGAAAACACTTGTCACCCCGGGTTACAGCGATGAAGTCATTTATCTGTACCTGGCTCGCGCGTTAACAACCGTACCGGCGCAACCGGAGGCACATGAATTGATCGAGATCCACTGGATACCGTTCGCCCAGGCACTGGAGCAGGTCCATGACGGCACGATTCTTGATGCCAAGACCATGCTGGGCCTGACACTGGCCGGGAAATTCATTCGCAAATAACAATAAATGAGATGATCAGGCACACAACAGCCTGATCGGACCTCAATTCCGTCGAGTCCACATGGCATTTACTGTTGTCTTTAAGTACCATTCGTTACAACTCTTTAATATACAAGAACAATCACATGATCTATTGCAGCAACTGTGGCGCCAGGGTGACCGAGAAAATCCCTGCCGGAGACAACCGGCAGCGCTATGTTTGCGATGCCTGCGGTACGGTGCATTATCAGAACCCGAAGATTGTGGCCGGCTGCGTTCCCGTGTGGGACAACCGTTTACTGCTTTGCCGACGCGCCATTGAACCCCGTTACGGTTTATGGACCCTGCCCGCAGGCTTCATGGAGAATGGCGAATCTACCGAACAGGCTGCCGCGCGTGAAACACAGGAAGAAGCCGGTGCCAGCGTTATTGATATGGCACTTTATGGCGTATTCAGTATCCCGCAAATCAGCCAGGTCTATATGATGTTCCGGGCGCATCTGGAAAAAGATGACTATCACCCGGGCACCGAGAGCCTGGATGTCAGGCTGTTTGAGGAACATGAAATACCCTGGGACGAGCTTGCCTTCCCGGTCGTCAAGCTCACGCTTGAACGCTATTATAAAGACGTCAAGACCAGTCACTTCCCTATCTACGTTGAAAATATCACACGCCATCCGGCCCGCAAGGGATAACATAACCTGATAACCCCGGGAGTTCACATGCACAAACCAGCCATCATCCTGTTGTTCTGTCTTGCCATTATCAACACTCCAGTCGCGGCAAAGGAAATTGAAGGTATCGCAATTCCGGACACCCTTACATTTGCCAACGGTGATAGTTCGCTGGTTCTTAATGGTGCCGGCATCAGGGAAAAGTTTTTTCTCGACATTTATATCGGGGCACTCTATCTGCCGGCAAGAACACCGGACGCAAGCGCGATACTCAGTGACACCGGTCCCGCAAGCGTCCTTATGCATATACTTTACGGCGAGGTCAGCAAGAAAAAAATCACTGACGGCTGGACGGATGGACTGGAAGCCAATCTTTCAGACGAGGAAATGCAGGCCATCAAACCACAACTGGAGAAATTCAATGACCTGTTCCAGGACCTGCACAAAGGTGAGCAGATTAGAATTGACTATATCCCGGGCACTGGTACAGAGGTCAGAATCAACAAGGAATTGCGCGGCGTTGTCGAGGGCAATGACTTTTACCGCTCCCTGCTAAAAATCTGGATCGGTTCACACCCTGTCACCAAGTCACTGAAACAGGACATGCTGGGCAACGACTGAGCCCGCATAGCTTACCGCGGGACGAGATGATCCAATGCGTGGGGTATTCCTGGATATCAATACGATTGGACCGGAGGATCTTGATCTCCACCCGCTGACAGCAACACTGGATGACTGGGCTTTTCCCGAACAGGCCAGTGCTGACCAGATCCGGCATGTCATCAATAATGCCGACATCGTCATTACCAACAAGGTATCTGTCGACAGGGACATCCTGCTTGCCGCCAACTCCCTGGCATTGATCTGCGTCGCGGCGACCGGTACCAACAACATCGATCTTGTGGCTGCCGGGGAACGTAACATAACCGTGTGCAACGTCCGCGCCTATGCCTCCACCTCCGTGGTGGAACATGTTTTCTCCATGATTCTTGCCCTGACCCGGCGCCACCATGAATACCGGTCGGCTGTTCGCAGTGGCAAATGGCACAACGCCGCATCATTTTGCCTGCTTGACTACCCTGTCAGGGAACTTGCCGGACAAACACTGGGCATTATCGGTTATGGAGAACTGGGCAGGGCCGTCGCAAGAATGGGTGAGGCGTTTGGCATGAAGATACTGGTCGCACAGCGCCCCGGTACCGGCAGCCAACCGAAAACAGGGCGTACCCAGCTGGATCAGGTCCTTGCGCAGTCAAACATCGTCAGCCTGCACTGCCCCCTTACCGAGTCCACCGTCAACCTTATCGACCGTAAAGAATTTGAACGGATGCGTGAGGACGCCCTGCTCATCAACACAGCCCGTGGTGGCATTGTCAACGAGGCCGCCTTGTCACAGGCATTGCTTGCCGGCCATATTGCCGGCGCGGCAGTCGATGTTTTAAGCGAAGAACCACCACGCCACGGCAATCCCTTGCTGGATGATTCAATTCCCAACCTGATTGTCACCCCGCACATCGCATGGGCAGGAATTAATGCCCGGCAGACACTCATCAATGAACTGGCTGCCAACATCAGGGCCTTTCTGGATGGCCAACCCCGTAATGTGGTGGCTGCCCCATGTCATTGACGACAGACGAGATACGGGACAATCTCGGCGCAATTCGGGCCCGGATGGGCATGGCGGCCAGACAATCGGGACGCTCGCTCGATGAGATATGCCTGATAGCCATTTCCAAATACATGCCTCCCGAATATGTGCAGAGCGCAATGTCTGCCGGGCAACACTGTTTTGGCGAAAACACCGTACAGGATGCCCTGACCAAACAGGCGCTGATAGATGATCCGGATAATGAGTGGCACTTTGTCGGACATCTGCAGAGCAACAAGGCAAAAATGCTACCGGGAAATTTTGACTGGCTGCACACGCTTGACAGTATCAAGCTTGCAACCAGGCTTTCCGAAAGCGCACTCAAATCGGCATGCGTCCTGAATGTACTGCTGCAGGTCAACATCGCCGGTGACCGTGACAAATTTGGCCTGCCGGCCAATGCCGTGTTCCGGTTTATTGATGAGTTCCTGAACGCCAGCCTCGATGGCATCCGGTTGCGCGGGCTGATGACCATAGGCCGCCGGGATGCCACACTGGATGAGCGCCGCACAGACTTTTCAGCCTTGCGGGAACTGCGCGACAGTTGCACCGCGCAGTTTAATATAACCGGATTCAGTGAATTGTCGATGGGTATGAGCGGGGACTTTGAGGCCGCCATTGCCGAGGGAGCCACCCAGATCCGGGTTGGCAGCGCACTCTTTGGCCCGCGCCGCACGACTGCCAGTAGCCTTTCAGAAAATTAATATGGCATAAAAAATATCCTGTTGAATTACATGCCTATTATTTCTTCTGAAGGCATCATCCGATGCGCTTGCAGTGTTCACATGGCGATGGAATCCAGTACAATGTTGCTCCAGTTCACCGGCGCCGCCCGGTGCACGCACACCAGAGAGGAAAGGCAATGGTATCGCTGGACGAAACAAGCTCCATATGGGTAGTTGGCATACTGGGTCTGCTGCTGGGCCTTGCGCTTGGCTCCATCGTGACCCATACCCTCCTTTCTCGCAACAGCCGTACCCACAAACTGCAACGGGAACTGAACCAGCTGACTGAACGTTTTACTGACTACCGTGACCAGGTCAGTCAGCATTTTATGCATACATCCGACCTGGTTAAGGAAATGACCCGGAGCTACCGTTCTGTGTATGAACATTTGGCCGCAGGCGCCTACCACTTGTGTACGGAAGAAACAGAACCTCCGACATTGAAGCATCAGACGCAGGAACAAATTGCAGCAGAGAATACCGACGACGCAGCAACCACCAATGTGGACTACGATGAGCTTGAAGAACTGTCAAGTCTCAAGAATGACATTGATTCACTGCTGGGAGAATCCCCCCGCATATCTGACCTTGATATCAAGTTTGAAACCACCGGGGATAAACCACCACAGCACTAGTGTGACGTGTCGGACGGGCAAAGCCGAACTTGCCTGCCCGATTTATTGCACCGCCTTTTTTTACCCGCCGCATACAAATTATTTTCTGACCACTGCACCCGGTCACAGTTTTTCTGGATCACACCTGCCAGACTGGCTGATAATTACCTATCCCGGGAAGCAGGACGTGATGATTCGAACACTGGCAGCTATCATTGCTGCCACACTTGTTGCCCTGCAGGGATGTGCTGTTACAGCAGGGATGCCAACACTCACCGAGCAGCAGACGGCAACGGCCATCCCGGCAACTGATCCGGCCCTCGATCATTACATTGCATGGATCCCGAGAGAAAAGGCACAAACAGCAGCCGTCGCAAAGGCGCTGATACATATAATACTGGGCAATGCCAGAGAACAGACAGCAGCAGAATTGTGTAACGGCGCCCCGGTAATAAATGGCAAGGTAACCGGCAGTATCGGACCTCTCCCGGTTCTGGCCCCGTTGACGGCAGGTGGATACCCGGCCTGGTATTACCGCATCAGTCAACAGCCTGGTTTGCATAGCTGTGCCGAGAATGACCACAACAGGTTTTACCGGATACTACAGGCAAACCTGCCAGTATGGATGAACATCACGCCAGCAGAAAACCGGATCAGCTCGGCACTGGACCTGACTGAATAGCCATTAGTGCACCGTCATACCCGCTTCAAGTTCTTCATCAACTGCTTCCACCAGGCCTCTGAACGTCTGCTCACCCAGCGTCGACTGACGGGATGCTTCCAGCGCTGACATCACCTGGTCCACTGCCTTTACCTGTGTCAGTTTCTGTATGCAGACAATCCTGTTTTCACTTGCTGAACGAATATCTGTCATCACATCAACGAGACGAATTGTTTCAATATCACGCAAGGGCAGGTAAACGGGGAGGTCCTCATGGAGAACCTCGATCAAATAGCCGGCATCAATGAGCCCCCTGATGACACCATGCACCGGTTCACCGGGCAAATCGAGATATTCAGCAACCCGGTCGAGATTCCAGACCGGCTTGTCGTGAAAATAGTTATAGCTGATCAGGTACATAATCTGCAACGCAAGCTGCTCACGCATACGATTACTGAGAACAACAGGATCACGATGCAACGTCATGTATCTGGGGTGCTGCACAAAATAGGCGATCTGTGATCCAACCAGCAGTATCAGCCAGCTTAGATACATCCATATCAGCAGGAGTATCAGGATGGCAAAACTGGAATAAATTGCAGCATACTTCGATGATGAAGCGATGAAGGCAGCAAACCCCCAGCCAGTGACCTTCCATATAACACCCGCAATCACGCCGCCAATCAGGGCCGCTTTGAACTGGACACTGGTGTTCGGTATAAAAATATAAATGAGAGTGAATGCCAGACAAACGAGAACATAGGGAACCAGCATGCTGCCAAACAGCATCAGTGTGCCGAAAGGCTCTATCTCCGCCAGGCGGTGAGCAACCTCCATATTCAGAACAGTTGCCGTAAAACCAACCGCGCTGAAGATCAGCACGGGGCCAATCAGAATGACGCTCAGGTAGTTACTGAAACGCTGCGAAAAGGCCCGTAGATTTTCTATCTGCCAGACAAAGTTAAAAGCCGCCTCGATTTTCTGCAACAGCGCAACAACGGTATAGATCAATAACGCAAGACCAATCGACCCCAGCACACCGACACGAACATTATCTACGAAACTGACAATCTTCTCGGTTATTTCCACGCCACTCGGGCCCAGCGGCGTCAACAGGTTATAAAGCAGCACCTCGAGCTTGTCATGAACACCGAAGCCCTTGAGCACTGAAAAACTCACGGCCAGCAATGGCACAATCGACAACAGGGTTGTGTAAACAAGGCTCATGGCCCGCAGATTCAGCTGGCCGCCCATCAACTCCTTGAACAGCAGGTGCAGCACACGCAGCACAAACACCAGCAGCTTGTGCAAGCCGGTCAGTTCCTGCAGTTCGTCATCCCAGACAAACGCATTCAAGTGCTTTAGTTGCTGTTGTATTCCGAGAACCATTCTGTCTATCCGCCCGCCACCCCTGAACCGGGGAATCTTCAGGACATCGGCACCTGCATCACCGGCTGAATTAACCGGGCTGTTGCCCTGCTCCTGACGCATAATATCACCATCATTTAAAGACCACCCGCTTCCCCGAAAAAATAGCTTGCCCCCCCGTGCGAAACCAGGAAGAGCAGCCCCCGGATGGTTAAAGATCAACCCCTGAATGCCGATACGACTGCAAGCATCATCACACCAGTACAGGCGGAGCAATGAGCGGCGAATCAGATAAAAAACAGCGGTTATTGATAGTTGACGACTCAAAAGTTATCCGGGTCACAGCACGCAAAATCCTGCAAGACCATTTCGAAACCGTCGAGGCCGTGGACGGTGAAAACGCCTGGGAAATACTTGGCAGTGAAGACCCCTTCTCCCTGATTGTTTCCGACCTTACCATGCCAAAACTGGATGGATTCGGCCTGCTTGAACGCATCAGAAGCACCCATCTGCCACACGTACAAAATATCCCGGTCATCGTCATTACCGGTTCAAATGATTCTGAAGCAGTGAAGGAACGCGCCACCAGTGCCGGCGCAACAGATTTTATCGGCAAGCCATTTGATTCGGTTGACCTGCTGGCACGTACACAGGCCCTTGCGAGCGCACATACAACGGTCCAGACGCTAACAGAAGAAACCATTGCGCTGGAAGACCAGATAACAACGGATCCATCCAGCGGTCTTGCAAACGAACAGGCATTCATGGGGCGTGGTTACCAGCAGCTCTCCTATGCGGTACGCCATAAAACCAGCCTGGCAGTATTTCGGATTGAGATTGATGATTTTGGTGACCTGTTCAAACGTCATGGACAGGCAACTTCGGATTTCATAGTTAAAGCCGTTGCGACAGTCCTGCAATCGGGTATCCGGCATGAAGACATGGCAGCCCGTATCGGGACAGCACGCTTTGCCCTGCTGCTGCCGGGCATGAACAAGACCGGTATCCACAACCTGGCCGACCGCATCAACAGAGACATTAGTGCACGCATCCTGAAACAGGGTGAAACAAGAGTTCGTTTTACTGTCAGTATTGGCGTTGCGGCCCCTGATATTCTGCGCGACACGCGCTTTGATGAACTACTGTCAGTCGCCGACAGCCGCCTTGTTTACGCCATGTCCCGGGGTGGCAACCAGGTTATCCTTGACGGCGCTGAAAACGAGATCCCGGCCCCGCAGAGTCCCCATACGCCAGAAAAAGAAGCAGTGTCTGTGGTGCTCGAAGAAGCCGAGGCCAATGTGTCCGAACCCGTCGCAAGTGAACTCCAGCTTGAAGAAATGGAGATCATTGCGATAGAAGAAACAACTGATGAATTAACACTGCAGGATGATCAAGCACCTGCAGTTGAATGCCGCGCCGCGACAGCGCCCGAAAACCAGCCGGCCAGATTTGCCGGTCCGGTGCCTGGCATGGCAACTGAATGCGCCAACGAGGCTGCGACAGGCACAGTCAGTGCGCCGTTACAAGAAGAACCCCGGATGCCCGCAGACTCACAGGAAGCCGCTCAAGAGCCAACGCCCGCTGCCATTCCTGAAAGTGAAATGGAAGAAACAATCATCATCGGTGTGCCGGGCAGCGACTTTTTGCCCTATGAACACAAAACGGAATCTCCCCTCCCGCCGGTAACATCTGATGAAAATACCGCAACGGCTAAAACCAACGCATCAACCACTGCCAACGATGAGCATGCATCGCTTCCTCATACCCTCGATGTAAAGAAACGGCCCGGTTTCTTCAAACGGCTGCTGCACGGCATGGGATCAATTTTCAGACGATCCGGAAAATCCTGACCAGGCCGTCTCCCTGACACAATCCGATGCAGTAAACGATCAGCGTCCGGGCTGATCTGAGTAAATCCTGATATTTCCAGCAGTTACCCTGCCCCCGGTGGCAACCTGGCCAAAATACCCCATGTCTGCTACGTAATATACCCGACCGTCAGATATGGGCGTGTGCAGAGTGACCTTAAAGTAGATTAGAATACCGCGTCTTAACCCAGACAGGTATACGACCTACACAATGACCAATACAACCCAGGCTACCCCATATTCTGTCGCGGATAGAAAAGACAGTTACTCCTACGAGGAACTGATTAAGTGCGGTAATGCGAAACTGTTCGGCAAAGGCAATGCCCAGCTGCCGTTGCCGCCCATGTTGATGTGTGACCGGATCACCCATATCAGTGATAAAGGTGGCGCACATGGCAAAGGGCATATTATTGCCGAACTCGATGTCAAACCGGATTTGTGGTTTTTTGACTGCCACTTTATTGGTGACCCGGTGATGCCGGGCTGCCTGGGGCTGGATGCGATGTGGCAACTGGTAGGATTCTACCTGGGCTGGGCGGGTAGCCCCGGGCGTGGCCGTGCCCTGGGAGCCGGGGAAGTCAAGTTCACCGGACAGGTGACACCGGAAAACAAATTGATAACCTACCGTATTGACATGAAACGCGTTATCCAGCGCAAGCTCAATATGGGTATTGCCGATGGCGTCATGGAAGTTGATGGCCGTGAAATCTACCATGCCACCAGTTTACGTGTAGGCCTGTTTACCTCAACATCGAATTTCTAGGAAAATCATTATGCGTCGTGTCGTCGTTACCGGATTAGGCGTTGTTTCCAGCATCGGAAACAACCAGCAGGAAGTAACCGATTCCCTGAAAGCGGGGAAATCCGGAATAGAATTCATCCCTGAATACCAGGAACTTGGCTTTCGCAGCCATGTTGCAGGCACTGTCAACATTGATATTGAGTCACTGATTGACCGTAAACTACGCCGTTTTATGGGTAGCAGTGCGGCCTACAACTACATCGCCATGAAAGAGGCCGTTGAAGATTCGGGGCTTTCCGAAGACATGATTTCCAATGTCCGGACCGGACTGATTGCCGGTTCGGGTGGTGCATCAACCGAGAATGTTACCCTCGCAGTCGATACCCTGCGAGCAAAAGGACTCCGCCGGGTAGGTCCATATATGGTCCCGCGGACCATGTCCAGTACCAACTCTGCCTGTCTGGCCACTCCGTTCAAGATCCTCGGCGTGAACTACTCCATCAGTTCGGCCTGTTCCACCAGTGCGCACTGTATCGGTAACGGCTGTGAACTGATTCAGTTTGGAAAACAGGATATTGTCTTCGCCGGTGGTGGCGAGGAATTGCACTGGACACTGTCATTGATGTTTGATGCCATGGGCGCCCTGTCCTCAAAGTACAACGACGCCCCGGAAACGGCTTCACGTCCCTATGATGCAACCCGGGACGGGTTTGTTATTGCAGGCGGTGGCGGCATGCTGGTACTGGAAGAACTGGAGCATGCAAAGTCACGTGGCGCGAAGATTTACGCCGAAATCGTTGGTTACGGTGCGACATCTGACGGTTATGACATGGTGCAACCGTCCGGTGAAGGCGCCGTACGCTGTATGCAACAGGCGATGTCCACCGTGGATGACCCCATTGATTACATCAATGCACACGGCACCAGCACACCGGTCGGTGACATGCGGGAGCTGGAAGCGGTGCGCAATGTATTTGGCGACAACATCCCGAAGATCAATTCAACGAAATCACTGTCCGGGCATTCCCTGGGCGCGGCAGGCGTCCATGAGGCCATCTTTTCACTGCTGATGATGCAGGGAGATTTCCTCAGCGCGTCAGCCAACATCGGTGAACTGGACCCGGCAGGTGAAGGTTTTCCCATTATTCGCGAACGAATCGACAATGCAGGCGCCAATATCATGATGTCCAATAGTTTCGGCTTTGGCGGCACCAATGCGACCCTGATCTTCAGGCGCTGGCAGGAGAGCTGATCCCGCCCCGGGGCAACGCTTATTCCAGCAGCCTGGAACTGCGCAAGGTACGCCAGCGCTGGAATGTCGGGTATTCCCGGTAGCCACCCGAGAGGATATAGTCTAGTACATTCCGTAAGCGGTAGAACTGCACCACCGAATCAACGCGCATGATCTCGCTGCCGTTGTTATCGAAAAATATCAGGGTGGGCGTATAAAACAGCCCCAGCTGTTCGCCCCATTGTTTTGCCGTCAAGCGTTCACCGGACGGTGTAATCACCGGTGTATCCGACCAGAACGAGAGCTGTATGTTTTCCAGCTGCTCGAAACGCGCCCTGATTGCCGGGTCTTGCATGGGCCCCGTGTGCAGTACATCACAGGCATGACAATTGCCCTGTTCAAAAAACACCACCAGCGGACGTTCACCCGGGATCACACTCCGGTCCTGCATATAGGGCCCCGGCAGAAATACCGCTTCGTCACTCAAATCGCCGGGTTCAAATACCAGCGGCACATCGGCACGCGCGAGATACTGCCGAAAATCCTCTTCCTGGTAATGTGCATCGGCCACATACTCCAGCGCGGCACGGAAACGGTAAGGCGGGTAATACCCCCTTAACCGCAACACCTCCTTACCCTCAGCATTGTAGAAAATCATGGAGGGTGTGAAATTTGTCTTGTCACGGACAGCCAGCGCACTTTCGGCCAGTTCGTTGCCATTCAGATCTGTCACAGTACGGTCACCGTGGATATCCAGTCCGATGACATCGAAATGTTCGCGTACATACGCCTGGATATCCTCGGCTTCCAGGTCCCGCTCCAGGAACTGCTTGCAGTAGGCACAATATTTCTGGCCAAAGTAAACCACCAGGCCCTGCTTGCCGGCCTCCTGCACTTCTCTCACATCTTCACGAAGATCCAGGAAACTGAGCTTGAACCAGTCGGGGAAGGACAGTGGTTCCTCAAGCGGGGCATCATTAAACTCGACAAAACCATTATCGAAGGTAACCGCC
>Ga0209633_10003560_pt1 | contig 14337 bp, 15 predicted proteins | sample Cruoilmetagenom1_FD_187290 | JGI IMG/M metagenome (GOLD analysis project Ga0209633, IMG submission 187290) | Oil polluted marine microbial communities from Coal Oil Point, Santa Barbara, California, USA - Sample 1 (SPAdes) (version 2) | ecosystem: Environmental > Aquatic > Marine > Oil seeps ... | reverse complement strand
TTGTAACTCAATTGAGGAAAATCCTCAAAAATTTTTACGGTATGCCGTAATTGAATTACGGTTAAAAAATTAAACATTTAAACCTATCAATAGCTTAATCATAATTAAAGACTATAACGATTTCGTAATTATTCTCTCTTATTAATTATACAATACTTATTTTTGCTTAAATTTTTAGCATATGTCTAAGGTACTTTCTTTGGGTTATGAATTTGAGCATGACTATAGCTTGGTTGGTATCACCAGTGCTTTAGAAGATTTTAGATTGGCATATCTTTTAAATAAAAGTTTAGAAATTCTATTAGCACGTCAAGCTGATAATATAGATTTTAAAGATAAAAATTGTTCTTTTAAGCTTTTTAAATACGTTTGTAATATTTCATTTTCTTCGTGGTCATTAATAGCCAATAAACATTATTTTATTACAGAAAATATTGAGAAGTCAAATTTATTTAAAGAAGAATCTAAAATTTCATATCTAATTAATGAAAAAAGAGAAGTTGACTATTTCTTAAAAATTAATGGAGATTTCGACAGCTCTTCATTAAAATTAATACTCAATAAAATAAAAAACATAAAGGGATTAATTGCTGCTTATACAATTGAACCACATTTATTAAAATCAAAAGATTATTTAATTTTTTAACTATGCGAAATCGTAAAAAGACAAAAATAGTAGCCACATTAGGACCTGCCTGTGATACAGTAGAAGTTATCGAAGAAATGATGACCATAGGTGTTAATGTTTTTAGGATAAATTTTTCGCATGCCGATTATGATAATGTCGCACAAAAAATTAAAGATATTCGTGAGATCAATAAAAGGAAAGGCTATAACGTTGCTGTTTTAGCTGATTTGCAAGGGCCTAAATTAAGAGTAGGCGTTATGGGTGAAAAAGTAAAATTAAAAATAGGTGACACTTTTACTTTTACTACCAAAGAATGTGAAGGTACCCAGGATAAAGCCTTTATGACCTATCAAAATTTCCCTAAAGATGTAAAAGTAGGTGAACAAATTTTAGTTGATGATGGTAAGTTACTATTTGAAGTAGTGAAAACCGACAATGAATCTGAAGTAACAACCAAAGTACTTAGAGGTGGTAAGCTAAAATCTAAAAAAGGCGTTAACTTGCCAAACACCCAAATTTCTTTACCTGCTTTAACAGAAAAAGATATAAAAGATGCACTTTTTGCCATTAAAATGGAAGTAGATTGGATAGCGCTTTCTTTTGTAAGAAATAAAGAAGATCTATTACAACTTCAAAAATTAATTGAGAAAAATTCTGAATATAAGATTCCGATAATTGCTAAAATTGAAAAGCCTGAAGCCGTTGCCAACATACGAGAAATAACTGCTTATTGTGACGGATTAATGGTAGCAAGAGGTGATTTAGGTGTTGAAGTACCTATGGAGAAAGTTCCTTTGATTCAAAAGAAATTAGTACTGCAAGCTAAACAAGCCAGAATTCCCGTAATTATTGCTACTCAGATGATGGAAAGTATGATTACAAGTCAGATACCTACCAGAGCTGAGGTCAATGACGTTGCAAATTCAGTTATGGATGGTGCTGATGCAGTAATGCTTTCTGGAGAAACCTCAGTTGGCGAATTTCCGATTGAAGTTATTAGAAAAATCCGTTTGATAATAGAAAGTGTAGAAGATTCATCACTTATCATTAAGTCTGATTCTGTTATTCAAAGTTTAAATGATCGTTTTATTTCTAAGACCATATGTTATCAAGCGGCTAAAATGGCTGATGATATTGAAGCTACTGTGATAACAACTTTGACAAATAGCGGGTATACTGCCTTTCAAATTTCTGCATGGAGGCCTAAAACTCATATTTTGGCCTTTTCATCGAGTAGAAGAATACTAGCCATGCTTAATTTATTATGGGGAGTTAAGGCTCAATATTATGATAAAATGGTGAGTACTGATGATACCGTAGTTGACATCAATAAAATAGCCAAAGATAAGGGATATGCAGATTCTGAAGATTATGTAATAAACCTTACTTCTATGCCTGTAAAAGCAAAAGGAATGGTAAATACTTTAAGGATAAGTCAAATTGAGTAAACTTAATTAGTTTTCTCTAGTTCAAGCTCTAATAATTTTAGTCCGTCTTCAATAAGGTTGGCAATTTTTTTAATATCAGTTAACTTTTTCAGGTGAGCTAAAACTTTGTTCTTTAAGCCTGTATTTTCCTTATAAATCAATTCATAGATTTCTAAAGGTAATAACCAGTCATTAGGATACTCAAGAACAAGAGTATTGAAAATACTTTCCAAATTATCATTATTTTGATCATTATTTTCTCTAATATCACGAACTTCCTGGTATAAGTTATGCAATTTTAGGTCGCTTGCAGCATATAGAATTTTATGTGTTTTTTCTTTTGGAGCTTCAAAAACCAATCCATAATTTTCAGGATCTGCAATTCCGGCATATGCAGAAACTACTTCTTTACCTACAGCCATGTCGTAAGTACCCCATTCTGGCTGAAACAAAATAATATCTTGATGTTTGACTGTACAATTTTTAAAAGAAATTAAAATAATCTTTCCTTTTAAATTCCGTTTACCCGTAATAATTTCACCTTTTACATGTATGCCTCCTTCAAAGGCCAACTCTACTATTTTACCTTCATAAATTCCGTATGCTTCCAAATCTGTTGGAGACATATCTTCAATAGCAAGATTAATTCCTTTTAATTTACCAATGGCTGATCCAAATCCGTTTGGATGATATTCTTTACTATGTCCGATCAATTCTTTGTTCTTATAAGATAATGCCGTAGGGCCTGAAGTTTGAACATAGACAGGTTTTAAATTCTCATTGGCAATTACATTTGTAAATTTACCTGATATTTGAATACCCGTACTCAATAAAATAGTTCCTAAATTTTTAGAATCAATTAATTTTTCAATGCCTTTTAATCCTCCCTTACGCAAAGCCATGGTATTGGCAAATTCTTCTAAAATTAAACTCAAATGAGCAAAATTTGGAGTTACAAATAATTGGGGTTGCGGTTTGGTAATATCAAAATCAGTATCTGCCGCTATAATAGAATATGGTATTTTTTTTACTTCATCACCCATACACCATCGACTTTCACCTATAGAAGATAACAACCCTGCACCATATATTTTCGGATCATCAAGTGTACCTATTAATCCGTATTCAACAGTCCACCAATGCAAATTTCTAATTTTTGCCATTTCGCTAGATTCTCCCATATTAGCAGCAATTGATGCTACTTTCTTATCTGCTTTAATAATATCAGCTTCAGGCGTATTCGGATCTTCTTTGATAATTGATAAATGACGGATCGCTTCGTATAATTCATAATCTTTTGATGACGAAATGGCTTTACTGCCAATATCCCCAAAACGTCTTAAATATTCTGCATACTCAGGGTTTGCAATAATAGGGGCATGACCTGCAGCTTCATGTATAATATCGGGTGCTGGTGTATATTCAATATGATCAATTGTTCTAATATCTGCAGCAATTACCAAAATATTATAGGCTTGGAATTCCATAAAGGCGTTTGGCGGTATAAATCCATCAACAGAAACAGCGGCCCATCCTATTTCTTTTAATATTCTGTTCATGCCTTGCATTCTCGGAATTTGCTCAGTTGAAATTCCTGTTATTACTAGCCCTTTCTTATATGATTTATGGGCAAATCTGTTAAGATAATTTACACTCTTTCTCATTACATATCGCCATACTGCTTGATTTTGAGCAGTATATTCATCATAGGGCTGAGGTATAATCAAAGACCTTAAATGCTTAGGTAATCTGGCAATTGTTTTATTTGATTCAAAATCCATATAAAAAAGTAAACTTAACTTCGGTAAAGTTACATATTTTCTTACAGTATAATCAATATAAAATCCGAAGGATACACATCAAAGTTGCAATTAGCAAATAAAAATAATTGTATATTTATGGCATCATTTTACTTAAAAATCTAAGAATATGAGAAGAAGAGGCGGGTTAAAAATAAGGTTACTTATAGGTGCGGGAATTATATTATTTTCATTATTTAAATATTATTCTAACAGAGGTACCAATGAATATACAGGGAAAAAACAAAGTATAACTTTGACTGCTGATGAAGAAATTGCAATTGGCTTACAAAGTGCACCAACTATGGCGCAACAACATGGTGGTTTATATCCCGATCAACAAGCGCAAGATCTAGTTGATAAAATTGGCAACCATCTGGTAAATAACAGTATTGCAAAAGAAACACCTTATAGATATGATTTTCATTTGTTGAGAGACCCTGAAACAATCAATGCATTTGCTTTACCAGGAGGTCAAATTTTTATTACTTATGCTTTATATGCAAAATTGGAAAACGAAGACCAATTAGCTGGTGTATTAGGACATGAAATTGGCCATGTTGTTGGAAGGCATTCAGCAGAAAGAATGGCAAAACAAGGTTTGACTCAAGGTATAATTTCTGGTGTTATGGTAGGTTCTGATGGTGGAGCCGGACAAATGGCAGCTATGATTGCCAACGTAATAAATATGAAATACGGACGAGGTGATGAATTAGAAAGTGATGAGCTAGGTGTAAAATTCATGATAGAATCAGGTTATCAACCTGAAGAAATGATAGGCGTTATGAAAATTTTAAAAGCTGCTGCCGGTCCAAATAGAACACCAGAATTTCAAAGCACACATCCAGATCCTGAAAACAGAATAGAAAAAATTAGAGAAGCAATTCAAAAGCATCGTAGATAACTCCTTTTGTAACATTATTTATTTTTTTGATACACATAAGTATACAGTTTGATTGTACTTACTGTACTATTTATTAACCAAAAATCAAAGATATGAGTTTCGGTGGTGCAGTTTCTGCAATGGCAACTAGCTTAAAAAATAATAAGCGAGAAAGAGTTAGTGTCTTTAAAAGGTTAAAAGGATACGAAAACGTAAAATTTAAAAAAGGAAAAATAGACAAAAAAGCGACTCATCAACAATTAAAAGAGATAAGAGAGAGGCTGCAAAAAGAGAATAAAAAAGAGCTTATTATCACGTTAACAATAGTAAGCGGATTATTTTTCATTCTATTTTATTTCATGTTCTATTAAATTAAAAGCGGTATAATCTTAATAGACTATACCGCTCAACTTTTATAAAATAAATATAATTAAACTACTCTTTTACTTCTCTTCTTTGATTTTAAGAATTTCAATTCATCAGAAATTAAATTAAATGCATCATGTGCCTTAGACATTTCAGCATATTTTAATGCAGTAATACCTCTATTAGATTTTACTTTTACATTGGCTCCGTTAGCAATTAATAATTTTACAATTTCTACTCTATTCTGTCTGGCTGCGTACATAAGAGGGGTCATTCCAACAGATTTTTTATTAACGTCTGCGCCGGCTTCAATCATACCTTTTACGGCTTCTAAATTACCTTGCTTTATAAGTGTACAAAAAGCATCAGTTTCTGTAACTACTGTGGCAATGTCTAAATTAGTTGTTGTTGAATTGTTGGCAATAGGTTTTGCATTCACAGCGAATCCTACGATTAAAACTGCGGCTAAAAATAAGTTTTTCATAATATTGAAGTTTAAATGTTATACAGTAAGAGACGAGTAGAATATTACAATTGTTACGAGCATTAACACTTATTAACTAAGTTTAACTTCCTCGTAACAAACTCTTAAATTTACCTTAAAAGTGTTAATTTTGCTATTCTAAACTTTATAGATGAACAAAAAAGTAATTTTAATTATTCTTGACGGATGGGGTATTACCCAAAATCCTGAAGTTTCGGCTATCGCAAAAGCAAACACTCCGTTTATTAATTCTTTATATCAAAAATATCCTAATGCCAGTTTAAGAACCGATGGATTACATGTAGGGTTACCTGAAGGACAAATGGGTAATAGTGAAGTTGGTCATATGAACTTAGGGGCTGGTCGAATTGTCTACCAAAACTTGGTTAAAATAAATAATGCAGTATCAGATGGAAGTATAACTGAAAGGCCAAGCTTGCAAAATGCCTTTAAATATGCTAAAGAAAATAATAAAAATGTTCATTTTTTAGGGTTGGTTTCTGATGGTGGTGTTCATTCACATATTAATCATCTAAAGGGTTTAGTAACAGCCGCAAATTCGGCTGGCGTACAGAGTACAGTACATGCATTTACAGATGGAAGAGATGTTGATCCTAGATCTGGAAAAGCTTTTATTTCCGATTTAGAAAAACATTTAGAGAAACATAATTCTAAGTTAGCCTCAGTAGTTGGTAGATATTACGCAATGGATAGAGACAAACGATGGGAGCGAATTAAATTAGCCTATGATGTAATGGTTAACGGCAAAGGGGAGAAATTTTTAAATGCTACTGAAGCTATTCAAAAGAGTTATGATGCCGATATTACAGACGAGTTTATAAAACCGATAGTGTTAGTTGATAAAAATAATGAGCCAATTTCTACAATACAAGACGATGATGTTATTATCTTTTTTAATTTCAGAACAGATAGAGGCCGTCAATTAACCGAAGTTCTATCTCAAAAAAAATTCCCAGATTATAGTATGCATAAACTCAATTTGCATTATGTTACTATGACTAATTATGATGATACTTATAATAATGTTCATGTAATCTACCCGAAAGAAGATTTGAATAATACATTGGGAGAAGTATTAGAAAGTCATAACAAAAATCAAATCAGAATCGCTGAAACCGAAAAATATCCCCATGTAACATTTTTCTTTTCAGGAGGGAGAGAAGATCAATTCAAAGGTGAGAAGCGTATCATGTGCCCATCGCCAAAAGTAGCCACTTATGATTTGCAACCAGAAATGAGTGCAAAAGATATAACTGATGCGATATTACCAGAGCTAAATAAACAAGAAGCAGATTTTATTTGCTTAAATTTTGCGAATACTGACATGGTTGGACATACTGGAATTATGAAGGCAGCAATAAAAGCTGCTGAAACAGTAGATGCATGTTTAAAAGAAGTGGTTATAACGGCTCAAAAAAATAAGTATAGCTGCATAATTATTGCAGATCACGGAAACAGTGAAACCATGATAAATGAAGACGGTTCCCCTAATACCGCACACACAACGAATCCGGTTCCTTTAATTTTAGTTGATGAAGATATTAAGTCTATCAACAGTGGAAATTTGGCCAATATTGCTCCAACGGTTTTAAAACTAATGGGCATTGAAAAACCGGCTATTATGACCGAAGAATCTTTAATATAAATCTATTTTTAATGAAGAAATTTGGACTTCTATTATTTTTATTCTCTTTTCAACTTGGCATATATGCTCAGGTTAAAGAAACAATTACTCAAAATAGAACAGATCAAGTGGGTATAAAAAGTAAGAAAGATTTTGAACAACAACCTTACAACAAATGGTTTAATTTAAATTATAAAGAATACACCTTAGATAAAAAAACCATTAAAAAGCTAAAAAGACATTCTGCTAAGTTTAAATTAAAAGTTTTTATGTCGGTTTGGTGTCATGATAGTAAACGTGAAGTTCCGCATTTATATAAGATCTTAGAAGCCATAAATTTTAATCAAAAAAATCTTGAAGTAATTGCCCTAGATAGGGCGAAAAAAACACCTGAAAATTTACAAGAGGGATATGATATTGTACGCACACCAACTTTTATTTTTTATAAAAAGGGTAAAGAAATTGGTAGATATGTTGAAATCCCCCGAGAAACTCTTGAAGAAGATATCCTCAAAATTGTAAGTGGAAAATCATATAAACATTCCTATGAAAAAGATTAGTTTATTGCGAATTGCTTAATTAAAACAGTGTTTAAAATATAAACATTAAATTTGCGACTAATTAAAAATTTCTATGTTACCAAAAGACCATTTAATAATTGCAATCGATTTTGACGGTACTATCGTAGAAGATGCTTATCCTGAAATTGGTAGCCCGATGCTTTTTGCCTTTGAAACACTCAAAGAACTCAATAAAGATGGTCATAGGCTTATTCTTTGGACCTACAGAAATGGTAGCAGGTTGCAAGAAGCTGTTGATTTTTGCTCAAAAAAAGGAGTAGAATTTTATGCCGTAAACAAAAATTACCCGGAAGAAAATTTTGAAGGTAAAGTAAGTAGAAAAATAAATGCAGATCTATTTATTGATGATCGCAACATTGGAGGACTAGTAGGTTGGGGTGAAATCTACAGACTGATCACTAATAAACCTGAAGCAGATCTTGCTAAGAAAAAGAAAAAAAGTTTTTGGCGATTATAAATTTATTATAACCTAAAACAATCTTTTTCTAATTGTTCCCTATGAATTGGATGCGCAATTTGAATCAATGCTTTTGCACGTTGCTTTAATGTTTTTCCATATAAATTCGCCGTACCATATTCAGTTACTATATAATGTACATGCGCTCTTGTTGTTACAACACCTGCACCTTGTTTTAAAAATGGTACAATTCTATTAACTCCTTTTTTTGTTGTAGAAGGTAGCGCTATAATAGCTTTACCCCCATCACTTAAAGATGCTCCTCGTATAAAATCCATTTGACCTCCAACACCTGAATATAATTTTGAACCAATAGAATCCGCACAAACTTGGCCGGTTAAATCAACTTCAATCGCTGAATTTATTGCTACCATTTTTGGATTTTTTCTAATATTCACAATGTCATTAACATAGTCGGCACTTCTCATTTCAATAAACGGGTTATCATCAACATAATCATATAAGCGTTTTGTTCCCATTAAAAATGTGGCTACTGCTCTTCCTTTATCTATTCCCTTAAAATTCGAGTTGATAACATCTTTTAAAATCAGATCAATTACACCATCAGAAAGCATTTCAGTATGTAACCCTAAGTTCTTATGATTTGTCAATCTTTTTAAAACGGCATTTGGTATAACACCAATACCCATTTGTAGCGTACTTTGATCTTCAATTAATTCAGCCACATGATCACCAATTTTATTTTCAATATCAGATGCTTGAGGACTAATCATCTGGTGTATCTCATCCTTTATTTCAACAAAAGTATCCAACTCAGAAACATGAATTATCCCTTCGCCATGAGTTCTTGGCATATTCGGATTTACTTGTGCTATTACATGTTTAGCATTTTCAATCGCCGCTAATGTAGCTTCAACCGAAACACCTAAAGAGCAATAACCATGTTTGTCTGGAGTTGAAACTTGAATTAGAGCCACATCGATTGGTAATATATTTCTTTTAAATAATATAGGCAGTTCGCTTAGAAATACCGGTGTATAAGAACCATTTCCTGCGACCAAAGTATGTCTAACATTACCGCCAATAAAAAAAGAATTGACGTGAAAACTATCTTTTAAATCGGGGTTGGCATAAGGCGCTTCTCCTTCAGTATGTAAATGACAAACTTCTACACTTTTTAGCTCTTCATGTCTCATAGTCATAGCATTGATCAAGGCTTGCGGTGCTGCTGCTGCTGCATGTACATAGACTCTATCATTATTTTTAATAACTTTTACCGCGTCTTGTGCAGATATTGCTTTATACATTTTATTAGTTTTTATATTCCGCAAATTTATAACATTGCAAAGTCCTAATTCCTGTCAAAAATCATATTTCGATACAATATTGAAACATTCTTTTTTTAAAGGCTATATATGTTATCTTTGTACTTTAAATTTAGTTAATGATTAAAATAAAAACCAAAGAAGAAATAGAAATAATGCGCGAAAGTGCACTTATAGTTTCAAAAACATTAGGTGTATTGGCAGGTGAAGTAAAACCAGGTGTGACAACCTTGTATTTAGATCAACTAGCTGAAGAATATATACGTGAGCAAGGTGCTGAACCCGGATTTTTAGGATTATATGATTTTCCTAATACGCTATGTATGAGTCCGAATAGCCAAGTAGTTCATGGCATTCCTAATAATAAACCTTTGGAAGATGGTGATATTATCTCGATAGATTGCGGTGCTTTAAAAAATGGTTTTTATGGAGATCATGCCTATACTTTTGAAGTTGGAGAAGTTGAAGAGGCTACTAAAAAGTTGCTAAAAGTTACCAAAGAAAGTCTATATATTGGCATAAGAGAATTCAAAGCAGGAAATAGGGTTGGTGACGTAGGCTTTGCCATCCAAAATTATTGTGAAAGTTTTGGTTATGGAGTAGTACGTGAATTGGTAGGGCATGGTTTAGGTAAGAAAATGCACGAAGATCCTGAGATGCCGAATTATGGTAAAAGAGGAAAAGGGAAACAGTTTAAAGACGGAATGGTGGTTGCTATTGAACCTATGATAAATTTAGGCACTCATAGAATTAAACAATTAAAAGATGGTTGGACCATTTTAACTGCTGATGGAATGCCTTCTGCGCATTTTGAACATGATGTGGCCATAGTTAATGGTAAACCCGAACTGCTTTCTACCTTTAAATATATATATGATGCATTGGGAATTGAGAGTGATGAAGAAGATGAATTCCGTCAAAAAAATGTTGTGTTTTAAAGATGAATTATAAAGACATTTCTAAAATTAAATCTAAAGAAATTCTTAAAGGGTTTAATGCAAAACTTATACATAGCGATAATTTCACACTTTCCTTTGTAACTATTGAAGCGAATGCTGAATTGCCTGAACATGCACATATTCATGAACAAATAACTCAAATTACCCAAGGAGAATTAGAATTAACTATTAATGGTGTTACCAAGGTTTTTGTTCCTGGAATGATCGCCATTATTCCTTCAAATGTAAAGCATAGTGGTAAGGCATTAACTGCCTGTAAAGTAACCGATATTTTCTATCCTGTTAGAGAGGACTATAAATAACATGAGAATTTTCAAGTATATTTTAAATACAATTCCACGTCCTTTTTTGATAAAAGCCAGTTATTGGGTTAGGCCCTTGTTAGCTTTTTACTTAAAAGGCTCAAAATATACGGACCCTATTGACGGTAAAAGTTTTAGAAAATTTCTGCCTTATGGTTACGGTATTCAACGTCCTAATGTGCTTTCACCAAGCACTTTATCATTAGAACGACATCGTCTATTATGGTTATACTTACAAAACGAAACCACCTTTTTTAAACCTGAATCCGCTTCTGGTACAACCAAATTAAAAGTCCTGCATATGGCACCAGAACAATGTTTTTTAAAACGTTTTAAAAAACTAAAACATATTGATTTGGTTACCGCGGACCTTTATTCGCCCATCGTTGATATAAAGGCTGATATACTTGATTTGCCCTTCAATACTAATAGTTTCGATATTGTTTTTTGTAATCATGTTTTAGAGCATATTGAAGATGATCAAAAAGCAATGCAAGAATTATATAGAGTTTTAAAACCCAGCGGTATGGGGATTTTTCAAATTCCACAAGACTATAGTAGAGCAACAACTTATGAAGATTTTAGTATTACCTCGTCTGAAGAACGTGCTAAACATTTTGGGCAATATGACCATGTACGTGTTTATGGCAGCGATTATTTTGACCGCTTACGAGCCGTAGGTTTTAAGGTTGAAGAAGTAAATTTTAGCAAAAAACTTTCGGAACAAGAAATGGATAAATACCGCTTAATGAAAGGAGAGGTTTTACCGGTTTGTTTTAAATAATACCGTTATCCAGACCTTGTTGTTACCATATCTTAATGTTGAATAGTCTAGATTCGACATTATTAGAGTTCTTTCAAATCATCAGCTACCATCCACCCTATTTTACCATCAGCTATTTTAATTTTTTTCCAGTTATCAAGACTTTCTAAGATCTGAATCTTAGTCCCTTCATGTAATTCAAAACTCATCTCACTAGAGAGTGTAGGCGCACTTTTAACTTCGGTTTGTTGTGCAAAAACTATTGCCGGATTATTTGCTTTAACAATATTATAATTATGATAGGCAAAAGCTATAGTTACCAGCACCATTACAATACTTATGATTCCCGAAATAAAATAAATACGTTTAGTTCCTGAACTATAAGAAAAATGATACAATAAAAAAAACAGCGCAAATAAAAACGACAAAACCACGCCAGACCAGGCCCAGATATTATAACTTAGTTTTAATATAATTCCTTCGGTAATTTTTTGCGAAAATGTTTTAGGAAGAGGCTCAATATTGTCAATGGCCATTCGCTGTGCAAAACCTAAATTAAATCTTGCATCTTCATTATTTGGATTGACCATTAATGCTTTTTCATAATAATAAATTGCCGGAGCTATCTTATTTAATTTATAATTGGCATTTGCTATATTATATAACAAGTCATCCGATTGTTCGGCTGCATCAGGACTTTTTTCTTCTATTTTTTTATACAAAGCTAGCGCCTCATCATACTTTTCGAATTGGTATAATTTATTAGCACTTATGAATAAACTATCAGCTTTTTGGGCTGATAATCCCAATGTAATAAGTAGTATAAATAGAAGGATGTATTTCATTTTGATGTTTATCTTATCTGAGAGATGCTGAAACAAGTTCAGCATGACAAATATGTCATAATTGTTTGTCTATTTTAGCTATAATTATCCTTGCTTTACTATATTCTTGCTCCATCATTGTATTTGTTGATGGCGTATAACGCGCGTAATCGCAATCATCAAATACTTTAATAAAGTCATTTATATCATAAATTTCTACATTGCGCCTTTTTAATAGATCACTAATTTTTTCCTTACTAATATCTGATGTTTCAACTTGCAATTTAGCTTTTAAATAATTGTGTAATGCTTTTTCTAAAGCCAGGTAAAATTGCTCATTATTCCCTAATTGTTTTTTCGCTTCAGATAAATACTTCTTAGCTAATTTATCTGCTTTTCTACGTTTATTCCCAACTATGTCACTATCTCTCTCTTTCTTTTTTAAACCGATAAAAATCCCTAATGGTATTGACAGTAGTGGCAATATTAACAAAGAATAAAACAGGTTAGAACCTAAAAAGTCTTCTTTAATAATAATGGGTTTTAAATTTGCGCTGGTACTTATAAATCTAATATCTTTTGCACTACTAATTACATTTCTTTTAACCACAGACGATGTGTCATCAACTTTGGTTAAAACCTTACCTTGAGGCGCATTTATAATAAGTGCATCAGAAGTAATCGTTTTATATGTTTTATCCTCTAAACTAAAAAATGAAAATGATACCGGAGGAATTTTAAATTTCCCTCTATACTGAGGTACGACCGTATATTGATCGTAAATATTACCTCGTAATCCGCTTAACGAAGTAGTAATTTTTTCTTTATGCTCAGGCTCATATTTTTCCAACCCATTTGGAGTTTCTATTTTGGGTAATTCAACCAATTTTAGATTCCCCTCACCTTTAACTTCCACTTTGATTTGGGCAGATTCATTCGTCTTTAACTCAACTTTATTAGTGGTTATTTTAAAATCAAAATCACCAACTGCACCAGAAAAATTTGCCGGTTTATTATCTATTGGTAATGCCTTTACATTAACGGTACGTTTTCCTGTTGTAAGGGTTAAGGAAGTATTATTAGAAATCATATTTCCAAATAGATCTCTTCTGCCAATTGGGACTCCTGCGGTAATCTCGATTTCCATCGGATCAATGGTCAACTTGCCCGATTTTTGAGGAATTAAAACTGTTTTTTTAATAATTGCATAACGATGCTCTCTTCCTTGAAAGGAGCCCTCTTTCGGTTCCCATTGATTTACCTCAATATTTTGATTCCAAAAACCATTAAAAGAAGGTGACTCTACTTCACGAGTGTTTCGAACACTAACCTTATTAACATCAACATAAATTTTATAAACTACAGAGATACTCTCACCAACATATGGATTAGTATTAGAAATTTCAGCAATTAAATGAATGTTTTGAGAAGCAATATAAGTTGGATCATTAGCATCTTTAGGTATTTCTACTGCACCAGTAACCGTAACTTTAACAGTATTTGATTTAATAACATTTCCATCGATTTTTATACTCGCAGAAGGAATTGTAAATGCCCCTCTTTTCTTTGGTTGAATTGTATATGTATATGATTGTTCAAACGATTGTTTCCCGTTAACATATGAAAAGTTCGTAGACTGCATAGGCCCTGCTAAAACTTTAAAATTCTTAAAATATGGAGGTGTAAAGTCATCTGCACCCTGTTTATCTATAGAAAATGTGATGCGCAAGCGTTCGTTTAAACCCAATCTGTTTTTACTTATGGTGGTTTTAAATGATACTTCCTGAGCCAACAATTGTTGGCTTGTAATTAGTACTATTAATATTATTATACTTTTTTTAAACATTAATTTAATTTAAACTGGATTCCTGTTTCACCCTTTCTGAAACACTACCAATCTTTTTCTTGTTTTACTTTTTGTCCTTTTGCTTTT
>Ga0209633_10003559_pt1 | contig 14339 bp, 5 predicted proteins | sample Cruoilmetagenom1_FD_187290 | JGI IMG/M metagenome (GOLD analysis project Ga0209633, IMG submission 187290) | Oil polluted marine microbial communities from Coal Oil Point, Santa Barbara, California, USA - Sample 1 (SPAdes) (version 2) | ecosystem: Environmental > Aquatic > Marine > Oil seeps ... | reverse complement strand
GTTACCGAGAACACTAAAATTAACATTGGCTCTCATGTTAGCTGAATTACTTCCTTCAACTCCAATAAAAAAAGATTCTAGGTGATCAAATCCAAGCTGATTTGGATAAGCCAATTCAGATTCATTTGCATTATCTGGAGTTGTAATGAGACTACCACCTGTATTATAGGTTTCAAATTTGGCTCTTAAGTTACTGATACGTATGTTACTTTGATTTCCTTTTAAGGCTGCTTTATCACCACGTGCTCTTAAGACAGCATCCATCAGTTCTATATTGTTAAAGTGATTCGTCACAGCTTCTGAAGTTACTTCTTTATCAAATGGGTTTATTTGATGTGCTTGTTTGAGTGCATAGTAGGCAGCACGAGGATAAAGATCATAAAGACCTCGTGAATTAGTTGGCCCTTTGGCACAAATACCGAACCATTCCTCATTCATATTGTTTTCATTGCCATCTAGATCTAATTGATAACCTCCATTGGACCATGAAGCATTGGTGTCATGAATATCTAAGTTTTTAGTTTGACCAAATTTCCACCAACCATCACTAAATTGAAACGTAAAACCTCCAACTGAATTACCTGATTTACCTAATCCAGCGGCGTTTTCATAGATTTCTTTCCAATTTTCAACCATATAATAGGCTTGCATTTTTTGATCTTCGGCATTTTTAATTGCATTAAAAGCATCTGCACCAAATTCTGTTATCATGATGGGCATATTAAGCTCCTTTTTTACGCGTTCAAAGGCATCACCAAATGATTTTCCACGATACATATTCACTCCAAAAATGTCTACATCTTTACATTCATCAGCAATAATGTCAGAAAATAATAAGTCACCATTACAGATAGCTACTGGATGTGATTGGTTAATTCCTTTCATTTTAACTGCTGCATCATTCATGAGCTTATACATGGGGCGACCTCGTTTTTCACCTACTGCTTTTCTTTGTTCTGCTTCATCGGGAAAGTCTTCCGTTTCAGCTCCGGCCCAAAAGAGTCCATAATTATTTTCATTTCCCAGTAAGAATAATAAAACACCAGGTGTGTTTTTATACACTTCACTCATTTTAGTTGCTTCAGCTAATAAAAGTTCTTGTGTTGCTTTATCTCTATAATCCGTTACTGGCACCCAAGCACCATTAATAGTTAGTCCATATCGGCCAAAGGAATGGTTTAACATAGTGTAAATGCCATATTTCTCATAGATATATTTAATCCATTTTGGTTGAACACCCGTATATTGTCTGATGACATTTACACCCATATTCTTTAATAAGCCCATTTCAGTATCTAAGGCCGCTTTAATGACATCGTCTGGTTGTTTCCACAAACTGTAAGAATAATTGGTGCCAATAGGAAAATAATCCCAATTCATACCGTTTATCATAAAATCTTTTCCATTAACGATCAACTTCATTCCATCCTTATTCTTAACTACCGATACTTGATCAGCTTGAGCAAATAAAGTTGTGGTGAATAAAAAAAGGACTAATTTTAGAAAACTTTTTTTCATTGTATATCTATTTTTAAGATGAATTATACTTTGTTAAAGTATTTTTTATAAAAATTATAACTCTGTAAATATAATTACTCAATAGGACTCTTACAAAAATGTTACCTATACAAATTCTATACATTATTAATATAGTATCCAAGTTTATTGATTAATGAGTTTGCTTTCATTTATTTAATGAAAATACAACACATGATACTCATCTTGTTGATTTTTAAAAGTGAAAATTATATATATGTTGTGGTATTGTATAGTTAAATTAACCAGTTTTTTCTAGTTTTTTTAATTGATTTTTTTACGAAAACGTTGTAGTATACGCAATTTGTCTTATTTAAAAGGATAAAGTGGCCGTTGTAACTTGCTAATAATTAGTTAAATTACTTAACCCGAAAAATTTATGAATTTTTCGTAGTTCAAAGTAAAAAGTTGAATGTTAAAAGTTTAGCTCTTTTAATAATAAATATTCGTAGCCCAAATTTGGGCTATAAGATTTTACTTTATTCATGCTATGACGCTTTGAACTTTATACTTTTAACTTTCAACTCTCAATTATTTATGAATAATTGGGGTTAAATATATTCAAGTAAAAAAATTGGGATAGATTAGTTTGAGAATTTTGTAAAGGACAATTTACGTTCTAAAAACGGTACAACTTAACTACATTTTCAGTACTTTTATAATTCGTTAACTATACATTATATATGATTCTTAATTATTTAAAGACGTTCTTTTTTTTATTTCTATTCTTTATTATACATGTAAGTAAAGGTCAAGATACACCACCTATTGAAAATTATTCTCCTGTAACGTATAAAGCAGGAAATCAAAATTGGGCTATTTCTCAATCTGACGAGAAAAACATGTATTTTGCTAATAATAGTGGTTTACTTGAATTTAATGGAGCTAGTTGGAAATTATACCCAACACCAAACGGTTCGATAATGAGATCGGTAAATGTGATAAATAATATCATTTATACAGGAAGCTATATGGATATAGGTTACTGGGATAAGAATGATTTAGGAAATTTAAGTTACTATTCCTTACTTGATAAACTAAACACACCACTTATTGAAGATGAACAGTTTTGGAATATTATTGGGCTTGATAGTTGGGTTTTATTTCAATCTTTAGATAGGATTTATATTTATAATACTATCGATGAGACTTTTACAATCATTGAATCTAAAAGTACAAGAGCAAAGATATTTGTCGTTAATAATGAAGTCTATTTTCAAAAGGGAGATGAAGGAATTTTTAAAATTGAGAAAGGTGTTCCAGAATTTGTCTTAAATCATCCTATTCTAAGTGATTACATAATCGTAGGTGTTTTTATGGTCGATAAAGAACTTGTTTTTTTGACTGAAAACGGATCTTTCTATAAATGGAATAATAATCAATTAGTTCTTTGGAATTCAGTAACAGATAAAGAACTAAATCAAATAAATGTTTATGCTAGTCTAGCTTTAAAAGATGGTAGTTATATTCTAGGTACGATTTCAAACGGAATAATTCATATTGATAAACGGGGAAATATTGTTCATAGAATTAATAAAGAAAAAGGTCTAAATAACAATACGATACTATCACTTTTCGCAGATATTGATGGGAACATATGGTCAGGTTTAGATAATGGAATTAGTGTAATTAATCTAAACTCACCTTTTAGAGTATATAATGATATCAATGGTAGATTGGGTACTGTATATGCTTCCTATATTTTTAATGGTTTTCTTTATCTAGGAACAAATCAAGGTTTATTTTATAAAAAGATTAAAACTGAAGATGCCTTTAAATTTATAAAAGGAACAAGAGGTCAAGTTTGGAGTCTGCAAGAGATTGATCATACCTTATTTTGTGCCCATCATGAAGGAACCTTTGTTATTGATAAGAATATTGCTAAAAGAATTCCAAAAACTGAAGGAACCTGGAGCCTTGATACACTTAATAATAATCCAGATTTTTTAATTCAAGGGAACTATTTGGGTCTTTATATATTAGAAAAGAAAAAGGGTGCATGGCGATTAAGAAATAAAATTGAAGGTATAGATATGTCAAGTAGAACATTTGAAGTTCTTGAAGATAATAGTATTTTATTAAACCATGAATACAAAGGAGTATTTAAAGTAGCATTAGATTCAGATCTAAAAAAAGTGATTCGTATTGAAAAAGTAGGTCAAAAGGCCTTTGCTTCACATATTCAAAAATACGCAGATACTATTTATTATATATATGCCAATACTATTCTAAAATATAATACTACTAAAAATACATTTTTAATAGATTCTACCTTAACAAACATTTTTTATAGCAAAGATGAGCCTGTTCTAGGACGACTAGTAACTGATGTAAAAAACAATAAACTATGGGGTTTTAGTGCCAAAAACATTATTAATATCCAACCCAGTAAGTTTGATAGAAGACCACATCTTACTAAAATTCCGATTCCTTCATTTTTTAGAAAAAGTATGGGTATAGCAGGTTATGAAACCATAAACTATATTGATAATGATTTGTATATTATTGGCTCAGCCAAAGGTTATACCCTACTAGATTTGAATAAGACCCATAAAAAGGATGCTAAAATTGCAATTAATGCTGTTTTCAAACATGCTGTAAAAAAAGAAGAAAAACAACAGCTTCCACTTAATGGCGATACGGAGCTTAAATTTAAAAACCATAATCTAATCTTTTCATTAAGTGTGCCTGATTTTGATAAGTATACAGCGGTTATGTATCAATATAAAGTAAAAGGATTATCTGATGAATGGAGTAACTGGACAACCGATTCTGAAGTATATTTAAACAAACTTCCTTTTGGGGAATATGTATTTGAAGCAAGAGCAAAAGTTGGGAATACACTCACAACAAATGTTGTAACCTATTCTTTTACAATAAATAGACCCTGGCATTTGTCGAATTTAATGTTGCTTATTTATCTTATTTTTATTGGGAGTGTATTATACTTAATTCATTTTTTTAATAAACGTCATTTCAAAAAACAAAAGCTAGAACTAATAGAAAAGCAAGAGCAAGAGGTTGTTTTTGCGAAATTAGAAGCAGAGCAAGAATTAATGAAAGTAAAAAATGAGCAACTCAAGAATGATATAAAAAATAAAAATAGAGAATTAACCATTTCATCCATGAGTATCATCAAGAAAAACAAATTCCTTATTAGAATTAAAAAGGAGTTGATAGATGATCATAGCTTTAAAAAGAATGATAGAGTTATAAAAACGATTAATGATAATATTAACTCAAATAAAGATTGGCAATTTTTAGAGGAGGCACTCAATAATGCGGATAAAGATTTTTTCAAAAAGTTAAAAGAAGTTCATCCAAAATTAACACCTAATGATTTACGGTTTTGTGCCTTTTTACGATTAAATTTATCTTCTAAAGAAATTGCACCACTTTTAAATATTTCAGTAAGAAGTGTAGAAATCAAACGTTATCGCTTACGAAAAAAGATGGAATTACCACATGAAGGTAGCCTAATTGACCATATCTTAAAGATTTAGGTTCAATTTTTAACTTAAAAAAATCTAATTTCGCTCTTTTTACTACAACATTACTACAACACTTGTGTAATTTTGGCAATAAAGTACCCGAATTTTATTGTTACCCTAATCAAATAATCACGTTTTTAGTAATTAAAACAACCAGTTAGCATAGCTGTCTTTTAATTTTGTTGTAGGCTGTATGTTTTTTGTATAGGCAGTTTATAAGCAAACTCTTTTTAAGTAATTTATATTTACTGAAGTTTAATATTAAAACAAAGAACATGAAAAAAATTACTTTATTACTTTTCCTTTTGACAGTGTCTTTTGGATATGCACAAGAATTAGTTACCAATGGTGATTTCCAAACAGGAGATGCAACAGGTTGGATTGGAAACGCTGCAAATGTTGTTACTTATGACGGAGGTGTTTCTTATTTTAACGAGGCAAATGTAGTAACTGCAGGTGCTTCTTATACAGTAAATTTAAGTCAGGTTTTACCGTTAACACCAAATGCAACTTATACATTTTCATTTGATGCATGGACTGGAACAGGAACGACTAGAACAATGATAGCAGGTATAGGTTTAAATGAAGATCCTTGGACAGCCTCAATTGTTACAGTTGATTTAACAGACCAAATACAAAATTTCTCATATACTTTAGTGGCTCCAGGTAATTCTACTGCCAATAGTAGAGTTTTATTTGATATGGGAGCAGCTGTTGGTTATGTTGGTATTGACAATGTTTCTTTAGTAGAAGTCGCAGCAACATGTTCTGATGGTATACAAAATGGTGATGAAACAGGTGTTGATTGTGGCGGTACTGATTGTGATCCTTGTCCTCCAACTTGTACTGATGGTATACAAAATGGTGACGAAACAGGTATCGATTGTGGCGGTTCTGTTTGCGATCCGTGTGAAGTTTTACCAGATGATGCATTAAATCCAACAACTCCAGATGCTGAAGTTGTCTTGAGTTTCTTTAACGATAAGCCTGGTTATACCAATGCGTATATTGCAGAAGGAGAATTTGGAACAAGAACATTAGTAGATTTGGGAACTGATACTGATGAAACAATTAAAATGGACTTTTCAATTGATTCTTGGGGTCAGTATAACAATACAACAGTAGATGTGTCAACAGCAGGATTTTTAAATTTCAGCTATTATGCACCAGATATGCCAGCAGGACCTGATGGTCATGAAGTCTATATTATGCTACAAAGTACAGGTGATGGTGATGATTTTTATACATTAAAAACAGATGGTTCTGGAGATGGTATGTTGCTATTTGATGCTTGGCAATACGTTTCGATTCCTTTGTCTCATTTTACAGATCAAGGTTTTGATGATACAGACCTTATTGTTTGGAAACTAGGAACGCCTTCAACTGCATTCACTAAAGTAGTGTATTTTGATAATATCTATTTCTCAGAAAATACACCTACATTAAGTGCAAATCAATTTAGTTTAACAGACTTTACTGTATATCCAAATCCTACTTTTAACACTTGGACCTTGAATTCTGAACAAACAATTAACAGAATTGACGTATATGACATTACTGGTAAAAGAGTGCTTTCTCAAACACCTGCTAACAAACAAGTTGTGTTAGATACTTCTAATTTAGAAACTGGTATATATATAGCCAAGGTTGAGGCAACTAAAGGTAGCAGTCAAATTAAATTAATAAAAGAATAAAAAACTATAGGGGGGCGATTAGATTGAGTAAGAGCATAGTGTTTTTTTTTAATGCTATGCTCTTTATTTGTTTAGACCTTTTTTCTTTGTATTTTTAAAATCATAAATTAGTCTATATGGCAATAAAACCTGTCTTTATTGGTAATAACGAAACTCATTTCAATACACAAAAACTTAAGGGTGATTTTGTTGATATAAATAACGAAAGATTCTATAAAATCACTAATAACGATACACTTAGACCTTTTTTTATTAGTGTTATTAGCCACTCTAATCATTGGATGTTTGTAGCAAGTAATGGAGCACTTTCCGCAGGTCGTAAGGATAGCGATACAAGCCTTTTTCCTTATTATACGGTTGATAAAATAATTGAATCTTTTGAAAATACAGGTAGTAAGACTATCTTACAAATTCATAAAGACGATAGAATCTATTTATGGGAGCCTTTTTCTGATAAGTACAAAGGTGTCTATAAGATCAATAGAAATTTATATAAAAACGATTTAGGAAATAAGATTCTATTCGAAGAAGTAAACCATGATTTAGGAGTAAGTTTTAAATATGAATGGAATACTAGTACTAACTTTGGATTTGTAAAAACTTCGACAGTAGTTAATAATACGGACATAGATATTCATTGTGTGGTTTTAGATGGCATTCAAAATATCATGCCTTATGGAGTTTCAGAATATTTACAAAATGCTACCAGTAATCTGGTAGATGCGTATAAAAAAAATGAACTTATTAAAAATACTGGATTAGGAGTATTTGCGCTTAGCGCCAGTATTGTAGACAAACCTGAGCCAAGTGAGTCTCTAAAAGCTACGTCGGTATGGTCTATTGGTGTAAAAAAACCAACTTATTTACTGTCTACTTTGCAATTAGATGTTTTTCGTAAAGGAGAAATCATCAAACAAGAGACTAACATTAAAGCAGAAAAGGGCGCTTATTTTGTACAAAATGATTTTATTCTAAAGGCAAACTTAGATGAAAAATGGCAGATTATAGCCAATGTAAATCAGTCTGTTACGTTGGTTACAGCACTAGTGCATAAAATTAAAAATGAAAAAAATCTAGCTAATATTATTCAAAATGATATAGATGATGGCAGTAAGCAGCTTAAAGCTTTAAATGCTTCAAGCGACGGTTTACAACTAACAGCTGATAAGCTAAAGGATACGAGACATTTTTCAAATACACTTTTTAATATCATGCGCGGTGGTATATTTGATCAAAATTATCAAATTGAAAAAGAGGATTTTATCAAATTTGTCAAAAATTCGAATCTTAAAATTTACACCTTTTATCAAGGATTGTTAAACGCCTTACCACAAACTTTTAGTGTGAGTTGGTTACAAAAAAGTATTTCACGAGTAGCTGATGATGATTTTGAACGTATTTGTATTGAATATTTGCCTTTAAAATTTAGTAGACGACATGGAGATCCGAGTAGACCTTGGAATAAATTTTCTATTAACACCCAAAGCGAAATTGATGGATCTAAAATTTTAGATTATGAAGGAAATTGGAGAGATATTTTCCAAAACTGGGAAGCTTTAGCACAAGCTTATCCTGTTTTTATTGAAGGTATGATCTTTAAATTTTTAAATGCGACTACATTTGAAGGCTATAATCCCTATCGTGTTATTAAAAACGGATTTGATTGGGAAGTAAGTGATGAAAATGATCCGTGGTCGTATATTGGTTATTGGGGCGATCATCAGATTATTTACTTATTAAAATTTTTAGAATTTATTGAGCATTTCTATCCGAACAAGCTCTCGAAATATTTTGAAAAAAACCTGTTTGTGTATGCCAATGTTCCCTATAAAATTAAAACCTATCAAGCGATAAAAGAGAATCCAAAAGATACGATAGATTTTGATCTAGAATTACATGAACAGATTCAACAGAAAGCGAATGAAATTGGCTCTGATGCCTACTTATTAAGAGATGCTAAAGGGGCAATCTATAAAGTCAATTTAATTGAAAAACTTCTTGCAAGCTTATTAAGTAAAGTGTCAAACTTTATTCCTGAAGCAGGTATTTGGTTAAATACACAGCGTCCTGAATGGAATGATGCCAACAATGCTTTAGTAGGTAATGGTACTTCCATGGTAACGCTGTACTATTTACGTCGTTTTTTAGTGTTTTTTGAAAAACAACTTGCTGGGATGGCGCTAGATACCGTTGCTATTTCAAAAGAATTATATCTTTTGTTCACGACGATACATACTGTTTTACATGAAAATAAACATTTATTGAAAACACCAATTTCAAATGAAGCCAGAAACACCCTAATTGATGCTCTAGGTAATGCTAGCAGTTCGTATAGAACTAAGATATATAAGAAAGGATTTTCAAATAAAAAAGAATCAATTTCTATAAAAGATTTAAAACAATTTACGGCTACTACTTTATTATTTATAGATCATTCTATTATAGCAAACAAACGTGCTGATAACTTATATCACGCATATAATCTAATCACGATGGATAGTGCTACTGAAATTTCAGTTTCTTATTTATCAGAAATGCTAGAAGGTCAAGTTGCAATTCTAAGTTCGACATTTCTATCTGCTGCCGAATCAGTAGCAGTTTTAGATAGTTTGCGTAAGAGTGCTTTATATCGAGCCGATCAAAATAGTTATATACTCTATCCTAATAAAGAACTAGCCAGTTTTGATACTAAAAATACTGTCCCAAAAAAACAGGTAAAAAAGTCGACATTATTACAAGAACTTTTAAGTAAGCAAAATACCCAAATTATAGAGAAGGATTGTAAAGGAAGAGTACATTTCAATGCGAGTTTTAATAATGTAAAAAACCTTCATCAAGCCTTAAAGTCATTACCTACTCTTTATAGTAAATTAGTAGAAGAGGAAAGAGATTTAGTAGCAGCTATTTTTGAAGAGGTCTTTAATCACAAATCATTTACAGGAAGGTCAGGCACCTTTTTTGGCTATGAAGGTTTGGGCTCTATTTATTGGCACATGGTTTCAAAACTTTTAGTAGCTGTTCAAGAAACCTATCAAAGAGCCTTAGAAAACAAGGAGTCTGATGAAATCGTAAAAAGATTGTATGATCATTATCACGAAATATATGAAGGTATAGGCGTTCATAAATCACCTAAAGATTATGGTGCATTTCCAACCGATCCTTATTCACATACACCTGAAGGTAAAGGGGTAAAGCAACCTGGAATGACGGGACAGGTGAAGGAAGATCTTTTAAGTAGGTTAGGGGAATTTGGTGTTTTAGTTCGAGATGGAATCTTGAGTTTTAAGCCAAGCTTGTTAAAAAAGGAGCTGTTTTTACAAGAAAAAAGTCAATTTAATTATTTTGACATCCAGCATATAGAAAGAAACCTCTTAGTCGAAAAAAATTCCATTTGTTTTACCTATTGTCTAGTACCTGTTATATATAAACTAGCTAAAAAAAGTGAAATTAAGGTTTTCTTTACTGATCAAACCACTAAGTCATTTGGCGAGAATCAATTAGATATTCATACAAGCAATCAAGTTTTTGAGAGATCGGGAATTATTGAAAAGATTGCTGTTGGTATACCTGAAAACACATTAGGCAACCTCTATTAATTGACGTGTGCTTTTTGACAAGCATAAATTGTGCATTTTTTATTCAAGATTGAGGAGAATATCTAGATATTTGACAAAATTTTGGATGAAAAAGGTGCATTTTAGGATTCTTTGAAAAGTGTGCTTGAATTAATAGAGGTTGCCTTAATTTAGTAAGAATACACAAGCTTTATTAAATAAAACTAGGAAGTTTAAGAAATTTATATTTATGTATTTTTTTCAAAACGCTTGACTGTTAATTTTAGTACGAATAAATAGTCACTAATTAATCTAAATAAAAACAATTAAAATGAATTTAAGACGACACTATTTAGTAATTTTCATTCTAAGTGGTTTACTTTTAGGATGCAATACTCATATGAATCAATCAAAAGAAAAGAATGCTAAGGATATTTTAGGAAATCCAGATTATCTTGCCATGTCTTATGGTGGTTACAGACATACAACACGCGATATACAGCCTACTATTGCAGAGTTGAAAGAAGATTTGTTGATCTTAGAGGCGATGGATATCAAGTTTTTACGAACCTATCATACCAAACTAAAACAGGCTTCAAATTTAGTAAAGGCGATACATGAGTTAAAAGAAAAAGATCCTAGCTTTGAGATGTATGTGATGCTTGGCGCTTGGATTGATTGTGAAAATGCTTGGACGGATGCGCCTAATCATGATTCAGAAAATGCCGATGAAAATGCAGCCGAAGTTGAACGAGCGGTCAATATGGCTCAAACCTATCCAGAAATTGTAAAAGTAATTGCCGTTGGAAATGAAGCGATGGTCCATTGGGCTGCATCCTATTATGTAAAACCTAGCATTATTTTAAAGTATGTCAATCAATTGCAAAACCTTAAAATAAAAGGTAAATTATCTAAAGATTTATGGATTACGAGCTCTGATAATTTTGCGTCTTGGGGTGGCGGAGATAACAGCTATCATAACAAGGACCTAACGGAATTAATCAATGCCGTAGATTATGTTTCGGTTCATACTTATCCGTTTCATGATACACATTATAATGCAGATTTTTGGTATGATAACAAGGCAGATGAAACCCTAAATGATGAAGAAAAGATTCAAGCTGCCATACAACGAGCAAAAAAGTATGCTAAAGGGCAGTATCAAGCCACAAAAAAATATATAGAGAGTTTGGGCATTCAAAAACCCATACATATTGGAGAAACGGGTTGGGCAAGTAGCTCAAATCAACAATATGGAGTTAATGGCTCTAAAGCCGCAGATGAATACAAAGAAAAACTTTATTATGAAGCCATGAGAACTTGGACAAATGAGGCTGGCTTATCCTGTTTTTATTTTGAAGCCTTTGATGAGCCTTGGAAAGATGCTACTAATCCCTTGGGATCAGAAAACCATTTCGGTTTGATTGCTATAAACAATGAAGTAAAATATGTTTTATGGGATGCCTTTGATAAAGGAACATTTGAAGGTTTAGTAAGAAACGGGAAACCATTAAAAAAATCATATAATGGTGATTTGTCAAAGTTGTTAGAAGAGGTCTCAGTTCCGAGTTTAAAAAAACAAGTTCCTGCTGAAATTTCTAAGTAACAATTTTCTTTAAAGATTTATAAGTTAAACATCTTGCTGATTGCTAGATTATTACAAGTTTCAAGCTAGCCATCGTTTCACGATTATTTTTTAAGCTAGCAAAATAAATACCCTTAGGCAGATGCGTAGTATTCCATACTAAACTATTCTGATTGGCGTGAATGGGAAGATTAGCTATTTGTTGACCCGTATGGGTGTAGATTTCAATTGAACTGAATTCAGTTTGACCTTTAAAACTAAAGGTAGTATGCGCTGATGCTGGATTTGGATAATTGTAAAATTGGATGGACGTAAGGTCATAATCAGCAATTCCAATAGTATTTACAGGTAATTTCAAGCCTACAGGCCGATGATCTGAAACATTCGTATCATATTCACTCCATCCGTTAGATAGGTAGTTTTCTACTTTTATGGTTTCAATACTTGAATTAGCATTGTCAAGCTCATCAAATAACTCATTGGTTATCAATATATGATCAAGATGAGAAGGCCAGTTAGGAAAAGACCAATTTGAACTACTTCCTTGAGCAATTTCCATATCTGCAAAAACATAATTGTCACTATCATCAATAAAAGCTTGAAACACGTTATTCTCAACCGAATCGGTCAACACATCATTTAAATCGCCTACAACAATCACTTGTTTGTCTGCCATATTAGTATCTATGTAATCTTTAATAAGTACACTCGCATAATAGCGACGCGTTTCTTCATCTCCTAGATCATCCAAATCTAAAATTCCATCTCCACAGCATTTGTAATGATTATTTATAAGGGCAAAATCGGTATTCATATACGTAAATTCGATAACAAAAGGTGGTTTGGTAAACGGACTTGGATAACTTATGCCCGTATAAATCTCATAATGTGCAGAAACCTGAACTTCAGATGATTTTACGACATAGGCTAAATTTTGATATTCGTTAGTCGTATAATAGGCATCATAATTTATTAAATTGTCTATGGTATACTGAAAGGCTTCTAGATCAGAAATTTCTTGAACTGCAAAAATATCCGCATCAATAGCTTCTAAGATATCCGCGACATAAGACATTGTTACCTCATCATTTTTTGGGAAATTTTCGATATTCCATGTAACCACATCAAATGTAGTAGCTGTACCAAAATCTAAATCGTCAAGACTTTGCGCAAATGTTACCAAATTGACTAAAAAGAGGCCAATTAATACAAATAGTTTACTCACTTAGTTAGTACTCTTAAAATAATTAATTTAAAGATTAATTTTTTCTTTTTCAATAACAATTATTTTAATGCTAAACTTTTTCAAAATCTACCGCAACTACTTTGTATTCAGGTGTTAAAGTTTCTTTATCTCCAACATCTCCCGTTATAATATTGATAAAAATATCGGGTTGATGGAAGGTAGTTCGCACCACACCTGGTTTTACGGTATAGTTTAATTTTATAGGAATCTCAACACTACCGCGATCAGAAAATATACGAACGGCATCACCACTGGCTAATCCTTTTTTACCAGCGTCTAACGGATTTATTTCTAAATAATCATTGGGCGACAAAGTCTGATTATCGGTTCTTCGCGTCATCGTTCCTGAATTATAGTGTTCTAATTGTCTGGCAGTAGTTAATATAAATGGATATTTAGCGCGATGTTCAACTAATTCGGGTGTTTCCTCAAAATCGAAGTTATGGAATTTACCTTTTCCGCGTTTAAAGGCACCATCTATATGTAAAATTTTAGTGTCTTTTCCTTCTTTATTGACAGGCCATTGCAAGCCATTAGAGCCCAAACGATCCCACGTGATTCCGTTCATAAACGGAATGACATCTGCAATTTCTGCTAAAACTTTTGCGGCATCATAGACACGTCCGGTAGGTTGTTGATAGCCCATTTTATACATGATGTCTATGATTATTTGTCCGTCTGCTTTGGTATTGCCAATAGGTTCTACTACTTTGTTTACACGTTGTACACGGCGTTCGCCATTGGTAAAAGTTCCGTTTTTCTCAAAATAGGAGGAAGCTGGTAAAACGACATCTGCCATTTCTGCCGTAGCGGACATAAATAATTCTTGAACGACTAATAAATCGAGTTTTTCAAAGGCTTTACGTATGTGATTTGAATTAGGATCAGTCATCAGGGTGTCTTCTCCCATAATCCACAAGGCTTTAAAATTACCTGCTAAGGTCTCATTAATCATTTCGGGTATTTTTAAACCTTCATTTTTAGGCATGGTCACACCATATTTTGTAGTAAAATACTTTTGTACTTCTGAACTATTGACATCCATATAACCAGCTGTTTGATGTGGTTGAACGCCCATATCTGCAGCTCCTTGTACATTGTTTTGACCTCGCAACGGATTTAAACCAACACCATTACGACCTATATTGCCAGTCATCAATGCTAAATTAGATAAAAGCATGACCGTTTTACTACCTTGGTAATGTTCCGTAACGCCTAAACCATGGAATTCCA
>Ga0209633_10003557_pt1 | contig 14343 bp, 18 predicted proteins | sample Cruoilmetagenom1_FD_187290 | JGI IMG/M metagenome (GOLD analysis project Ga0209633, IMG submission 187290) | Oil polluted marine microbial communities from Coal Oil Point, Santa Barbara, California, USA - Sample 1 (SPAdes) (version 2) | ecosystem: Environmental > Aquatic > Marine > Oil seeps ... | reverse complement strand
TCTTTGGCATAGCGCACATCCAGCCAACAGGCGCCTCGTTTGACTTGCTGTTGTGCCTCCTCGGCAGAAAGTCTTTTCAACATGGGTTCTTTCAACAGCGAGTCAAAATCCTTTTTTGACAGACGCATCAGCTGACCATCCTCCAGCATGGTCACCGTGGCATTGCGCGCTACACCGGATAACAGTGCCTCTTCACCAAAACTGTCGCCACCTTTCAGTTTTGCCAGCTCAACGCTTTGTGTCACCCGCGCCGCGCCTTCAGTGAGCACATAATAGTAATCACCTTTTTCACCCTGCTTGACCACCACATCACCGGCCACAACCGGAACGGTTTCCATACGATCGAGCAAGCTACGAATATTCGCCGGGGGCAGATTCTTGAAGGCCATGACCTGGCGCATACGATGAATCCAGTCACGATTGTCCACCGGGCCCGTTGCGTCATAAGCCGGGGCCGCTTGTTCACTGACGGCGGATAAATCCTCGGTGTCGGCCATGAGAGGTTCGGGTACTGGTTCGGCCGCTTGGGTCTCAGCCGGGTTGCCCAGGGTCTCGGCGACGGCAATTTGATCCCACATCATCAGATAATCGAGCACGCTGTTATCGATATAGATCGCGCGGACCTTGCTCAGCGCCACGCAGGACATCATGTGTGGCTGACTGTCATCCAGTGGAAAACGCGCCTCGGTCGCCCTGTGTGACAAGATCAGATCCAGCTTGCCATCAGAGGAGTTCATCTGCACATCGCCTTCCAGCAGATAGACAATTTGATTGTCGACATCCCCTTCCCGAAACAGGCTTTGCCCCAGAGCCAGATGTTTTATTTCGGTCAAGGGTAGCAATTCTTCCAGGCGCTGTGTTGATAAGACGGACAAGGGCTCCAGTTGCCGGAGCTGCTTAACAGACGTGGTTTGCCGCTTTGCCATCTTGATCCCTACTCCCCTTCCTTACGTTGATAATACTAATACCCTCTATTCGACTGGGCGTAAATACTTTTAAGGGGAATGATTTCACAAAATGACATTAATTTCCCAGCTTTGTGCCGCAGGGAATTCGCTTTTCAATGCGAACGATTGACGCATGACAAAGGTAAAACAGTCAACCGCGGGGGAGGTATTAAAAATAAATCCGCAGTCCACCAAGGCGCTCCATGGCCTTGTTTCGATACCAGAACATCCCCAGGACAAAGCTAATGATAGCGAAGACAATCAAAGCTGACAGCCAGTAAACCCAGCCAGCCGATGGCTGTCCACCCTTAATGGCGAGCAGTTGCATCCGGATTTTGCTTTTTTCGTCCTTTGCCAGCTCAAGCTCCTCGTTGAGCGCATGATTCGCTGATTCGATGATTCCAATCTGTTTAGTAAGTTCCTGTATCTTCTTGCCCGTGCCGCCTGAACTTTGGTGCAAGGCCCTTAGCTGCACAATTGCGGGTACATCCGTTGTGGCATAGATCGCCTTGATCCAGCCTTCGACGCCATCCTTGGTGCGGACCATGACATAACCGGAATCACTGTCCAGCAGCTCCAGTTTGTCCCCAGTCGTGACAACCGCCAGAGGGGCTGAATCATTATTGGGTTCCGGCCTGATACCGACCCTTAACTGATCATTGATATAAACTGTTTTAGCCTGAACCAGGCCGACAACAGAAAACATCATCACAATGACAAAGGTCTGGTATAAAAATGATTTTATGGCAGGCATGGTTTTTTGCATAACTTAATTGATTTTTTGAATGAGCCCAATTTCACTACAAAAAATATCGGCAATAACTGACAAAGCTTTAGCTGAACAAATGCAAGATCGTACTCATATTCAAATATAGATAATGACTTGTTGGTCAACAAGCTCAAACGGGACAGATTGCAGACTTTCACCCAGACAAGGCCCCCAAACACAGCGGCCATCCAGTGGCTCGAACAGGGCGCCATGCATACTGCACTGGATAAATTTGTGATCAACGTCAAAAAACTGATCATCAGACCAATTCAGCTTGACCCCCGTGTGTGGGCAACTATTGATATACGCCCTGACTTCACCGATATAGCGAACGACAAAGGCATCCTTATCACCCCCAGGTGTCTTGAACCGAAAAGCCCGGCCACCCGCTTCGGGAATGTCGTCAAGTTCAAACAGCATTTTTTTCGTCATGCCGGGGCAGCCTGCCAGTTAATTGCCGAGATGAACAACCAGTTCACGTCGCCCTGAATAATATCGATGTTCCCACAGGTAAATTCCCTGCCAGGTGCCCAACATTAATTTGCCCGCCGTTACCGGGATCGATATCGAGGTTGCGGTCAGGGCGGATTTGATATGCGCAGGCATATCATCGGCGCCTTCCATGGTATGGGTATAGAGTGGATCATTCTCCGGCACCATCCGGTTCAACCAGGCTTCAAGATCCTGGCGGGCAGACGGATCGGCGTTTTCCTGAATCAACAGGCTGGCAGAGGTATGCCGAATAAATAAGGTACATAAGCCCTCTGAAAAGTCGGAGCGAGACACAAAGTGCTCAATCTCGGAGGTAATCATGTGCAAACCCTGGCCAGATACAGCAATTTTTAGCGTGTTAATCATTTTATTTGAATTTATTAATATTTAGTCCCGGGTAAATACCACAATTATTTAATCGTGAAATTGGCCTCGCGTCCGGATAAAAAATGAATATTTTTTAATTTGAGTATACCGTTTTCGAAAAAACCCTTGTATAGTAGCACCAAATCAACATAACTTGTGATAGAGTTTCTCTATATTCTAATAAAACATTAATTTTCGGGAGCAAAAAATGGCAGCTAAAAAGAAGGCTAAAAAGAAAACCGTAGCAAAGAAAGCCACTGTGAAGACGATCAAAGAGCCATTAACCAAATCACAGTTGTTCACAACCATCGCTGAAAACACCGAACTCAAGAAAAAAGACGTCGTCGCTGTTTTTGATGAAATAGCCAACCTGATCAACGGCCATATCAAACGCAATGGCGCCGGTGTCTTTACCCTGCCCGGCCTGTTGAAAGTTAAGGTCGTCAGAAAACCTGCAACTAGGGCTCGTAAAGGTATCAACCCCTTTACCGGTGAACCCACCGTATTCAAAGCCAAGCCGGCACGCAATGTCGTCAAGGTGCAGCCACTCAAAAATCTCAAAGAAATGGCACTCTAAAATGACAAAGGGGGCATTCGCCCCCTTTTCTTTATGTTTCTAAAGGGCGCTTCTAAAAATAGTGATTTTTTCGTGAGAGCAAGGAAGCACCGCGCGCAGAACCGCAGTGTATATGGAATACATGAGGATTCGAGCACGGGGCTGACACCGCTATCGCGGAAAAAGTGCATTTTTAGAAGTGCCCTAAACACTTCTCTTCTAACTCTTCAATATCACGCACGACCCCGAACAAAACTTCCTGATATTTTTTCAACCGCTCAGGATATTCACCTGAATGCAGGTAGTGTGTGATCAACACAGGTTTCATTCCCACCGTATGCGCACCAAAGTGCTCATCACTGCCACCATCACCCACAAACAGACAGTGCTCCGGGGCAACAGCAAGTTCATCAAGCGTATCGGAATAAATAGGTGCATCGGGTTTAACCTGGCCACAGTGGCAACTGAAGCTGACCACATCAAACAGTTCCGCCAAGGGTGAGTCGGGCCATGCCTGCACTTCGCGACTTGAAGCATTCGAGATCAAACCAAGCTTGATACCCTTCATCCGAATACGCTGCAGGGGTTTTAGCCTGTCCTGCCCGATATTGATCAGCGCGTAGTCAAACCTTGCTTGTCGTTCCTCGACGGCCTGGCGCACACATTCAATCGAAATATCGGGGTTGATACTATGGGCCAAACGCAAGAGTGTCTGAAAGGGATCCGTGGGTTGCCAGATAACGTGCTCGGGACCAAAGCAGGCATCCCGCCAGAGGTCGCGATCAATTCCAAGGATATCTGCGGTAAAACGGCCGACTGTCTCCGGGACTCGTCCAACGCTAAGCAGGGTATTAAACAGGTCAAAGCATATTGCCTGAATTGATTGCACGCGTATTAAGTGATATTAACAATCGATAAAACAAATCAGGATGGTCGGCGTTGATTTAGAAACGCATGCCAAACCCAAACATAAAACCTTTTTCGATATCAATATCCCCTTCATTATCCGTAAGATCAGCATTAATCTTTTGATAGCCAACAAAAATATTGGCTTGCGGTGTCAATTGATAATCCAGTTTTACGCCATACTCGATGACAGTTTCCGCATCTGCGCCGGACAAAATATCGGGAGCATAGTAATAATGAAAGCCCATCCCCAGTCCACCCATATTATCGGGCACAAACAAAACCTCCAGTCCCAGTGCAAGGGCAACAACCTTGTAATCCTGGTTTGTCTCGGTTCTATTGGCTGATGCAAAATAACTCCTGCCACCCAGCGAAAGAATTATCGGGCTGTCAAGATTATCATTACGTAACATCATGCCAAGGTTAACCAGGTAGTTGTCATCCTCATTGAACATGATGCCTGTTTCCAGCTCGACGGGGCCCGCCTGCTGCCCCCACATCTGGGTTGAATAAAAAAATCGCGCACTATCACCACTCAGCATGGCGACAACACCCTCTGCGCTGGCTGTCGTACTCACCATACAAAACAGAAAAATCTGGACTAATCGTAGCCTCATATTCTCTTTACTCCTGAAAACATGTTGGTTATCTCGTTACGGCAAACCCTATACCGGGGCCTGCTACTTTTCAATAGGCTGTAGCGGTTTCCAGCCAATTTATCACGGTCACCGGCTAAAGCAAGCCGCTACGAGCTTAACAATATATTGACCATTTTCCGAATGTCCGCCTTTGCACCGTGCAAGAGCTCGATACTCGCATCCGGGCCCAGTTTTGAGATCGTCATTTTGCCAAACGCCGGTAATTCAACCAGTGGTGGAACCGAATCCCCGTGGGCCGTACCGAAAAAGCTGTGTACCTGGGCAATAATGACCAGATCCACATAATCTATCGCCCCCGCCGATTCACGTTGCCATTGTTCAGCCCCTTCGGGCACTGCAATCAAATCGGCGCTAAAATTCCACTTTTCCAGTATCTTGCGCCCCAATGGTCCCCTCAACGTATGAATGAGCTCATCAAGCCTGGATTCATTTGCCATGATTTCCGGATAATCCTTCACATAATGCAGGACCGGCAAGACGCCAATATCATGTACCAAACCGGCCAGTAACGCCTTTTCCGGCTCAAGCCGCCCTTTATGTAACCCCGCCAACACAAAACAGATTGCCGCCACCTGGCAACTGTGTTGCCAAAGATTCCGCACCCGTTTATAGATAGCCCTGGATTTAACGTGATAGATATTGTGCATCACCAGACAGGTGACTAGGTTGCGGGTCAGCGTCAGCCCAAGGCGGGTGACGGCCATCTGACACGATTCAATCGGGAAATAACTCCTGTAGCTGGGAGAATTGGCAATCTGAATCAGCCTTGCGGTCAGCCCGGGGTCCAGTTGTATCAATTTGGCAACCTGCCGGGTGCCCTTTTTTTCATCCCTGATCGCTTCCCGTATACGGGAAATCACCTCGGGCAAGGAAGGGACAACCAGTCTACCAGCGTCAAACTCTGTCAATATATGACTTGAGATTTGCTCAAGTTGTGACGACAAACCCGGCTCCTGAGATACAACCACCTCATATATTTAAGAATAAGAACGTGGAATATGCAATTTTACTTATTTTTATCAAGGATCGAGTTTATATTTTCAATTGATTGTTGGGTATGGTCGTCGGTACCGATATTAAAATCTTTAGCATAATCATCATTGTTACGGTTATGGGCAATCTGATCAAGCCGGTCCCTGACATCCGGGTTATGCTGGATAAAATTCAACAGGGTCTCACGCTCAATCCGGATTGCCTCGATATGTGATAATGCCGTAACGGTTGCCGTACGGGGCGCCCCGGTCATCACTGACCACTCGCCAAAATAATCACCCGGACCGATGATGGCCAAGGGTAGTGTCTGTTCATCAAGTATATGCAAGACCTTGGCGGCGCCATGCACAATCACAAACATGGCATCTCCAGGCTCCCCCTCATTGACGATGGTATTGCCCGGCGCAATACTCACCAGTGCGGCTTCCTGAATGAGTTTCGTTAACGACCCGGCAGGTAAATAACGTAAAAATGATACAGAGCGTAAGGCAGTTTCGATCAGGCGATCACCAAAGCGCTGGATAATCGCATTACGCAGCGCCTGGTTATGCTCGAGCATTTCTTCAAAGATATCGCCCGCTATCTCCAGTACCACAGTAGGTTTGGCCGCCAAAACAGAAGAGATTCGGGGCATCCTGAACAGGGCGGATATCTCACCAAACACCTCACCCTTGCCCAAATGAGCCAGCACCAGCTTGTTATTTTTTCCGCCTTCACTGACTTCAACCTCGCCCAGCAGGATGATGTACAAATTTGGCTCCCGCTCATGCTGACGACAAATCACCTGCCCGGTACTGAAACTACGCACCACGCCTCGTTCCATTAAATACTGCTTTTCCTCGGTCTTGAGTAAACTTCCGAAAATAACATGACCGGCGAGGGTGTCGGTTGCGGTTTTGACCAGGTTATCTACTGTCATCGGCTGGACCTGTTTGTTCACTGTCGTGGAGTCATTCTGATTTATTAATTCCTTATCGGAAAATTTCAGGTATAACAACAGGAATTTTTTCACAGTTCAGACAGTTAACATCATAATCCACCCGGAGTAAATTATGCCGCCAAGAGTTTGTCTTTTTCTGCTTAGCCTGTTTCTGTTGCCCCAGACCGCTTTCGCCAGACAATGGCTGGTTGATACCGACTGGTTGGCGCACAATATGAACTCAAGCAATATCGCAATTGTGGATATGTCTGACTCGATGCAGTACACGCGCTTTCATATCCCCGCTGCTCGCCACCTGCCCTACAATGCCATCACAAGGCCCAATAAAAAACGGATTAGTCTGAGTATCGGCAACCGGCAAATCATGCAGGTACTGGGGCAGCTGGGTATCAAGCCGGAGATGCACATTATTATTTACGACGATATAGGCGGCCTGAATGCCTCACGCCTGTTCTGGGAGCTCGAACGCATCGGCCACCAACAGGTCTCCTTGCTGGATGGCGGACTGGTCAAGTGGATCCTGGAAGGAAAACAGGTTGTTGCGCGACACGCACAATACCCCAAAACCATCTACCGCCCGACAGACTCATCAGGCTATAACAATCTGGCAACCCTGGACGATCTGACGGCGACGAAAAACAGCACACCTGTCCTGCTGGATGTCCGCAGCAAAGAAGAATATACCGGCCACCCCAGGCAAAAAGGCACGGGCCACATCCCGGGGGCACACTGGTGGCATTGGGAAGACAATGTCAGCTTTGAAAATGCCTTCCAAATTCAGTCCGCGGATACCCTGACCCAGCGGGCCAAATCCCTCGGACTTGGTGACAAACAACAACCCGTCATCGTCTATTGCCGTTCGGGACACCGGGCGGCACATAGCTATTTCACCTTGAGAAGCCGTGGCTATCGTAATGTTAAACTCTATGACGGCTCCATGGCCGAGTACAGCCTCGCCAGACCAGGCCGGATGAAGCAGGGAGAGAAACCTTGATTTAGTTCATCAGGCAAAAAAAAACCTTCCCAGGAAACTCAGTATCCAACGGAGGGAAGGTTCAAAAAATCGATGTATTTTCTGTCTAATCAGCCAATAATCAGAGGCACGCTTAAAGTTAGTTGTTTGCCCTGCGCGATGCAAGAATTATTTATTTATTATAAATAACAATAATTTAAGCTTCTTATCTGGCAAACTGCATCCTGTTTAAGGGTTAACTCTTTGATCTTGTTTATGCGTCAGAAAAATAAAGTGTGTATCAGCGCTTAATTCCAACCCCGTTCAGACGCTAAGACGGTAGCACCAGCAAGTTTCCAGCGCGGTCAAAAGCGCCTATTGAATCAGTCCATAAAATTTGTTGCCCTGACGATGACGAGATTAAAAAATTTCACCCTGGCGTTATGTTGCACGAGCCTCGTGGGATGCGCCTCAGACGAATTATTGGCCCCCGATCTGGACAATAACAAATCGTATAGCCGTTGCTCTCAGGGTCTGGTCGAAATCTACACTGCGGTGGCCGCACAAAAAGAAAACATCCCCCCCAAGGTCAAACAGCGACTGGTCTCCTTGCTCATTGCTGCCGAGATCGATAGCCAGCTTAAATCCTACCCCTTCTGTGTTGATAAACTGGAACGGGCTCGCCTGTTCCTGAAACAGGCAAAACTCGGGAATAGGCTAGCCGGTAACACCAAACTCTAAAAAAGTTGTCCTCCCAGACCTTAAATTACCTAAAAGCACACAGATATACTGGAATTATGTGTCAAAATGTCTAAAATAGCTTATATAGTCGTGGAACTTGCCAGGATGGCAGGTTCCCCTGACTAGGGTGTATTTATTAGTCGATGTTATATTTGTTATAAATCAGATAGTTAGCATCATCAGTAAGAACCGGTTCACAAAACGAAGCCTTACTATGACTAATCGTTACAATTTTTAACAAATCCTCATTGTTTTTGTTAGGTATAACATCTAGTTTTATTGTCAGTATTACGCAATTTACTGAGCGGTAATGACGAAACATATAAGACGAAACATATAAAAGGGATAAGGCCATGAAACTATCATCACGTACACAATACGCAATCAAGGCAATGCTGGAGCTGGCAAATAGCCCAAAGAGCTCTATTTCACTTAATTCACTCTCGAGCACACAAAATATCTCCCTATCTTACCTGGAACAGATATTTGCTGCGCTGCGTAAAAATCAACTGGTAAACAGTGTCAGAGGCCCGGGTGGCGGATATTTAATCGCCAAACCACTGGAAGCGATTACCATCGCCGACATCGTGGTTGCCATTGACCCACAACTGACAAAATGTGCTGAATACCAGGCTGATAACAACATCAGCAAGGCCATGTGGAACTCACTGAGCAACAAAATCTACAGTTATCTGGACGAGATCACCCTTGCCCAGCTGCAGGAAGAACAGGATATGCTGCAACAGGAAGCTGCCGAAACAGCCGACGCATCTCACGTCGCCGCCTGAGCATTATCCGAGGCAAAACAAAACGGGATCGACTCAATAATCGATTCCGTTTTTTTATGCCTGATTGACGCGTTCAGTGTTATTTCTTGAATTCCAGACCTATCACAAACCCATTTGATTCATGCTCCAGGACATGCCTGACTTCAGCAGTCAGGCCAAGTGGTTTTTCGTCACCGTCCAGTGTGGTCAATGATTCCAGAAACAATAGATCACCAACAGTATAGTCTTTTTTACTAAACACACTCATCCCCCCCATTGAGTAATCCAGCACGTCCAGTATCCGTCGCTCATCGTCAACGGATGAAGTTATGACAACTTTTCTCAGAAACTGGATACGCTGATGCTTACGTTTGTCTTTCACCAAACCTCCCCGGTAAAAACGGCTGGTTAACTCACTTGGATGACTTCATTCCAAAAATTAATTCTTCGATTTTATGCCGCTGCCCGGCCAGTTCGTAATCAATAAACTGCATACCGAGAATATTGGCGCTGGAACGAATCACTTTCATGTTAAAGCTTATATTGGGATTGGCAGAATTCAACATTTTAACCTGTAAATGGCTGCCTTCCGGGATCTTGATGTCTTTTTCCAGTTTCACCTGGATACCGCCATCCGAGATATCGACCGTGGTTGCCTTTAGCACACCAAATGAGCCGTGACTGATGCTCACTGGCGCCCCGACCAAATTACGAGGGTAATGGCGTCGCTCAGTCATGAAATTATTTTGCGCTTATTCATTCTGCCCAAGTATAGTCAATAAGCCCATATCCAGGCCACGCTTAAAGGTATCCAAAGCTAATGATTAAGCGGGACTCAGGCAGCCTAAAATTTATAGCTAATCCCGGTCGTGAGTCTGGCGTCTTTTTTTTCAACTCCGTCCGGTGGTTGGCTGTCATAGGCTGACTCATAACTGAACTGTACCGAAAATTGCCGGGTTGTTTTAATGGACAAGATGGAAACAAACAAGGCTCGCCTGTCAGTCGAATCCGCCATACGAGGTTGCCAGTAAAGGGTATTGCTAAAACTGATGCGATCAGCCAGCTTATAACGCGACATCAGGTAGATATTCCAGCGGCCGGTATGCTTGATTTCTTCCTGTGCAGAACCATTTGCAGGATCAATTTTTTCAACTTCACGGAAGCCACCCAGGCCGAGATAAGCTACATGATTGTCGGAATCAGCAAACGGTATTCTGAATCCTGCCCCGAGCAAACCACGATATGTCAGACGGGTAAACTCATTTTCTTCTGCCTGCGCATAAAACTCATAATCCAGATGATCGGAAAAGTGACGCACATGACGGCCGTGAATAAATGATTTATTGAGTGTGCGGGTCTCATTGGTCTTGCCATACTCATAACCCAGCACCAGTAAATTGATATGGCTTTGGCTGTTCCACTGCAATTGATTGGCAAAACTGACATTGCTGCTTTGCGTATTACCCGAACTCGAACTCGCCTGGAAGTTGACTGAGCCGGATAAGCCTTCCTGCTGTTGTTTGAAATGCAAATCATCCATATTAACAATCGCCTTCGCCTGAGACATATATAAGGAGAGAAACGTTATGATGAGTATTCGCTTACCGGCCATGTATCTGTATTGCATGTTCAACCTTATAACGGAATAGCCCGCTATCAAAAATAAAATCATTGAAATAAATTTTCGCGATGGAGCGCACAAAGCATGACAGAAACATCTGTACCTGGCAAAAGCCCCCATCACTCTTAACGTCCAAGTATGATATAAACGCATTTTAGCGCGCAATTATAGTCATACCCATTCGAGGTTGAAATCAGCAACATGGTCATTCGTCGTTTCCGGCCGAAATCCGGTGATACGCCCGCCGGGCAATTTGAACAACTCATTGAACCCCACTTGCAGCACCTCTATCAGCTCGCCTATCGTTTCAGCAACAACCAGACGGATGCCGAGGATCTGGTGCAGGATGTGGTCGTCAAACTCCTGCCCCGCAGCAAAGAGATGGCTCAGATAGAGAAATTACGTCCCTGGCTGGCCAAGGTGCTTTATCGCCAGTTTATCGACCGTTATCGCCAGCATGAACGCTCTCCCCTGAGTCTGGTTACCGAAGGTGACGATACGTTGTCCCAACACCCCGACCCCTCCGGAGAAACCCCCGAAACCCGGACTGAGGCCGATTTAACCCAGAAACGGCTAACGATGGCCCTGCTAACCCTGAACGAGGATCAGCGGGCCGTGGTGCTGTTACATGATGTCGAAGGTTACACATTGTCTGAGCTCGAAAGCATACTCGACAGCCCGCAGGGGACCCTCAAATCACGCCTCAACCGGGCCAGAACCCAATTGCGGGAACATCTGCAAAAAAGTGAACAATGATGGAACCCTTTTGCCATTAGCAACGTGTTAACTAACAGGTCACAGGTGAAATGATGGATTGCAAACAACTACAACGGTGTATCGACGACTATCTGGACGGTGTTCTGCCTGCCGGTGAACAGCATCTGGCCGAGACCCATCTGGCCGGATGCGTTGACTGCCAGGGCCAGTTGAACCAGATCCAGGAACTGCGTCATGCCCTGCGCGCCCTGCCTGTTCCACCACCGTCACCTGACTTTACCAGACGAGTCCTGGTCAAGGCCCGTCAGCAGAGCCAACGACGGCGTCAGCGCCTGACAGGCGGGCTGGCCACCGCCCTGGCCGCCAGTCTGGTAATGTGGATCGGCGTTGCCCTTTTTCAGCCCGGCTCAAACTCACCCGGCATTGACACCATCGTCATGGGAATCAGTGATACGCGTGAAGTGAAACTGGTCTTCAATGCACCGGAGAACTTCCAGCAGGTCAGCCTGCAACTGGAATTGTCCGGCAATATCGAACTGACCGGATTTGCCGGTCGCCGCGATATTGAGTGGCAAACTGCCCTGAAAAAGGGGGCCAATACTCTGGTTCTGCCCATTACCGCTACCGGCCACGGCCAGGCTGAAGTTGTCGCCCATATCAAGCATGAGGGGAAAATACGCACCTTCCGTATCCCGCTCAAGGTGCATAACTCGGGGGCAAAACTACAGTCTGTACAAATCCCCGTCTCCGTATAAATTTGACAAGCTATCGAGGTAATACTCATGAATAACGCATTTAAAACCTTTATTATTGGTACAATACTCGCGCTACCACTTAGCGCGGTAGCGGCGCCCGATATAGACGATGTGACCCTGGAAATCATGGAGCACAGCGATGATCGCCCAGATAGAGAAATGGAAAAGATCGAGCTACCTGATGAGGCCAGCGAAGCTGCCCGTGAAAATGCAGAACATGGTCTGGAAACCGCGAATCAGGCGCGTGAACGGCATGAAAACAGGGAAGAACACAGGAATGAACATAGGGATGGTGTAGACGACAATAATGATGATGCCGATGACCACAAAGACGACATCGAAGACCATAAAGACGAGATCGAAGAACATAAAGACGACATGGAAGACCATAAAGACGAGATCGACGATCACAAGAGTGATATCGAAGAGCATAAAGATGAAATCGAAGATCACAAGAATGAAGTCGAAGATCATAAGGACGATAGTCCTTTCTAGATGTGAAAAATTGCAGATAGCTATATTCTGTGCATAAGACTCCCCCTGTACCGGGGGAGTTTTTTTTAATCTATCCGAAGATCAAGACAGCGATGATGCTATACAAAAAAACACTCTCTATTTCCTTATTTTGTCTTCTCTCCTTCAATGCCTTTGCATCCATCGAGAGTGACTATCAGGCTGGCATTCAGCACTATAAAAACAAGCAATACACAAAGGCCATCCAATCGTTTAACGCCGCCAGGAAACAGGGCCTGAAGAGTCCTGCACTATACCGTAATCTGGCCCTCAGTTATTTTATGACTGAGAATTACAACATGGCAACGCGCTATTTTAATATGCAAAAGCGCTATCCATCTGCCCGCGTATCGGCGGAGTATAGTCTTGGCCTGGTAGCACTTGCCCAGAATAATAAACAACGTGCCCTGCAGCACTTCGAGTTAGTGTCAAACTCAAAAAACAAAAAACTTCAGGCGCTGGCTGAGATGCGTATTAAGCAGTTAACCGATAAACCAGGCAAAAAATGGAATGCCTATGCACAACTGGAATACGGTCGTGATGACAATGTCAATGCAGACCCAAGCGGTGTTGCATCAAAAACAGCGGATAGCTTTATTACCATACTGGCAAGCGGGGCCTATCGCCTGGCAGGGTCCAGAAAAAACAGCCTCGCACTGAAGGCCAGCGTATATCAATTTGACTATGACAGCGTCAACCAGTACGACATGCAGGTATTGAGTATCGGCCTCAAAAAAAGTTTTGCCCCCGGCCGTTGGGAAAATTCCCTGAGTGCCAAGGTGAAGGAAACAACTCTGGGGGATGCTGATTATCAGCGTACCACCCGATATGAAGCCAGGATGCAGCGAAATATTTTATCGAGCAGTGATATCCGCCTGCGCCTGCGGCACGATAATATTGAAAGTCTGAACACGGCCTATGACTACCTTGCCGGTACACGGCAACGCATTCGTTTCGCCTATCGTTATTACCCTGCTCAAGATACCTTAAAACTGTATTACCAATACGAACAAAATGACCGGCAGGACACCACAACCCAAAGCTACTCGCCTGAACGCCATACCGTTTACGGCAGTTACACGTATGCAATAATGAATCAACTCGATCTGAAAGCCAGTCTGGCCTATCGCGTTAGCACTTACCCCCAGGTGGTGGCTCCCCCCCCCCTGGTGGCTACCCCGGCACGGGATGATAAGCGATTACGGGCAGAGCTGGGGCTGGCATATCAACTGAACAATACCTGGGAACTACAAGCCAGATACCAGTACTCAGACACCGATTCCACCAATAACTTGTATACCTACCAGGCTAATATCTACACCCTGTCTTTAGGCGCAAGTTTCTGATTTAGCCCCAAAACTATTCAAACCGCAACAATATACCTGCCGCTGTCCCCGCAACGGGGCCAGGGGGCTCGAAAACCCACCCTGCTCTCGTCTACAATAGCCTCCTGTTTTAATATTCGGGGTGTGGTGTGAAGCTATCGGTAGAACAATTTCGGGACTGGGAAAACAAATCCATTAGCCTGCTGGGCATGTCCGGCGTGGGCAAGACGCGCCTGTCCAATATGTTGCGTAATCGTGACTGGTTCCATTATTCCGGCGATTACCGGATTGGCACCCGTTATCTGGACGAACCCATTCTCGACA
>Ga0209633_10003556_pt1 | contig 14345 bp, 14 predicted proteins | sample Cruoilmetagenom1_FD_187290 | JGI IMG/M metagenome (GOLD analysis project Ga0209633, IMG submission 187290) | Oil polluted marine microbial communities from Coal Oil Point, Santa Barbara, California, USA - Sample 1 (SPAdes) (version 2) | ecosystem: Environmental > Aquatic > Marine > Oil seeps ... | reverse complement strand
TTTTAATGAATTATAAGTTAGTTCTGTCATATAGACTTTTGTATCTAATTTTTTCAACAATACATCAAGTCCTGCGACGTGGTCTGTGTGTTCATGGGTAATAAATACTCCGTCCAAGTTATCCAAGTCTAAATCGTGAGTCCTTAAACGAACGTTGATCTGTTTAAAAGTTAACCCACAATCTATTAATATTTTCGTCCCATTTATTTCAAAATATGTTACGTTTCCTTTAGACCCACTACCTAAAACACTGAATTTCATATAATCACTCCAATACCCAAAAATATTATACTACAATAAACTAAAATTTCAATCTATTTACTGTAAGATACTTTGCCTTTTTTGTATCTTAATCGAAAAGACATATCTTTAATAAATTATTATTGTTTTTATTCAGTAAAAATGATATGATATATATTGCGTAAATAATAAGGAGTGATATATATGAATAAAAATATTTTAATCAAAGGTTCTATTATAATGGGATTATTTCTATTAATAATTGGAGCAGCTGTTGGATGTAGTTTAATTAATAAAGATGCAACAGAACCTAAACTGTCAAATGGTGATGAAGTTTATCTTACAATGAACGATTTTACTGTTACAAATGCACAGCTATGGGAAGAAATGAGAAATGTAGATGGGCTTAGTTATTTATTGAACTATGTTGATCATATATTATTAGAAGATGAAATTAACAAGGTAACTCAAGATGAAGTTGATGAAGCAATTAAATATGCTACATACTTAACTAATAGTGATGCAGTAATTGCTGAAATTCAGGAAGACGATGAACTGAATCAAAATTATATTGATGCCTTCGAACAAAATTTAATAGTTTTAGGTTTTGATCCTTCAAATCCTGATGACTTAAGATCTTATACAGAAGTTGGTATTGCAAAAAACAATATTACTAAACAGTATATGTTAGATGCTTCTATTGATGATGTATATGCTCTTCAAGAAGAAGACATAAAAAATTATTATGAATCTGTAAATCAAGGAGACATATGTGCCCTTGAAGTAAGATTCCAAAGTGCTACAGAAGCAAAACTTGTCTTTGATGAATTCAACTTAGTTCCTAATTTTAATTTGGGAATTGGTGAATATATAGATGAAGAAGTTGCAATTGAAGATGTACCTTCTAATGGTTTTATCTTAGATGAAAACACAATACAATTAACCGATGAAGAAATTTTCTCTAAATTTGTATTATTGTATAACTACATGAATCCTTGGGAAACACAGATTCCTGAAGACATCTCACAAGAAAGCTATTGTAATGACTTCGTAGATGTAGCAAAATATAGTTTCGAAGATATGATTGAAGACCGTGATGGTACTGATCCTTATGTTGGATTAGCAAATTATTTATTTAACACACTTTCAATTGATCCAGAAGATGAAAATGCACTTCGTTATTCAACTAGTGCTCAAGCTATCGGTAGTGATTTCACTTACATATATAAAGTAAATCAAGAAACTTCAGTTGCTTTTGAAGATTTAACTCCTGCTGAGTTAAATGAAGTAAAAGAAGAGATTTTAGACTTAGTAATCACAGATGAAATTACTGATGACATCATTTCACAAGTTTATGCAGATGATAAACTTGAAATTTTTGATCCATACTTAGCTTTACAATATGGTTTTAATGGTGGAGAAGTATTTGAAAATGATGGTTCTTCTAGTATCGTAGCTAAAATTGGTGATGTAGAAATCACAGTTGATCAATTATTTACTTTCATGGAAGAAAGAGTTGGAACGTTCTATAGTATTGAACTTGCAAAGATAAATATGTTATTAACAAGTGATGCATATTTTGATGTTTATGGTGATGATTATGATTACTTAGATAGTAAAAATGAAACAATGGTTTCTAATAGAGATCAATTAAGAACTATGAAAGCTACTTTTTCTGGTAATGGATATTTAAGTTATGGATTCTCTTCTGCTGATTATACTTGGGAAGAATTTATATATTTAGCATTCGGTGTAAAAACTGAATCTGAAGTTATCGAACAATTATTTATCATGCAAAGTTTACAGCCTAAAATTGTTTTTCCAACACTAGATTATGCAGATACTGAAAACTATGTAGCAACAAAAGCTGAAGAATACTTTAGTTTAAATGTTGAACATCTACTTATTTATGTAGATTTTGATAAAGACTTTACTCCTGATGATTTCACTGATTATGTTGATGGATTAACTGATGAAGAATTAATTGAATATCAAGCAGTAAAAGTTGATTTTGATTCATTAGTTTTCTCAAAATTGGATGACGGAATGACATTCGATGAAATTACAGATGAATACATAAATAGTTTAATGAATGACCCACTAAATGAATGGGCAGAATTCAAACAATATGGATTTAAAATTATGTCTGAAAACTTAACTCCTGAAACAAGTATAGATGATGTTACAAGCAAATCATTTGATCCTGCTTTCGCAGCATCACTTAAAAGAATTTATGATGCTTATGTTATAGAAAAAGCAAATTCAATTGAAGGAATTACTGAATACTTAGATACTCAAATTACTGAATCTGCATTTGGTATTCACTTAATCTTAGCTACTGAAGGTAGCGGATTCGAACAATACAGTGCAGCATATGATCCTAATGATACTACAGTTGAAGGAGAGTTTTCAGTTGGTTCTGAAAACGATAGTGATATTCCAAACGAATCACAAGTTGCCATCTATAATAAACAAAGATTTGCAACTATCGGTGGAGAATTAACGACAGATTTATTACCTTCTACAGTTTATCAATCAGTAGATCTTTACTACAAAGACATATTTGATGCATACTTTACTCAAACTGCATTTAGTATTGTAACTATTAACTATATGTTTGATAATAACATTGAGTACGTAAATGATAACGCTGTTAACTTAGAAGTATTAGAAAACATAATAGATGTTTTATACATCATTAACTTCCCTGAAGGATTTGGTGTAGAATAATAACCAAAACAAAAGGACCTAAATTTGAATTTAGGTCCTTTTTTTATTTTCGTTTTAAAGCTTAGATTTATAATATCTTTCTCTATCTAAAACCATTATTGGTGAAGTGAATTCACCTGGTTCAATTGTATCTAAAGTTTCTTTTAAAACAGTCATTTTTGAATCAATATTATCAATGAAATGTAATATTAAAGCTTCTGGGATCATTGGTTTTTTAGGAGATCCATAGTTACCATAATAATGGTGACTAAGGACCATATGTTCAAGAAGTAATACTTCTTCTTTCCCTACATAGTTTAATTTAGCGGCAGTTAATTCAATTATTTTTACGCTCATTGTTATATGCCCTAACATCTTACCTTCTTTAGTGTATTCAGCTCCAGCATAGTTAGATAACTCTTTAACTTTACATATATCATGAAGCAGTATTCCTGCGATTAACAATTCTTCATTCAAAAAGTTATAAACATTTTTAAATCCATCTATTAATTTTAACATTGTAGATGTATGATAACTAAGTCCTCCAATATATGCATGATGAAACTTTGTAGCTGCAGGGTATAGATAAAACTCTGCTTTTTTCGATTCATAAATATCCATTACGATACCCTTAATTACTGGATTACTTATTTTATTCAAATAACTCTCTACAATATCTTTGATTTCATTTGCGTCTTTTGGAGCATACTCATAAAAACTCGACATCAATTCTTGTCTTACTTTTAAGTCTAAGTCTTTTTCTTCAATACTTTCATAATCAGTTACTAAATACTGAAGTTTTTCTTTGAATTCTATTTGTTCAAGTTCAAAGTAATAGACAGCATTTAGTTTTAATTTTTCATTTTCATCAATTCTTAATGTAATTCTTTCTTTGTCTTTCGTAAGAACACTTAATGTATTTGTATCATATGTTGTTTCATTAATTGAATCTACCTTAGCAAAGAACGATTTCTTCTCCATTAATACTCACCCTTTTTCTTTTTAATATATATGTAGTTATATCATTCATATCTATTCTATTTGTTATTTTTCTACTTCTCTTTGAACCATTAAATATTAAAGTATATTTTTCTTTTAAATCAAATGTTTCTTCAATAAACGAATTTTTAAAAATAACTATTAATTCTCTATCTTCATCCTTTAACTGATAAAATATTGTCCCGTTTTCATTAATTCTAACACACACATTATCTCTAACTTTAGATGGAGATGTTAATCTAAATAATTCATACTTTCTTCTTATTCTAATTAACTCTTTCAAAAACTCTATATCCTTAATGTTTTCATCCACTAAATCCCAGTTAATAGCATTTATCTTATCCCCTGATTTATATGAGTTCTCAACTCCTTGTTTTGATCTATAAAACTCTTGTCCACTATGAATAAAGGGAACACCTTGAGATAGAATAATCATTGATGTAGCTAATCTTTGTCTTTTTTTAATTTCTTCAATACTAGCCTCTGGTAATGCAACAACCGCTTTATCATAAAAGGCGTTATTATCATGACATTCTACATAATTAATTGATTGAGAAGGATATCTAAATAAAAACTTACTAGTAGCACTACCTAACACTATGTTTTTAACATCATCTAGTTTAGCTTGACTACCAAGAGTATATCCTTTTTGTAAAATATGCCATGTAGCACCTTTTAAAACTTCCCTTGTTTTATCATTAAAATGACCTATATTAAACAATAAATGTTTATTAAACATATGCGCAGTTCTTTCTTCACCAAGAGGTGTCGACATTTTCCATCCTTCACCATAGACAATAATATCTTTTTTATATCTATCTAATTTTTGTCTTAATGTATTCATTGTTTTAATATCGGTTAGCCCCATTAAATCAAATCTGAATCCATCCATTTTAAATTCTCTAGCCCAGTACATAACTGAATCTATAATAAACTTACGAATCATTTTTCTTTCACTCGCAAGATCATTTCCACAACCACTACTGTTAGTTAATAACCCTTGCGAATCATATCTATATGCATATCCAGGAATAATACTTTCAAATGGAAAAATCTTATTATCATATACATGATTAAAAACAACATCCATTACAACCCTTAAATTATTTTTATGAAGATTATCAACCAATTCTTTCAGTTCATTAATCCTAATATAAGGATCATCAGGATCCGTACTATACCAACCTTCAGGGACATTATATTGTTCAGGATTATATCCCCAATTGTATAATTGATCCGGTTTCGTTTCATCAACACCACCAAAGTCAAAAACAGGAAGTAATTGAACGTGTGTAATTCCAAGTTCATTTAAATAGTCAAAGCCAGCTTTATTCCCATCTTTTGTAGTTAAACCTTCTTCAGTAAAACTTTTAAATTTTCCAGGAAAACTAGCTTTTAATGATTTATGAGAAGTAAAGTCTCTAACATGTGATTCATAAATGATAGCGTCATTTGGAGAACCACTAAATTTAGGTCTTTGATGTTTCATCTTATAAATTTTTGATCTATCAACAATATAACTGTATTCAGCATTTGCACTACTACTAATAGCGTAAGGATCAATAAATGTATGCTCTTTTCCGTTTACATATGAAATATATCTATATTTACATCCTTCATAATTCCCACGAAGTCTTAAATACCAAACACCTTGGTTATCATATTCCATATCAGTAATCTCTATGTTGCCATCTTTATCAGTTAATTCTAACTTCATATATTTAGCCGTTGGAGTCCATATTTTAAATTTAGTTCTATCTCTTCTAAAAGAAGATCCTAAATCAGATTGTTCATAATAATAGATATCATCAAACAATTCAGTTCTAACAATCTTCCCAGTGAATAATTCACTGGTTTCATTTTTATCATCATAAATAAAATACATATGGTTTAATAAAATATATCCATCAAATCTAGTAATGTATTTTCTTTCATTCCCAATAAGTTCACTTGATATAATCTCAAGATCTATCTCCTCATCATTACCAATCACTTTAAAATACTCAGTAAAGTCTTCTCTATATGACAAAGGTACAATTATTGTTATTTCATTAAAATCATCTAAATACGAATAAAAGTTACCCATTATTATCACTCATTTCTTTTTGAAGTTCATTTACTTTTTCTAATGCATATTCTTTCAATGCTTCATATTCATTAGGAAGAATTCCCATAATTACATTATATTTAAGATCATCCACAACTATTCCAATCACAGATTTCTTTTTAAGTGTCGTTAACCATAAAATGTCTTGCCCTTTAAATTTTAAATCACAAACATCTTTAATTGGTAATTCACTTTCTAATTTACGGATTAAAGTTTCTTGATCCTTATAACCTAAAATAACATTGATTTTATTACATAATAAACAAGCTTCAAGTCCATTCACATAAACAGTAAACTTATTATAAACATCTTCTTTCACTACCTCTTGAAGAATCAATATCTGATCAATTAATCTATAATGTTTATTTGAAAATTTCCATTTATCACTTATATCACTAAAAATAAAACAAATAATGAATATTTCTATTGGTTCTAACTCCATATCTAAATTAGATACAAACTCTAATCCTTCACTAATGTTATATAATTCCTTATCAACACCAGTTTCAATCATATATTTTAAAGCTTTATTTCTATATTTACCTCTAAATATTTTATTTAGTTCTACCATTACTCTTTCAATTGATATATTCTTTACTAAACCAGATAACTGTTTCATCGCTTCTAAAGTGTTTTCTTCAATATCAAAGCCAATCTTACTTACAAATCTAAAAGCTCTTAAAATCCTTAACGAATCCTCTTCAAACCTTTTTAAAGGATCGTTTATTGTTCTAATAATTTTGTTATCTAAATCATCTTTAGAATTAAAGTTATCAAATATTTTATGATCACTATCCATTACCAAAGCATTTATCGTAAAATCTCTTCTATTTAAATCACTATTTAAATTCTTAGTATATTCAACACTTTGAGGTCGACGGTTATCTCTATATTCCCCATCGCTTCTAAATGTAGTAACTTCATACTTAAAACCATCAATAATAACTGTTACACTACCATATTTTTTCCCGGTCTCTTTCACATTATCAAAAACTTCCATTACCTCTTCAGGTAAAGCACTTGTGGTAATATCAATATCAGTTGACTTTATATTAAGCAACATATCTCTAACATATCCCCCAACAAAAAATGCTTCATAACCAAATTTATGAAGTTTCTTCAAAACATTAATTCCTTTTTCAAAATATTTATCCATTTAAATCACCACAAAAATTATACTATATTTAAAACTATATTTCCACAATATATCATTTTATTTTCAAAAAAAATGACCTATGTTATAATGAAACAAGGTGATAATATGAAAAGTATTAAAGGTGAGATTATAACTGAAGATTTAATTAACAAAAGTAGATTCATTAATTACTTAATACCTACCTCTAATTTAGAAGATACATTAACTAAATTAAGCAACTTAAGAAAAAAATATAGTGATGCAAGTCATCACTGTTTTGCCTATATCATTGGTAATAATCAAGAAGTTCAAAAATATAGTGATGATGGTGAACCTTCAAAAACAGCGGGATTACCAATCTTAGAGGTATTAAAAAAACATGATTTAACAAATGTCTTATCAGTCACTATAAGATATTATGGTGGAACAAAACTAGGTGCAGGTGGATTAACTAGAGCATACACAAAAAGTTGTGCAGAAAGTGTAGCACTATCTACTTTCACAAGTTTGACAAACTATACACAATTATCAGTAAAAATATCGTTTGATCATATTGGCCACGTCGAAAAATATATCCGAGATAATTACGAGTTGATTTACACTACATATGATAATTTCGTGAATTATACTGTCAATTTAAAAAGTTCAGAATTACTCTCTTTTCAAAATTCAATAACAGAATTCACAAAAGGTAGTGCGGTCTTTAATATTATTAAAAATTATGATATATATAAATAAAAAGGGGCAAATAATGCTCCTTTTCTCATGAAAATATTTCAGTTGATAAATATATTAAATTCATAAATGCCTTCACAGCAAGATAAGTAAATACTATTGTTGATAATATATAAATAACTTGTATTTGCCATGTATACCCTTTTTTAAAAAATCTTGATAAGTCAAATGCATTAAAAGCTTGAAATACAAAACCAAAAACTACAAAGAACAAAAAGAATTCAATAATATTTAATATATTAACATCCATTTAATCTCTCCTAACTTGAAATATCATCAGGCTCATCATTACCTAAATCATCTTCAATTATTATCACTAAATTATTTGGCAAACAAGTAATAGGTCTTAAAGGAGATGAACTCCAACTTTGAATTTGACAAATATTTTGTGGAGATACCTCTTCTATAACTCGTACTCTATATTCGTCATATTCTATAACAACAACATTTCCATCAGAACCTGAAACAGTATATAAAAAATTTTCTTCATCAATAGAAATTACATTTTCTTCATCTATTACTAAATATGATCCATCCATTAAGAATATTTCTAAAATGGGATCATCATGATAGTATACTATAGCTTTTCCATCTTTTGTTGTAGACTCAACTAATAGGATTCTTAGAAGTCCAAAACCAATTAAAGAAACAAAAATAATACTAACCATCAAAATTATGTCAGATTTTTTCATTTTATCACCTGTTTTATTTTATGAGTCGATTATAACATACAATATTGATTAAAAAAAAGATTATAACTAAGTTATTACATATGAGTGTGTGCGCATACTTTAGGTAAGCCACTTTATTTTCTTAATTATAAAAATCAATTATATTAGTTAATAAACGAACTAATTCGTCAACAAAACTGTTAGTATGCAAACCATCTTTAATAGCACAGTTTAGCGATTTTTCTTTATTGTTATTGTTGACATTTTATATTAATAGTTTTATAATTAGCGAGTAAGAAAAATAAGAAAATAGGAGGAAGAAAATGAAAAAATTATTTTTATTAATAGCTGTATTAACTTTAACATTAACTTTAACTGGTTGTGGTGAAAAAGAAGTTGAATTACCAGACGAAATGACTATGGCTGAGTTAGATGAGTATTTAGGACGAGAAGATGTTCAATATGTAGACTTAAGAAACTTCGATGAAAAATTAATATCAGGATATATCCAAGGTTTCGAATCAATTCCTTACTTTGATTATCTTAAATATCAAGGTATCCTTGTTGATGATGGTGGTTGGGTTTATGATGCAGGAGAAATAAAAAGTTCTGCAACAATGAAAGCTATCTTCAATGAAGACAAAACAATCTTATTAATGTGTGGTTCTGGAACTAGAGCTCAATACGTTATGGATGCATTATTATCTTTAGGATATGAGAACGTAATTAACATTGGTGGATATGCTGAATATGTTACAGCTGACGGTGAAAATGTTGTTCTTGGTGGATCTCCATTCATAATTGATTTATATACAAAAGGAGATTACACTCCAGGTACTTATTTTGGAGCTTCAGATGATTTATATACTGCAACTGTAGTAATCAATCCTGAAGGCGGAATTCAAAGTGTATTCTTTGATGCTGTAACTTGTACTATCGATGCTGATGAAGATGGTACAAAAGAATCTGGTTGTACTACTAAACAAACTCAAGGTGATGCATATAATATGGTGACTTATGGTGGGGCTGGACAAGAATGGTATATGCAAGCAAATGAATTAGCTGGTGCTATTGTTGCTGCTCAAGGATTTGATGCTTCATGGACTATCGTAGAGGATCACTTTGACGGTGTTGACGCTGTTTCTGGTGTTACTATTTCAGTTGGTGGATTTGAAGCTGCTTTAGAAGCTGCTTTGCTTCAAGCTGAATAATTAATTTATTAAACATGAAATAATATAAATAAGCACAAAAAAAGACATATTAGACTTCGTTATCTAATATGTCTTTTTATTATATTTAAATGAATTTTCATTCAATTTCATTTTCAATAATAATTTTTTTACTGGTTTTTGGAGATTGTGAGATGTTTTCATGTATTTCTTTTAAACTCTTTTGAATGTCTAGAATTAATTCCTCTTGAATATTATAATTAAGAAATAGATCTTCAAAAGATTTGATTGATTCATGTAGAGATTTCAAAATGTCTACTACATCATTGATTTTTTTGCTATTTGCAGCGTTTTTAAATTGTTCATAATCTTTCATAATTAAATCAACAACATCTGCTGCAGATTCAAATTCTTTAATTGATAAAGGATAAGGTTTAATTCTTTCTAAGAAATATTTAAAGTTTTTATTTATATGATAAACGTATGATACCTCAATACCATCCTTAAGTTTGAATTTTACGTAAACCATTTTTCCTGATACAACTTGTACATTTGCACCATTTATTAATAATTTCATTACATGTTGATTCACTTCTGAACTAATATATTTGCGCATTTCATTTACCTCCTATAGGTAGAATACTACTAAATAAACTGTTGATATAACAATAGATAAAATCATTAGTGGAAATGCAATTTTCATATATGTAATAAAAGAAAATGATTTTTGATGTCTTTCAACAATACCTCTTGCAACTACATTTGCAGATGCTCCAATAATTGTACCGTTTCCACCAAGACAAGCTCCAATTGATAAAGCCCACCAAACTGGTAGATAATCTCCAACACTTATAGATTCCATTTCATTTACTAAAGGAATCATTGTTGCAACATAAGGTATATTATCTAAAACAGAAGATAGTATAGCTGAAGACCATAAAATTAAAATTGTTGTGAAACCAATATCTCCTTGGGTAACATTTAATAATTTCTCTGCCAACATTGAAATTACTCCAACACTTTCTAAAGACCCTACTAATACAAATAAACCTCCGAAGAAGAAAATTGTTCCCCATTCTACATCCATCAAAACTTCATCAGGATCTATTCTACAAACTAATAGTAAAGCTGTAGCTCCAAATAAAGAAATACTAGCAGATTCAAGTCCAATAAATTCAGCAATGGTGAATCCAGTAATAGTAATAAAAAGAATAATTAAACTTTGAATTAATAATTTTTTGTCTGTTATAGTTTTTGATGGATCTAAATTCATTAAAACGTCTCGTTCTTCTGCATTAACTTTGAGAGATTTTCGATATATAAATTTAATTAGAATAATATTTACTATAAATATCATAATCATTAATGGTGCTAAATTTATGATAAAATCTAAGAACCCCAATCCAGTAAAACTCCCAATCATAATATTTGGTGGATCACCTATTAAAGTTGCTGCTCCACCAATATTTGCTGACATAATTTCAGCTATTACAAATGGTATTGGATTTATTTTTAATGAATCCGATATTACTAAACTCACAGGTACTATCAATAAAATAGTTGTTACGTTATCAAGTAATCCAGATGATACGGCGGTAATAATCGAGAAATACAACATTATTTTCATGGGATTTCCTTTAGCTAGTTTTGCCATCAAAATAGCTAAATACTGAAATAATCCTGTTCTTTTAATTACATTAACAATTATCATCATTCCTATTAATAGTCCAATGGTATTAAAATCTATACTCTCAAGAGCGGCCTCTTGAGAGATAATGTGGAATAATATCATTAGAAGAGCACCTAACAATGCAACAACAGTTCTATTAATTTTCTCTGATACTATTATTATATAGGCAATTACAAAAATTGACACACTTAAAATTACACTTGCTCCCATAATTAATATTCTCCTTTACTAAAATTTACTTGTTTCAAAGTTTATTACATACTTGCTTGAAAAAATTTACTAACTGCATTTTCAAACCCTAACATACGTTCTAAATCTAACTTAAATAATTGTGTTTTACACTTATGACTTAAAAATTTTGACGATTCGTTACTTGAATCTATTTCCATGTCATAATCAAAATAGTAATCATTTTCATCAATGTACAAAATAGAAACTTGCAATGTACCCTCATTAGTGTATTGCATTGTTAACTTCTTAAAAGTCCCATCTAAAAATTCCTTTGTTAATTCTGTTATTCCGTTGTGTGTAGCCATAAAATATTCCTCCTTTATAGTGAAAATTACACGAGTATTGAATGATCAATTTAAACGCAAAAAAAAACGTCGCTAAATTAATGGCAAAGTCTTTCAGATATAAAGGCTTGTCGTTATTCATTTTGTTGAATACTTTTAATTTTCCTATATTTAATATACTCCTCTATTTTTAATAAATCAAGAGATATGTTAAAAAAATATTATTTTATCATTAATTAGTCGTAATTATCTATTTAAAGTGGGATGTTTATCTAATTTATAAGATATAAATATATAGAATTGGTTAATTCATCAAAAAAATTGTAAATTTAATCAAACTTTTAAAAAGAATTAGTTGAATAGTTTAATATTATTCTATTAAACTCATAAAATTAAATTTGTTTTTGTACTCATATTATTATAATTAATCAAAAAGGCCAATTAAATTGGCCTTTTAATATAACTACATTTTAACTTTAACATATTCTCCACATTCATCAGGATGTTCTTCAAGATATTCTTTAATAAGTTCTCTCATCTCTTGGTCTCCAGGTTTACATTGAGATAATTTTGCATCCTCTTCTAAAATTGCTTGAGCCATTGCCCTGCACCCTGGATTACCACAAAGTCCACAGTTTTGATTTGGAAGCAAATCTACAATGTCTTGAAGTCTTTGGTCCTCTTCAACATGTAACGCTGTAGCAGCAAAAGATAGTAGGGTTGCGAGTAATACTGAAACAACTAACGCAAGGATAATTACTACAACAATACCACTCATTAGACCATTCCTCCAAATCCTATAAAGATCATAGCCATAATAAACGCAGAAATTAAAGCGATAGGAATTCCTTGCCAATTACGTTTAATTGGATAAGCATCCATTTCTTCTCGAATCGCAGAGAATAAGAAGATTACTAAACTATATCCTAGTGAAATACCTAACGCGTAAATAGTTACCATTAATAAGGTAGGATCAACATCTGTTCCAAATATTTTACTACTATTAACTGTGATATCTATTGCCACACCAAGCACAGCACAATTTGTCGTAATAAGTGGTAAATAAACTCCAAGTGCGCTATATAATGATGCACTGAATTTTTTAATAAACATTTCCACTAATTGTACAAATGACGCTATTACTAAAATAAATACTATTGTTGATAAATATTCAATTTCATATGGTACTAAAACATAATTGTATATCACAAACGCTATTATAGTTGATAATGTAATAACGAATGTAACTGCCATCCCCATTGATAAGGCACTACTTTTCTTAGTGGAAACACCAAGGAAAGGACATAATCCGTAAAACTGTTGTAAGATAACATTATTAACAAAGATAGCTCCAAATGCTATAGCGATATATTCCATACTATACCACCTCGTTTCTATCAGCTTTGTTCATTTTAATCTTGTTAATTTGGGATACTAGGATACCAAATACTAAGAATGCTCCAGCTGATTTAACTAAAATATCTATTGTATAATCTTCTGGGATAAGATTAAATGCTAAATCTCCCCAAATTGTTAATGTACCCGCTCCTAATAATTCTCTAAAGAATGCAATTAACAAGATACCTCCTGTGAATCCAATTGCCATCCCAAGACCATCAACAGCACTTTTAACTGGACCATTTTTAGAAGCAAACGCTTCTGCTCTACCTAAGATTAAACAGTTTACAACTATTAAACTTAAGAATGTTCCAAGTGAACTTGCAAGATCTGGTACTATTGCTTTCATAATCATTTCTAACATTGTAACTAGAGTTGCAATGATTACGATAAAGATTGGTATTCTAACTTCTTTTGGCACATACTTTCTAACTAACGAGATAGCTGTATTTGAAAGAACTAATACAAATGCAACTCCTGCACCCATTCCTAATGCGTTCTCAACACTACCTGTAACAGCAAGTGTTGGACACATACCTAAGAATTGTACAAATGTAGGATTTTGTTTAAATAATCCATTAGAGAAGATTTCTCCAAGTGTTTTTTCTCTTCTAGGCATTAGTTTGCACCCCCTACAACTTCGAATAGATGATATTCTAATACTTCAATGATTGCATTATTTACATGACCTGTTGTAGTTGAAACTCCAGCAACATCATCTACAGGATCTATTATTAAATCTAAGACAGATACTCCTTCAAAGAAATCAAGCCATGGAGTGTCTGGGAAGATTCCATTTGAACCATCATAATCAGCAAAATCTGCTGCTAAATCCCATGATTCTTCTGAAGCTAATACTTCTATAAGGTTTGTCATTCCATTAACATCAATTCCAAGAACTAATTGAATATCATTGTCTCTACCTTCAAATTGCACATAATATATATAACCAAGCAATAAACTACTAGAGTCATACG
>Ga0209633_10003555_pt1 | contig 14346 bp, 8 predicted proteins | sample Cruoilmetagenom1_FD_187290 | JGI IMG/M metagenome (GOLD analysis project Ga0209633, IMG submission 187290) | Oil polluted marine microbial communities from Coal Oil Point, Santa Barbara, California, USA - Sample 1 (SPAdes) (version 2) | ecosystem: Environmental > Aquatic > Marine > Oil seeps ... | reverse complement strand
GCGAGACGGCGCGCTGCGATAGTGACCAGCGCTGCGCCGTCCTCAAAGTACCGCCGCCACAAAGACGGTTCTTCCTTGATCCGCCAGGCCCATTCGAGCCCCAAATTTTTTACTATTTCCGGCGCGCGGGCGACGCCGCCGCCGGTGAAATCGACCACAGCGCCAAGATGCGCGATAACCGGCGCAGTTAGTTCGTCCTTATTGCGATCGATCCAGGCCTGACCCTTAGCCGCGCCAAGCGCTACCACGACAAAGTCCGGTCGCGCCGCATTGATCTCCGCAATAATGGCCGGTGTGCTCATAGCCTCAACATCGCCATAGCCCGGATTGAGACAGCCCACCGCTTCAACGCCGCCGTCTTCTTTGTTCAAAGCTTCGCCCGCGCTTTCCCCGGCGCCGTCCCGGCCGCCAAAGAAAAATACCTTGATCCTGCGCCCACCATACCCGGGCCGTCTGCGCAACGCTTCAAATATGTCCGCGCCAGCGACACGCGACGGCGCCGGAATACCCAGCATTTTCGCCATCGCCACCAGCGGCGCGCCGTCTATGAAGCTGAGATCGGCCTCCAGCATCTCCCGCCGCGCGGCGGGATCGCGCAAGCCGCGCACCAGCCAGTTCACATTCGGCGTGACAAAAGACAGTTTCCGCCCGGTCCGTGCAGACGCATCGATCTCGGCAATAGCCCGGTTGATATCGGCGGCGTCGACCGGAAGACCCAAAAGGCACCAAACATCGCGCTCAAAATCATCGCGCGAAGAAAGCTGCGCGGGTTCCCTTGCGAGCGTAGACCCCGATTGCGGGGCTGCCGCCGGAGAAGAGTTCGCCACTGGTCTTGCCATCAACGCGCGCCTTTTACGTTTTTAGTTAACAGAAACAGCGTGCCAAACTGAAACCAGCGCCTCTGTTAACTATCCTGAGACATGTCATCTGACCGATATTCAGCAAAGCCCGGGCCAGCTTAGCCAGCAAACCGGCTCAGCCGCCGCTCGCGCAGGCGCCGTTTCGATTTTCGCCTCCGCTTGCGTCTACGGCCCGCCACTTTAACCCTTTTACCGCCGTTTTGCGCCCAAAAATTAACCAAAAAGCGCGTCATCTAGATATGAGGCTTATCAACCGGGCGCCTTAAAGGCCCCGCACCCCGCCGGTCACGGCGCTGGAGCGGCAATATGGAGCAGGCGGAAAATCTTCTTCGGTGATGCATATCGCCGCTTACGCCCGCTTTTTGGCGCAAAGGTCAAAAAATATGCGGTTGCGGGGTAGCCGCTCTGAATATTAAATAGCACCGATTATCACAGCCAAACGAATGGCTTAGGCTATTTCTTGAGTTGATTGCACGCTAGGCTAGAAACCGGCGTGAGGCTTGCATTTCGCACCCGCAAGACGAAGAACGGCCACAATAGTAAGATAACTTGCAACAACGCTGACGCGGAAAGTTTGGAATGGGCGACGAATTTTCACTGGAAGACGCGCTGATTATCCTTCAGCGCCGGTTTTTGTATTTCCTCATCCCGGTTCTGGTGATTGCGCCAATCGGCGTTTTGACGGTGATGTTGCTGCCGGCGAAATACACCGCAAAGGGCACCATTCTTGTTGAATCGCAGCAGATCCCGACAGAACTCATCCGGTCGACAATTAACGCCTATGCCCAGGAGCGGATTCAGACCATTCGCCAGCGCGTCATGACCCGCAACCGGCTGCTTCAGGTCGCCGATAAATATACGGTATTTCCGCGGACCACCCGGCTTTCTGAAAGCGAGCGCGTCAGCCTGATGCGATCGCGCCTCAATGTCTCCTTAATCACCATCGACGGACGCCGGCGCTCGCCCCAGGACGGGACAATCGCTTTCACCGTTTCGTATACGGACCAGGACCCGGCGAAGGCTTATCTTGTCGCCAACGAATTCATGACGCTCTTTCTGAGTGAAGACGTCCGCACGCGAACGGCTGGCGCTTCCAACACGACAGAATTTTTTGAGCAGGAGGCCGCGAAATTGCGTGCTCAAGTGGCGGCGATCGAAGATCGCATCTCGCAATTCAAAGTCCTCCATGCGGACGCGCTGCCGGAACACCTTAACATGCACCTCGATATGCTCGAGCGCACAACGCGTGAGTTGAATAGTTCACAACGCTCAATTGAGGCGCTGGAAGAGGAAAAACGGTTTTTGGAAACGCAGCTCGTTTCTGGCACGCGCCCCGAAAACGGATTGGCTCAAGAATTGTTGCGCCTTGAAGGGGAGTTGGCGCGGCTACGCGCGACTTATCACGACAGCTATCCAGAAATTCAGGCAAAGCGCGACGAGATTGCCTCCATCAAACGCCAGATGGCGCCGAGCGCCAATATTCAGCGGCTGCGCAATGAGCTCCGCGACGCCGAGGCGGCGCTCTATACTACAGAAAGAGCCGATCCAATGGACCCGGAGGCGGTCGCCGAAGCGGAATTGGAAGTCGAAAGGACGCGCGAGGCGCTCAGCGAACAAATCGCAGGTGAGACCCGAAAAGGCTCTACCGATATCTCCGGCGTTCAAATGGAAGGCCGTCTCGCGGTCATCGACAACCGCATCCGGATGCTTAACCGATCATCTGAGGGCTTGCGCACTCAAATTAAAAACTACGAGGAACGTATTGCAAAAACGCCTGCGGTCGAACGCGACCTTGCCGGCTTGACCCGCGATTACGATAACATATTCCAGGAATATCAGGAAGTTCGCTCGAAACAGCAGGACGCCCAGCTCGCCGAAAGCCTCGAGGAAAATCAGCAGGCAGAGAAATTCTCAATTCTTGAGCCGGCGCTGCGGCCTGACAGGCCGACGAGCCCGGATCGGGCAAAACTCAGCATTCTTGTTGTTTTTGCATCGCTCGCCGCCGGCGGCGGCATTGCGTTTCTGGCGGAGATGTTGTTCTCCACTGTGCGCGGCCGCAATCATGTAGCGAGCCTGGTTGATGAACATCCGATCGCCGTCATTCCTTATATTCACGGCGACGAGGAAAAGAAGCCGCCCCTGCATTCGCTGTTCGGGCGTCGCAAGGGTAGTATCAGTAACATGCCGGAAATGGCTTAACCCTTTCCGATTAGGTTGGTGTAATGGATCGCATTAGGCAAGCAGTAACAAGAGCGCGCAGCGGCGTTAAAGATGAGACGACGCAGGCAGCCCCCCGTCCCGCAACCCCTCGGCTTGCGGCCAAAGAGGTTGCCGAGAATCATCCGCCACAGGATGATCGCTTTGCGTCTGTTGCTTGCGATTTTGAAAATTTTGGCGCCCGGCGGATCATTTCCAATGAACAGGACCCGGTTCTCAACGCCTATCGGGTTCTTCGCACGCGCGTTTTGCAGAAGATGGACGCCGCCGGCTGGAAAACTATCGCCGTGGTCTCCCCTGGCGCAGGGGCAGGGAAAACCGTAACTGCGATCAATCTCGCGATCGCTATCGGCACGAAGACCGGCGCGCATCCCGTGCTTGCCGATCTCGATTTTTACCGGCCCAGCGTGGCGCGGTATCTCGGTCTTCGCGACTTTCCATCCATCCTCGATTATTTTGAAGGCAAACGCGCCCTTGATGAGGTCACGGTCCGCCCGGATCTCACCGATCTCCTGGTGATGCCCAATGAGCGGGTGACCCGACGGGGTGCGGAGTTCCTGACCTCCGAGCGCACTGATCAACTCATCCATACCGCGACCAATGATTATCATTCACGCACGGTGATTTTCGACATGTCGCCGCTTCTCGGATGCGACGACACGATCGCCTTTTTGCCGAAAGTCGACTGCGTTCTTCTTGTCGCGGCCAGCGGCCAGACCCGAGTGCCGGAATTGAAGGAAGCAAAGCGCATCCTCGCCAAAACGAACGTTATCGGCACGGTTTTGAACAAGTCGCCACGCGCGCTCATGCCAAATCAATACTACTGACGATTGGTTTAAACGTGTGCGCTGGTTGCTCCTGAAACGAAATTTACCCGCCGCTGCGAAGAACCACGCTGGCGAGTCTCTCACTCCGAAAGATCGGTTTTTCAGATCTCAGAGCAAGACGGACAAGCCGGCAACACCCTAATATTTTCGGTTTATGCAGTCGGCCGCCTTGATCCGCCGGGTATACTGCCCAGTATAATGAATCGTAAATACGATATTCACCTATTTGTCAGTGTTTTACGCTAATTAAGGCTGCTATTTCGCATCGGGCCGATATGCAGGTTTCACAATCAGTCAAATTCGCCGCGCTCATAGTCGTGGTGGTCGTCCTATATTTCCTCGCCCGAAGCACATTCGGCGGGGGAACTGAAATTGTCGACGTCGCACCGCCCGAACGCTTCTCGGTCGTAACGCAGACCCTGTCGCCGGAAACGTGGCAGGCTGAAATTGTCGTGCGCGGCCGTACCGCCGCAGAACGCAAAGTCATCGTCCGCGCGGAGATCTCAGGCGCCATTGCCGGCACGCCAGCCGAGGAAGGCGCGCTCGTTACGAAGGGCGACGTTCTTTGCCAGATAGAAGTTAACGCCCGTCGGGCCGAGCTTGCCGAGGCCCGCGCATCGTTTGACAAGGCGCGTCTCGACTATGACGCCGCCGTCAAACTCAGCGAAGGCGGCTTTCGTTCAGAAACGGCCGTTGCCGCTGCAAAAGCTGCGCTTGACCTTGCCGCAGCGAACAAAGAGCGCGCCGCGATCATCCTGTCGAAAACCAAAATAGCCGCTCCGTTTGACGGCGTATTTGACCGGCGGACCGTCGAGGTCGGCGATTTCCTGAATGTCGGGGATCCGTGCGGCACCGTTATTCAGCGCTCGCCCTTCCTCGTGATTGGCGCGGTTGCAGAAAAAGACGTTGCAAAAATTTCCAAAGGCGATCGCGGCGTGGCGCGGCTCGCAACGGGGGAAGTGATTGAAGGCGTCGTTCGCTTTGTCGCGGCCGCCGCCGATCCGGCGACGCGCACCTTCGCTGCCGAACTTGAAGTGCCTAACGACGACGGCGGCTTACGCGACGGCGTCACAGCCGATTTTACAATCTTCGCGAGGGAACGCACCGCGCACCACATTCCGCGATCGTCACTGACGCTTGACGATGAAGGCGGCGTCGGTGTTCGCACGCTGGCCAATGGCGACGAGGTCCAATTCGCACCCGTCAACCTTCTCGGCGAAGACCCTAGCGGCGTCTGGGTCGCCGGCCTTGAGGGCACTGTCCGGCTGATCGTGCGCGGTCAGGATTTTGTCTCGGCCGGCCAGAAAGTCGATGCGGTGGACTCGCAGGCGCTGGCGTCCGGGGCTGGCCCATGAACAATCTAATCGACGCCGCCTTCTCGCGCACGCGCGTCGTCATGACGGCCCTTGTCGTCATGATCATATTTGGCGCGAATTCCTTCAATACTATCCCGCGCGAGGCGGAGCCGGACATCCCTGCGCCTTTCGTGCTGGTTACCTTGCCTCTGCCCGGCGTTTCACCCGAAGATGGCGAGCGGCTCCTGGTTCGCCCGACCGAGCTTGAATTCCAGAGCATTGAAGGCCTGAAGCAGATGGATTCGCTCGCCTTTGATGGGGCGGCGAATATTATCCTTGAATTTCTGACGACTGTTGATGTGGACCAGGCTGTTCTTGATGTGCGCGAGGCAGTCGATCGCGCGAAGTCGGAATATCCTTCGAATGCGGAAGAACCGGTTGTCACCGAATTCAATCTGCAAAACGAATTCCCGATTTTGACGGTGATGCTTTACGGGGATGCGCCGGAACGCGCCATATACCAGACCGCGAAAGCGCTGCAGGACCGCCTCGACAGTATCTCAGGCGTTCTTGAAGCGCGCCTTACTGGGGCTCGCGAAGAACTTCTTGAAGTCATCATTGATCCGAAAGTGCTGGAATCCTTCAATCTGACGGAGATTGAGGTGATCAACGCCGTCGGCGCGAATAATCAGCTGGTGACGGCCGGCTCCATTGATCTTGCCGACGGCCGCTTCGCGATCAAGGCGCCCGGCCTCGTCAAAAGCGCCGCTGATCTGATGTCGATCCCGGTACGCGTCAATGGCGATAATATCGTAACGATCGGCGATCTCGGCGAGGTGCGCCGAACCTTCAAGGATCGTGACGGGTATGCGCTGTTTAACGGCCAGCCGGCGATCGGCGTTGAGATATCAAAGCGCGCCGGAGCCAATATCGTCGAGACGATTGAGGAGGCGCGCGCCGTTGTTGAACGCGAAGCCGCGTTCTGGCCGATATCCATCCGGCATGAGTTTCTGAGCGACCAGTCGATTATCGTAAAAGACAACCTTCAAGGCCTGACCTCATCCATCATGACCGCCATTCTCCTTGTCATGATCGTTATTGTCGCGGCGCTGGGGATGCGCTCGGCGATTATGGTCGGGGTGGCGATCCCGACATCGTTCCTGATCAGTTTCTTCCTGCTGACGGCCTTTGGCTACACGCTCAACATGATGGTGATGTTCGGGCTTATCCTATCCGTCGGGATGCTGGTCGACGGGGCGATCGTCATCGTCGAATATGCCGACCGGCGGATGGCGGAAGGCGCCGCAAGACGGGCCGCCTATGCAGAAGCGTCCAAACGCATGTTCTGGCCGGTCGTCACCTCTACGGCGACGACGCTCGCCGCCTTTGTCCCGTTTCTCTTCTGGCAATCGCTGCCCGGCGAGTTCATGAAATATCTGCCCTTGACGCTGATATTCGTCCTGCTCGCATCGCTCGTCGTCGCCCTCATTTTCCTCCCCGTTCTCGGCGGGCTTTTGGGCCTGCCCGATTGGGCGAAGAAAAAATTCCACATTAAGGGAAAGTCCGACGCGCCACTGAAACAAACGCAAGTCGATGAGGTTGACCCGACCACGCTTGGCGGGCCGGTCGCCGTTTACGCCAATTTTCTGACAGGCCTCGTTCGCCGCCCGTTGCTTGTGATGTTTGCAGCGGGCGTTTTGGTGACGTTCTGCTATACTTCATTTCGAAACGCGGCGCCGGATGTTGAATTTTTCATCCGCAATGACAGCGAACAGATTAATTTGCTCGTGCTTGGCCGCGGCAACATGTCCGAACAGCAGAAAATTGAAATCGTCAAGGAAGTCTCGCGGCGCGTTGATGACCACCCGGCGATCGAGCATATCTATCTGCAAACCGGCCCGGCGCTGGCGCGCGGCAATGACATGCCGTCGGAGACCATCGGCCAGGTCGGTATTGATCTCATTGAGTATACTGGACGCGGGCATTCCAATATCATTCTTGAACAATTGCGCGACCGTGTTCAGGGCGTTCCGGGCGTTATTGTCGAGGCCCGCCAGCGCGAGGGCGGCCCGCCAGTGGGCAAGGACGTTCAGGTGGAAATCACCGCGCCCGATTTTGATGTGATGCTGGACACCGCCGAAAAAGTGCGCGCCTTCGCCGACACCGCAACGATGTCCGTAAATGGGTCAGATGTGCCGGCCTATATGGATCAGGAAGACACGCTGCCGTTGCCCGGCATTGAGTGGTCGGTTGACGTCGATCGCGCGCTGGCCGGTCGCTATGGCCTTTCCGTACAACAAGCCGGCGCGGTGCTTCAATTTGTGACGGATGGCCTCCTGCTCGACAAATACCGCCCGGACGACGCCGACGATGAAATCGATATTCGCGTGCGCTACCCCGAAGCGTACCGAAATATATTTGCGCTCGATGCGGTGCGCGTTCAAACGCCCCAAGGCTCGGTGCCGCTCTCCAATTTTGTCACCCGCTCGGCGCAACCGCAGGTCGACCGCATCGTGCGACGCAATGGCGTTCGCATCATTGAAATCAAGGCGAACGGCAATACGCGTGTTGAAGGCCACGAAGTCAGCCAGGATCAGGCGATTTCGAACATGAAAGAATGGCTCGCCTCGGGCGTGCTTGGAGACGACGTCTCCTGGATCATGCGCGGCGCCGATGAAGAAACCGCGGCGGCGGCGAGCTTCTTTCAAGGCGCCATGGCGGCCGCCCTGTTCATGATCGCGATGATCCTCTTGCTTGAATTTAACAGTTTTTATCACGCGGCGCTGACGCTATCGTCAGTCATATTATCCGTATTCGGCGTATTGCTCGGAATTGCCCTGTCCGGGCAATATATCAGCATCATCATGACCGGCACCGGGATTGTCGCGCTTGCCGGGATTGTCGTGAACAACAACATCGTCCTGATCGACACGTATCAGTATCTGCGGCGCAAGGGCCTCGCCGTTGAAAACGCGGTCGTGCGTACCGCCGCCCAGCGCGTACGCCCAGTCCTGCTGACCACGGTCACAACGATCCTTGGGCTCTTGCCGATGGTGTTTGAGATCAGCGTGAACTTCGCCGCCGGCTCTATAACCCGCGGCTCGACGACATCTGACTGGTGGGTTTTGTTATCTTCCGCCGTCGTGTTCGGGCTTGCCTTTTCTACTATGCTGACGCTGGTCTTGACGCCGGTCATGCTCGCCGCGCCGAGCGTGTTGCGCAAACGCCTGCCGGGCGCGGCGCACTTCATAAAGGGCGTCTTCGCCAAACTGATGGGCCGGCCGGCGCCGAGCCAGCCGGATGAGACGCTGCCGCCTTTTGAAACCGACTATCAGCGCGCGGCTGAGTGAACGGCTATTCGGTCGCTTCCTCGTCCGTCTCCGGCACTTCAAAAATCTGACCGGGATAAATCAGATCCGGATCGCGGATCTGATCGGCATTGGCTTCATAGATGATCGTATATTGAGCGCCGCGCCCATAAGCGCGCCGCGCGATGCGCCAGAGGCTGTTGCCTGGCTGCACAATGACCTTGCCATCGCGTAGCTGGATTTGTTCCGGGCTGGCGCGTTCAAACGGCAACTCAATCGCGTAAATCGGCCGCCCGTTCTCATCGAGCTGGATAATAAGCAATTGATAAACGCCGGGTGCAATCTGCGCTTCCGGCGCCAACACCCATCGCCCTGCTTGCGTTGACGGTGTTTGTCCCAGCATCTGGCGATTGATGAATACCTGCACCATGCGATTGGGCTCGGCGCGCCCGGAAAAAATCACCGCGCCGGAATCATCATAGTCGATGACGTCAAGGGTTAGCGGACCCAACCCCTCAGGCGTTTCGCGCGGATCCTGAAGGACTTCCGTGGCGCCGCCCGGCGTCGTGCGCAACACAAGCGGCAGGTCGCCTTCACGCTCCGGCACGTAAATCAGAACCGTCTCTTCGGACCGGATCGTCAATCCGTCCGATGTTGTCATGGAAAGGCTCAACTCCACCGGCCCTGCGGCAAGGGGCGTGTCCGTCGCTAAGGCCCACGAGCCATCTGCTTCAGCAATCGTCTCCGCGAGATCGTCGCCATTGGCGTATACGTTCACAGTCGCCGCCGGTTTGGCCCGGCCCGCGATCGTCGCATATCCGCTGCGCGTCACATAAACGATATCAAAGCTCGGGAGCGCCGGCTCTTTGTCTGCGGCGGTCGCATCGTCGCTGGCCGCGTCCGCACCCTCTACGGCCGCGTCATCCGCCGGACCTTCAATAATCTTGAATCGCTCCACCGCCTTCCAGCCAATGAACCCCAGAACAATCAGTAAGAGGACAATGATTACGACACGCATATGACGCCGCTCCTTCATAAAACCGTCAACACCGCAAAATTACTTTACCCTTAGGGAAATCTGCGTACAATGCCCACCCAACAACAAGAAACGTGTATCTTTATGAAATCTCTATGTGTTTACTGCGGGTCCCGGCCGGGGAAAGATCCCGCCATTGAAGAAGCAGCCATTGCAATCGGAAAAGAGGCGGCGCGGCGCGATTGCCGGATCGTCTATGGCGGCGGCAAGATGGGCCTGATGGGCGCAACTGCGGGCGCGGCGCGCGACGCCGGCGGCAAGGTTTTCGGCGTCATTCCGGATTTTCTGGTCGAGCTTGAAGGCATCCTTGAAGGCGTCGACCACAAGATCGTCGACACCATGCATGAGCGCAAAATGCTTATGTTCGAAGAGTCCGACGCGATTTTGACGCTGCCCGGCGGCATCGGCACGCTGGAAGAGTTAATTGAAGTTCTATCATGGGCGCGGCTCGCGCTTCACCGCAAACCAATTATCGTTCTCAACCTCAAAGGGTTCTGGACGCCGTTGCAGGAACTGTTCGAACACGTCGTATCACAGGGCTTTGCCGATAAAGAACTCCTGGACGATGTCGTCTTCATCGACAGCGTCGATGAAGTCTTCCCCACCGCAGAACAACACATGCTGCGCGCAAAAGTATAACAACGAAACAGTGTCAGGCGCGTTCGCCCCGAAAACGGGCGCGCGCCTTTTCAGCCCCAATAAGCGGGAAGAGCGCCGCCATTTCCGGACCGCGCGCTTCGCCGGACAATGCCAGGCGGAGCGGCATAAATAGTTTTTTGCCTTTCGCCCCGGTCTTTTCTTTCAGCGCTTCGGCCAAAGTCGCCCAGCTATCCTGATCGAGATGATCCGGAACGAGGCTTGCGGCCTCGTCCGTAAGCGCCTTATCTTCAATGACCGGATCAATTTCCCCGTCAATGACGCCCATCCAATGGGAGACGTCGCTTAGTCTCGTAATATTACCGCGCACCGCGGTCCATATGGCTTCGCCCGCGCCTGTGTCGCGGAGGCGTTCCGCGACGTCTTCAAACGGCGTTTCATGAAGAAGTTTTGCGTTAAGCGCTTCAAGTTCCGCCGGATCGAACCGCGCCGGCGCCCGTCCGATGCGATCAAAATTAAAACTTTCAGCAAGCTCAGCCAAGTCACGCACTGGAACCACCGGATCAGCCGTGCCCAGTTTTGCGAGCATGCTGGTGATGGCGGCGGGCTCAAGCCCGTCGTCACGCATCGCCTCAATTGAGAGAGAGCCGAGACGTTTGGATAAGCTCTGCCCGTCGGCGCCGACAAGGAGCGAGTGATGGGCGAATGCCGGGGGCTCGCCGCCGAGCGCCTTGAATATCTCAATCTGCACGCCCGTATTGGTGACATGGTCTTCGCCGCGCATCACATGGGTGACGCCAAGATCAATATCGTCAACACAGCTAGGCAAGGTATATAAATACATGCCGTCTTCGCGGATCAGCACGGGATCGGAAACGCTCGCCGTATCAACGCTCGTCTCTCCACGAATTAAATCCGTCCAGGTTGCCGTATCGTGCGACAGCTTGAACCGCCAATGAGGTTTGCGCCCCTCAGCCTCCAGGGCTTTTCGTTCATCATCGCTGAGCGACAGCGCTGCGCGATCATAAACCGGCGGCAGCCCCCGCGCCCGCTGCAGCTTGCGCTTGCGATCAAGGTCTTCGGCCGTCTCAAAACAGGGATAAAGGAGGCCGTCGGCGATCAGCTTGTCGCGCGCCGCATCATAGCGGTCAAAACGATCAGACTGATTGACGGTATCGTCATAATCGAGCCCGAGCCAGGCAAGATCAGCCTTGATTGCTTCCTCATAAGCTTTCGTCGAGCGCTCCTGATCGGTGTCGTCGACGCGCAGGATAAACCGGCCGCCCTCCTTACGGGCGAGAAGCCAGTTCCATAGCGCGGCGCGCACATTGCCGACATGAATTTTGCCGGTTGGCGACGGCGCAAAGCGAACAGTAACGGTCATGATGTTTCCAATGAGATTGAGCCGCGAGGGATTAACGCCTCGGCGCGCTGCGGTCAAACGCATTACCGGTCGCGCCAGCCATTGGTGATGGGATAACGCCGGTCGCGGCCAAAATTAACCGCCGTCACTTTCGGACCCGGCGGCGCCTGACGGCGCTTATACTCCGCGACATAAAGCAAATGCTCGATCCGGCGCACCATCGCTTCGTCGAAGCCCTCCGCGACAATCTCATGAACCGCCATTTCCTTCTCGACCAAACATTCAAGGATCGGGTCGAGGACCTCATATGGCGGCAGGCTGTCTTCGTCTTTTTGATCCTCACGCAGCTCCGCCGATGGCGGCTTGGTAATTATGCGTTCCGGGATGACGCCCGCCTTTGGTCCTTCCAGGTCGTCCGCGTGATGGTGATTGCGCCAATGGCAAAGGGCGATAACGTCCGTCTTATAAATATCCTTGAGCGGATTATAGCCGCCATTCATGTCGCCATAGAGCGTGGCGTAACCGACCGACATCTCCGACTTATTGCCGGTCGTCAAAACCATGTCGCCAAATTTGTTGGAGAGCGCCATTAAAAGGACGCCGCGCAAGCGCGACTGGATATTTTCTTCGGTCGTGTCTTTTTTGAGATTATGGAACGCCGGCGCCAGCATTTCATCGAACGCCGCGACGCCCGGCTCAATGCCGATAGATCGATAGGAAACACCCAGCAACTCTGCGCATTCTTTCGCATCCTCAAGGCTTTCGCGCGAGGTATAACGCGACGGCATCATCACGCATCGCACCCGGTCGGCGCCAAGCGCATCAACCGCGATCGCAGCCGTCAGCGCGGAATCAACCCCGCCCGACAGGCCGATAACGACGCCTTTGAACCTGTTCTTGTTGACGTAATCGCGCACCGCCATGGTCACGGCGCGATAGGTCATCTCCTCGCCGCCGACCCACTCAGCTTGCCGGCCATCAACGCACGCCCATCCCGCATCCTCCCGGCGCCACTGCGTCAGGAAGACGCCTTCTGTGAACTGCGGCGCGCGGGCCGCAACCTCTCCCTCGCGATCCATAACGAAGCTAGCCCCCTCGAAAAGCACTTCGTCCTGACCAGCAAGCTGATTGACAAAAATCAGCGGCAGCCCGGTTGCGCGCGCACGATTGCGCGAAGCGGCGGTGCGCTCTTCAAGCGCAGTTTCGCGAAATGGCGAGCCGTGGGGCACGATGAAAATTTCTGCGCCCGCTTCTTTCAGCGCTTCCCCCGCCCCCGGCAGCCACATGTCTTCGCAGATCATCAGCCCGATCCGAACGCCGTTCAGATTAATCGGGTCGGGAAATCCCGCAGCAGGCGTGAACCGGCGCGGCTCGTCGAAAACACCGTAATTGGGCAAGCGCACCTTATGGCGCCTCGCCGCGATCTTGCCGGCGTTTAAAAGAAAAGCTGCATTATAAAGGCGATCGCCTTCTTTCCATGGCGCGCCGACAATCATCGCCGGACCGCCATCGGCCGTGTCGGCGGCCAGCGCCTCGACTGCATCGCGGCAGGCGCGTTGAAACGCCGGTTTTTGAACGAGATCTTCTGGCGGATAGCCCGCCACCACGAGTTCGCAAAAGACAACGAGGTCGGCGCCCATTGCCGCTGCCTCGTCTCGCGCCTGCCGGATGCGACCCACATTACCGTCAATATCGCCGACAACCGGCGCTATCTGCGCAATCGCAATCGAAAGCTGGTCAGTCATAAATCTACCTGAGGCAAGCGGGCGCCAGATGAGCGGCGTTTGAGGCGTATGTAAAATATGGTTTCGAAAACCCGGAATCAAACACTGATTGCGGCAACGGCGCTATCTGATCGTTCACAATCGCGCCTGACGGCCTGCAATAGCTAGGCGCGCAACCTTTTGACGACTTCTTCTTCTTGCGTAATTTGCGCGGCTTCTTCGATCTGCTGCGCCCAGGATACCGTCACCCGGCCGTCATAACCGGAGACAACCGGTTGCTTCGCTCCCCGGATCGCATCGGTGAATAGCGCCGCGCCATGAGCCAGCGGATCACGGATCGCCAGCGGCGCTTCGCGCCGGGAAAAATCCCCGTTCAGCTGCGCCGGTGTGGAGTTGGATATGGTCCGGCGAATAAAGTCGAAATCGATCACGCCGTCATCATACACCAGTGTCATGCGGCGTTCAGAATCCTTTGAGCGGCGAACTGCGTTTAATAAGGCAAGCGTCCCGTTTTCAAGGAAAAGCTCGGCGGAGATCTCATCTGCATTACCGGTCGCATGGACGTTTGTAACATCAGCCTTGGATAGCTGACGCACAATATCGAGATCATGGACCATCAAGTCGAAAGCAACAGAAACATCATCGCAGCGCCCGGTGTAAGGCACGCGCCGCACGCACTCAATTCTTAGGGGCGCAATCTCCCGCGACAACAGTCCCATCGCTTCGCAAACGTAGCGCTCCTGATGGCCAACCTGCAAAACCAGGTTTTTTTCGTGGGCGAGCACAATCAATCGGTCCACGGCGTCGACGGTCAGCGCAAGGGGTTTTTCCACAAAACAGTGGCAATCGTTTATGAGCGCAGCTTCGCAGAGCATAAAATGATCGCTCGCCGGCGCGGCAATGACCGTCGCATCCATAGCCTGCAGGAAATCCCGATAGGTCCGGAAGGCTTTGGCGCCATGCTTTTCTGCAAGCGCCTGGGCGCGTTCAGCGTCGGTATCATAGACGCCCGCGAATTCAACATCATCGCGTTCGGCGAGTTTGGCGGCGTGATAAGAGCCGAAGACACCGGCCCCGGCAACACCCATTCTCAATGATGGCGGCACGCACAAACCCCCG
>Ga0209633_10003554_pt1 | contig 14347 bp, 9 predicted proteins | sample Cruoilmetagenom1_FD_187290 | JGI IMG/M metagenome (GOLD analysis project Ga0209633, IMG submission 187290) | Oil polluted marine microbial communities from Coal Oil Point, Santa Barbara, California, USA - Sample 1 (SPAdes) (version 2) | ecosystem: Environmental > Aquatic > Marine > Oil seeps ... | reverse complement strand
GTTTGAAGAGATTAAAAAAAACGGCGGCTACCTAAAACAAGTTGGTTTCCTGGTCCTTGGGCTTGTAGGCTTGATAATCGGCGCCCGGCTTCTGGTTGATTCCGCCATCTCACTTGCTCAAATGTTCGGTGTCAGCGAATTCATTATAGGTATAACAGCCGTTGCTATTGGAACGTCGCTACCCGAGCTTTCAACCTCTATAGTCGCTGCTCTCAGAAAAGAGCAGGATATAATAGTCGGCAATATAATTGGGAGCAATATATTTAATATTGGAATACTCGGGCTCGTATCCGTAATTCAGCCCATAAAAGTTGAACCCTCGATTCTGCGCTTTGAATTCCCAGTTATGATCTTTTTTACGATTTTAGTGCTCCCCCTAATGAGAACAGGCTTCCGGGTTAGCAAGATAGAGGGCGCAGTTCTTATCCTTCTCTATGGCATATTTATATTTTTTCTATTTAACCCTATCTGGCTCTGAATTTGATCCCCGTTTTACTCCGGTCCCAAGTCTTTAGCGTAATCTCTTTTATCTCGGCTACCCGTATCTTCTGTGTAGCAGTTACAGGGAAACCCTCCTCAAAAACTTCTATAAACCGGGGCACCATAAATACGGGAGATTTCTCGGCCATCCACATTGAGAACTCTGCCGGGTCGAACTTCGCATTTTTTTTAAGCGTAACGTTAAGCTTTATTTCGTCGTCCGCTACGTCAGGCAGCCTGATACCTACTGCTACAGCTTCCTGTATAGCCTCATACAGCATAGCGGTGTCCTGTACCGCTATCGGGTCTACGTTCTCTCCGGACACCCGTATCCTGCTGTAGCGCCCCTGAAAATAGTATCTCCCGTCTATACCTCTTGCGAAAAGGTCATCGGAGTTGAAAAACCCGTCATCGTCAAACGCTTCCCTTGTTCTTCTCTCGTCCTTAAAGTATTCGTTAAGCGTAGTGTGCGGAATAAAGGGTTTTATAAACAGGAGCCCTTTAACCTCTTCTGGAGGCGTTGGCCGCTCAGTCGAGTCCCAGAAAGGGCTCATAACTTTACTTGTGTCCGAAGGGTCCCTTAGCTCAACGTAGTACCCTTCCATCGGATAGCCCGAAGAGCCCGGGCGGTAGTCTTCCGGGTCATTCCACAGTACCATACCCATCTCTGTCGAGCCGTACCCGTCTATAGTCCTAGTGTTGAACCTGTCCTGGAACTCCTGAAAGTTCCGAGGCGCTGGTCCGGAAAGCACCATTCTGACGTTATGTTTTTGGTCCCATTCAGAGGGCTCAGCCGCCCACAGATATTCCGCCACAGCACCCAGCATGTTTACGTGTGTAGCGCCACACTCAGAAGCCCATTTCCAGAAGTTAGAGGCCGAAAATCGGGGATAGAACACGGCTGTACAACCTGATCCTATAGCGGTGAAGAGGCACATGACCTGAGCGTTTGCATGTCCGAGCGTAAGCACGCTCATGAGGACGTCTTCACTGCGTACTCCCTGCTGCTGTATATATCCCCGCACGGTAAGCACCACGCCGCCGTGGTTTCTGGAAACCCCCTTGGGCATTCCTGTCGTGCCTGAGGTAAACATACACCTCTCGACGTCCGCGGTTACAACGTCCACGCCCGGGCTTTGTGGGGAATAATCATCGAATGCCGAGAATGGCAGAGTTTTAATTTTGCCTGTTGTGGCCGGCACATTGGCCCCATCGCCCGTTACGAATATGACGTTTAGATTCTCCAAGCTGTCTACGATTTCCTTAATTATGGGAAGACTCTCTGGGTCAACAAGGAGTGCCGACATCCCAGAGTAATTTATTACGTAAGCCAGCCTCTCACCTTTCTCGTCCTTATTTATCGGCACCTGTACTGCGCCTGTTTTATGTATTGCCAGTATCGAGATCACATATTCAGAGGAGTTGAGCATGTAAATGCCAATTCTGTCGCCCTTTTTTATCCCGAACTCGTCCTTAAGACCGTTCGCTACTCTGTTAGACCAGGTGTTTGTTTCCTCATATGTGTAACTCTGGATCAGGTTTCCGTCTCTGTCTGCAACCCTGAACATTGTTTTCTCGGGAAACATTGTTGCGCCCTCTTCCAGGTAGCGTGTTACGGGCAGCCACTCGGAGGTTTCGTCAAATGTTCCAAACGGAAGAGTTCCCTCTCCGACATATTCTTTATCGCGGGGCTTGAATAGTAGGCGCATAATATATTCTCCTTATTTAAGTCTGTATTTCCCGAACAACTAATGAAACCAATGACCCAAATGAATTCTGAACGAGCGCTTGCTCGGAATTATTCTAAATACTCAAATTCTCAAGTCAAGAAATTACGCAGCCGTCTTAAAAGCAACAGCAATATAAACGTTTAAATTTTATTTTCAAGCTGGTACCTATGAGTATTTAGTGATCGTATCTGTTTGATTAGGAGATGGAGTTTTGGGTAAGTTTGATAAAATTCCCTAGCAGGTCTTTCCCGTATTTCGTAAGTATTGATTCGGGATGAAACTGTACGCCTTCAAGTAATAGCTCCTTGTGTTTGATCCCCATTATCTCCCCCTCATCGGTCCATGCTGTAATTTCAAATATATCGGGCAGCGTCTCTTTGTCTACCAGAAGCGAATGATATCTTGTTGCTTCAAAGGGGTTCGGTATGTCTTTGTATATACCCTTACCGCCGTGGTGGATTAAAGAAGTCTTCCCGTGGAGCAGTCTGTCCGCCCTTATTATCTTGGCCCCGTATGCGTATGCGAGTGACTGGTGGCCGAGACATACACCAAGCACTGGTATTCGTCCCGCAAACTCCTTTATCACATCGACAGATACTCCTGCCTCTTTTGGCGTACAAGGCCCGGGGGAGACGACTATTATATCCGGGTTCAGCCTTCCGGCGTCTTCAACTGTGATCTTATCGTTTCTATACACCTCTACATCCTGCCCGAGCTCTGAGAGGTAATGGACCAGGTTATATGTGAAGGAGTCGTAGTTATCTATCATCAATATCATATTTTATAATCCGTTTTTGGCTGCTTCGACCGCTTTTACGAGTGCCTTTACTTTATTTACAGTCTCCTCAAATTCTCTTTCCGGATCAGAGTCCGCTACAATTCCGGCTCCTGCCTGTATGTATATCTCACCGTCTTTGATTACAAAAGTCCTAATCGTTATACATGCATCCATATTCCCCGAAAAGCCGAAATACCCGACAGCGCCCCCGTAAGCTCCCCTTCTTTCGGGCTCGGTCTCCTCAATAATCTCCATAGCCCTTACTTTAGGGGCTCCCGATAGAGTACCCGCCGGGAAGGTTGCCTTCACTACGTCAAAGGCGTCTTTACCGGGCGTGAGTTTCGAGGTGACGTTCGATACTATATGCATCACATGTGAGTATCTCTCTATAATCATCAGCTCGTCCACATGCACTGTACCACTCTCAGATACCCTGCCCAGGTCGTTTCTGGCTAGGTCCACAAGCATTATATGCTCTGCCCTCTCCTTGGGGTCTGCGAGTAGCTCTTCTTCAAGCTCCAGGTCTTCTTTCTCTGTCCCGCCCCTGGGTCTCGTTCCCGCAATCGGGCGGCTCAGCACCTGCCCGTCTTCAACTCTGACCATCACTTCCGGGGAAGAGCCCACAAGGATCTCAGAGTCCGTTTTAAAATAGAACATATATGGTGAGGGGTTTAAGACCCTGAGTGCTCTGTATAAATCAAACGGGTCGACGTCGAGCTTGGTCTTCCAACGCTGTGATATTACGGCCTGTATTATATCCCCCGCTTTTATATATTCCTTTGTTTTTCTGACAGCTTCTTTATAGTCCTCAGGTTTAAAATTCGATTCGAGTTCAGGCTCGAGATTATCACTTTTATTACTACTTTTTTTATTACCATTCTCAAAGCTCAGTGGTTTTTTCAGCTTCTCACTTATCTCTTCTACTTTCTTTACAGCGTTATCGTAACACTCTCTTGAGCTCTCCGGATCCTCTACGTAAGCGTTATTAACAATTTTTATTTTATGGTTTATGTTATCAAATACCAGCACTGTGTCCGTAATCATAAATAGCGAGTCCCAAAGCTTAAGCTCGTCCTTTCCAAGCTCCGGAAGATCCTCTACAAACCTCACAATATCGTAGCTGAAATACCCTACAGCTCCCCCGTGGAACCTCGGGAGCCCGGGCTCTGCAACCGGTCTGTATCTAGAGTGCAGGTTTCTCAGCTCCTCGATCGGATCACCTTCAATAGTGTTGGTTTCGCCGTTTTCGATGATCTCGATTTTACTGCCTTTAGAGCGGAAGATTACCGATGGCTCGGCACCTAAAAAGCTGTACCGTCCCCACTTCTCTCCGCCCTCTACGCTCTCCAGCAGAAACGAGTAATCTCCTGTCTCTATTTTCTTAAATGCTGACACAGGGGTATCGAAGTCGGCCAGTATTTCCTTCCAGACCGGTATCAAATTTCCTTTGTCGAGCTTCTTTTCAAACTCCTCAAATGTGGGAAAAATCATGGCAACAAAGAATAAAAGCCCGAACTTTAAAGTCAAGCTGCACTTTAATTGTTCCCCCGATACTGTAAGATTATCCGAAATATAATTTGGGAGAAGGAATCAATGCCGCGCATAAATCCGCAAATTTTCAGAGAGTACGATATAAGAGGAGTAGTGGGTAAAGACCTGGACGGTGAGGTCTTTCAAACTATCGGGAAGGCGTACGGCGCTTATATGACTGAGAGGGGTGCAAAGACCGTATCCGTGGGACGAGACTGCAGAGTAAGCTCACCGGAATTATCAGCAGCGTTCATTCAAGGCGTAAACTCAACCGGTATAGATGTTCTGGATATAGGTATGGTCTCCACTCCAATGCTCTATTTCTCTCTCTACAACCTGGACGTGCAGGGCGGTGTTATGATTACGGCAAGCCATAACCCAGGCGAGTATAACGGTATCAAGCTCTCTGACGGCAAAGAGTCCCTTTTCGGTGAAGAGATCAAGAAGATCGGGCAGATTGCCGAGGCGGGAGAATTCCCGACAGGTAACGGTACGTCTGCACTGGCCGACGTGCGCGATGCATACATAGATTATTTACTTCAGAATATCGATATAAAACCCGGACTACGGATCGCTGCCGATTACGGAAACGGCATGGTAGGGGTGGCGGGCCCCGAAGTTCTCGAGAGGTTCGGCTGCCAGGTAACTGAGCTCTACCCCGTGCCCGACGGCACTTTCCCGAACCACCATCCGGACCCCACGGTTGAGGAAAATTTAGTAGATATGATAAATGCCATTAAAAGTGAAGGTCTTCAGCTTGGAGTAGGGTTTGACGGCGACGGTGACAGGGTAGGTGTCGTAGATGAGAACGGTAACATCATATGGGGCGACATGCTGGTCCTCATTTTCGCAAGGGATATAATCCGCGATAATCCCGGTGCCACTGTAATTGGCGATGTCAAATGCTCGAACCGTCTCTTTAGTGGTATTAACGAAGCTGGAGGCAATGGGATAATGTGGAAGACCGGGCACTCGCTTATTAAGAGCAAGATGAAGTATGAGGGTGCGGCTCTTGCTGGAGAGATGAGCGGCCATATATTCTTCGCAGACCGCTACTTTGGCTACGACGACGCCCTTTACGCGGCGCTTCGAGTACTCGAAATAGTCTCAAAGACCGGCAAATCAGTGTCCGAGCTGCTAGAAGATGTTCCCCCTGCTTTATCCACTCCAGAGATTCGGGTCGACTGCCCGGAAGAGATAAAGTTCAGTTTGGTAGAGGAAGTTAAGAAAGAGCTCTCAAAGGGCAACAAAACAGTTGATATAGACGGTGTCAGAGTTGAGTTCCCGGACGGCTGGGGCCTCATAAGGGCTTCTAACACACAGCCCGCTCTGGTTCTCAGGTTCGAAGCTCAGACGGAAGAAAGACTAAGTGAAATCCGCTCTCTTGTAGAAGGGGAATTAAATGCTGCTAAGGAAAGGTTATCGGGTTAGTTTTTGATATTATTCAGATCGTCTATTAGTGAGTGCAGGTTCTCAATCTCTATCTCATACTTCTCGGATATTCTCTCTAGCTCGTACTTGGGCAATTCAGTGTTACTGTTAAGCTCTATCTCAGGTTCCCAAGAGTTCTTTCTCAGCGCGAGCTGCGCTACATCCCATCTGGAATAATGCCCGAGTGAATCGAACACAGCCTTTACGGCTTTAATCTGATTCGCATGACATTCTGCATATAGTATAGCGTCTTTCTCAAAGTTCGGCTCGGCCAGGTATCTGCCTCCCGGGTTAACTATCGAGCTCCCTCCAGAGGCCCAGTCATAGTTCATATGGTCCCCGTCTCTTATGCCATGCCACTTCTCGGGGAAGTCGTCATCGTCCATATAACCACATCCACTTAAAACAAACGCGCCTGCTTCAAACGCGTGCACTTTTATGAGTGACTGAAGGTTACACATTGCACCTCCCGGGCTCGTGTCCGCATCGAGTAGCTTGTCCTCGCCCCGTTTCCAGTTCCCGGGCCATACAGCGATATGAAACTCCTCACCCCTGTTTATCATCGCGGCCCGCATAAGCGGCATATGATTCTCCCAGCATATCAGCCCCCCTATGCGCCCTATATCGGTCTCGAACACGTTTATATCACTTGCGTCTCCCATTCCCCAGTAGATTCTCTCGGTGTAGGTCGGCATCAGTTTCCTGTGCCGTCCCATGACGCTTCCGTTTTTGTCGATAAATAGAAGGGTATTGAATACGGTCTGGCTCCCAGCCCTATCGTCAAGCTCGTTACAGCCGATTACTACGTATGCTCCTGCTTTCTTAGCAGCTTCTCCCAGGATTTGTGTGTCTTCACTCGGTATAACGATAGAGTTATCCTGAAGAGCTATCATAAAGTCCGTCCACTCATGCGGTGGTGTCTCGTAGCCTACTGTGTAATAGGCAGGGTAAGCGGGAATGAATGATTCGGAAAACGTTACAAGCTCTGCTCCATTTCTTCCAGCTTCAGCTACGAGCTCACATGCTTTCGTGATCGTTTTGTGCTTGTCCATAAACACAGGAGAAGCCTGCACCACAGCCACTTTTACCTTTTCTCTACCGCCTAGAATAGTTTTGCCCATAATCTTCTGCTTAAGGTGTAATAATACTGCTTCCGCCCGTGGGTCCTCCCTGCTGTTTCATCTGCTCCGCCTGCTGAGTAGCCCTTACCTCTATAAGCGTAAGGAGCTTATCCTTAAACTCTTCTTCGTAAGCGCACACACCCGGCACTATGTAACCCAGCATAGCGATCTGAAGAAAATACTCAGTGTTGGCCTGTAGGAATTCCTCTTGAAGCTGGGTCCCGTAAGCCTGGGATAAATTTGTAAATATCGTATTTCCAAGCTCTCCCACTACCTCGGGCAGGCTTTTTGTTCCCTTCACCTGCTGGTTAAAGTTCACTCCAAGATTAAACGCCATCAATATCGAGTTCGCTATATTCCCAAGCTCCGGTGGAGCACCGCCCTCACCTTGCTCTTCCTGTTTCTGATCTTCTTCCGACATTTCACTTACCTCCCTTGAATTTGAAAACTAATTCTAACATATAATGAATTTAATGCCGATTCAATCAATTCAGTTGATTTGGGATTTGAAAAGTGTAACAGTAATAGGGTTATGCATGTACGGGAGATAAGCTTATGGCCAAGGTAGAAGGGGGGAGACTAGTTGCTAAAACCCTCCATGAGCTCGGCGTGAGAGAGATATTCTCACTTGGTGGAGGCCACATCAATCCCATCTACAACGCTTGTATAGACTTTGGTATCAGGATTATCGATACCCACCACGAGCAAGGGGCGGCAATGGCGGCGGACGCGTACGGCAGACTCACTCGCAAACCCGGTGTGTGCCTTGTTACGGCAGGGCCCGGATTCACAAACGCGCTCACCGGTATAGCCGGAGCCTACTTGTCTAATGCCCCTTTTATGATTATTTCAGGCCGCTCTGGAGTCGAGGAAAACGACAGGTTGTCTCTTCAGGAGATAGACCAGCAGACTATAGCCGGGACTGTAACCAAGTGGGCCCGGACAGTCCATGACCCGTTAAGAATCCCGGAATACATAGCTTCTGCCTACAGAAGAGCAATATCCGGGAAACCGGGACCGGTCTATTTAGGAATGTCCTACGAAGTCCTATACCCCGAGTGTGAAGAAAAGGACGTCGTTCCCTATGATACTACAATTCCAGCGCATGCTTTGAAACCCCATGAAGATTCTGTAGCGTCAGCAGCCCAGCTTCTGCAATCCTCAAAGAAGCCCATTGCGATTGCTGGTAGCGGCTCTTGGTACTCAGGCTCGGACAAGGTGCTTAAAAACTTTATTGAGAAAACAGGCATCCCACTCTACACACTAAACTTCGGCAGAGGAATCGTATCGGACGACCATCCGCTGTGCTTCGGCTCCGCAGGCCCCTCGGCCCCAAATGCTTTCAGGAAGCTCACGGGCGAATCCGACCTGATACTGCTACTGGGTATCAGACTCAGCTTGTATATTGGCTTCGGCAAGACATTTAACCCCAAGGCAAAAGTAATACAGGTCGATATAGACCACGACGAGCTTGGAAGGAACAAGGCGACGGACGTAGGGATTGTAGGGGATATTTCACAAACGCTCGAAGCAATTACAAGTTACATAAAACGAAAAAAAATAAAATTAGACTATGGAAAGTGGTATAAGAATGCACTTAATTCATTTTCTCGGGAGCAGAAGGCGGCTGATAAAATAAGAAACTCCGATACCCCCCCCATCCATCCCGTAAGGGTCGTTAAAGCGATAGAGGATGTAACCGGGGGAGATGCTCTATTAGTCGTGGACGGTGGAGACTGTCAGGCATGGACCGACAGTAACTACAAGGTCAAGCATCCTGGTCACTATGTTAAGGGCGGCCTTCTCGGATGTATGGGCGTTGGCGTGCCGTTCGCTATAGGGGCCAAAACAGCCCGTCCAGACAAAAAAGTAGTCCTTATTACCGGCGACGGGGCGGTGGGCATGAACTTCATGGAGTTTGAGACCGCGGTACGCCATAAAATTCCATTTGTCACAGTAGTCTGTAACGATAATGCCTGGGGAATGACCAAGCACCAGCTGGAGATCACATACGGTAAAGAGCGCCCCACGGTAGGAGTTAATCTCACCGACACTCCTTTTCATGAATTGGTTAAAGTTATGGGAGGTTACGGTGAATTAGTACAAGACCCGCGCAATCTGAACGGCGCAATCGAGAGGGCACTTTCTTCCGGAGTCCCCTCTCTCATTAACGTACTCACAGACACAGAGGCCGTAAGCGGTGCCACATATGCGATTACTGAGATGATGATGTCGGCTAATAAGAAATGACCGTATTTTATCCTTTCAGATCTTTTAGCGTGGATATAACCTCATCAGGCTCCGCTCTCTTCGTATAATCAGCGTTTGCATACGCGAATTTTACTGTACCGGCTTTATCTATCACATAAGTGCCGGGCATCGGCAGCTCCCAGGTGTCGTCCCCGTTGAATTTCGGTATATCCAGTCCAAAGCTCTTATATAGATCGTGAAGTTCCTCAGGCAGTTTAAACACCAGCCTGAATTCATTCGCTGTCTTGTTTCCGACATCACTTAAAACCTGAAACTTCAAATCATTCTTTTCAGCCGTGGAAAGTGAGTTGTCCGGAGTCTCGGGTGATATTGCGACTAGTGAAGCGCCCAATTCTTCTATTTCCGGAAGGTGATTTTTGTATGCATTTAGCTCAAGATTACAGTACGGACACCATCCGCCCCTGTAGAAGTTTAAAACCACCGGTCCCTTTTCAAGCAAATTGTTCAGGCTTACCGATTCGCCTGAGGGGTTGGGCAAGTTAAAGTCTGGTGCTTTTTCTCCGACTTTAAGGGAGTTTTCGGCAATTCCGCTATCTACTATCCTTCGGGTCGCATCAAGCATTGTGTTCAGCACATCAGGCGGAACCTTCTTGGTAAACCCTCTATACAGCTCGTCCAATTCAATCTGTAAACTCATAAACACCTCCGTTTTTAAGATACCGATTGTTTAGACGACTTTTATTAACAATTGATTCAAATAAGTTTTGTTACGGGAAATCACAGCGGAAATAATGGGTGGTTTGTTAGATCATGTTTTCAAAACTGCGAGAAAGGCCTCTTGAGGGATCTCTATGTTTCCGACCTGTTTAAGCCGTTTCTTCCCTTCCTTCTGCTTCTCGAGGAGTTTTCTCTTCCTTGTTACATCTCCGCCGTAGCATTTTGCGGTAACGTCTTTTCGTACGGCTTTTACAGATTCCCTTGCGATAATCCGGTTTCCTATGGATGCCTGGATCACAACTTCATACAGCTGTCTTGGGATTAGCGAGCGTAGCTTTGAGATAAGCTCTCTTCCCCTTTCATAAGACTTGTCCTTATGGACTATTATAGACAGCGCGTCCACCGGGTCGCCGTTTACAAGCACGTCCATCTTAATCAGCTCAGATCCCTTATAACCGGCCGGCTCATAATCCATCGATGCATAGCCGCGGGATATGGACTTTAACTTGTCGTAGAAATCAAACACAATTTCAGAGAGCGGTATCTCGTATTCCACAATAACCCTATCCTGCGTAACGTATTTCACGTCCCGCTGAGTGCCTCGCTTTTTTATACAGAGATCGAATATCGGGCCCAGGTATGTGCCGGGCGTATGTATGGATATTACAACATAGGGCTCTTCAATGTGCTCTATCTGATCAGGTGTCGGAAGCTCACTCGGGTTATCCACATAACGCACATTACCATGTTTATCGGTCGCTTTGTATATCACCGTAGGCGCAGTTGTAATAAGCTCGAGCTCAAATTCTCTTTCCAGTCTTTCCCTTACTATCTCCATATGTAGAAGCCCGAGGAAACCGCAGCGGAACCCGAACCCGAGCGCAACCGATGTCTCAGGCTCATAAACAAGAGAAGAGTCGTTTAGTCCAAGCTTTTCAAGCGCTTCTCTTAGTTTATCGTAATCCCCTGGATCTATCGGATAGAGCCCGCTGAACACCATGGGTTTCATCACCCGAAAACCGGCAAGAGGACTGACCGTTGGCGTTTCCGCGTCTGTGATTGTGTCCCCCACATTTGCTTCGCTGATTTCCTTTATAGACGCCGTAACAAACCCAACTTCGCCTGTGGAGAGGACATCGACTTCAAGGGCCGCAGGCGAAAATACGCCGAGCTTTCTTACTTCATAATTTTTCCCGGTAGCCATAAGCTTTATTTGTGACCCTGTCTCGATTTTCCCCTCAAACACTCTAATCAGCATTACGACTCCCTGATAGGAATCAAACCAGCTGTCGAATATCAGGGCTTTAAGCGGCTCTTTAGATTTATCCGCCGGAGGTGAGAGCTTGGCCACTATCTCTTCCAGTATTTCTTTTGTACCGATTCCCTGCTTAGCGCTTGCGGGTATGGCGTCCTCTGCGCTTATACCTATTACGTCCTCGATTTCTTCCTTAACCCTTTCCACATCTGCTGAAGGAAGGTCGATCTTATTTATCACCGGTATTAGCTCGAGGCCCGAATCAGTCGCCATATATGCATTAGCCACAGTCTGGGCCTCAACCCCTTGAGAGGCGTCTACGACCAATAATGCCCCTTCGCATGCCATCAAGCTCCTCGATACCTCGTAGCTAAAATCCACGTGCCCTGGGGTGTCAATCAGGTTAAATTCATACGTGATACCGTCATCGGCCTTATAGTCAATCCTTACAGCCTGGGCTTTTATAGTTATCCCGCGCTCTCTTTCTATCTCCATCTGATCCAGGAACTGCTCCGTCATATCACGAGCAGAGAGCGCTCCGGTAAATTCCATAATTCTGTCCGCAAGCGTGGATTTCCCATGGTCTACATGGGCTATAATTGAAAAATTCCTTATGTATTTGGGTTCCATATGGCCGACTTGAGCTTGAGAATTACTTTACTGAAGATTAGGTATTATAAAGAAAAAGGAGCTATATTCAACTAGCTGAATTTATTGGAAGGGGTTTAAAAATTTCACTTCAAATTCTCCTATGCATGTAGGGTTACTGACTACCGTTTAAAACACTGTGAATAGCTCTGCTCAGCTCATCAATTTTGTAGGGTTTTATAATCACACCTTTAAACCCGTATTTATCATGTTCAGACATAACCGGGTCGTTAAAGTATCCGCTCGATACTATAGTCTTTACCAGTGGGTCAATTTCCAGTAGTTTCTGGTTAGCTTCTTTTCCGCCCATCCCGCCCGGTACGGTTAGGTCAACCATCACAGCGTCAAACGGACACCCGGTTTCCTTGGCCGAGACGTATTTCTCGATCGCTTCATTTCCATCGGCTGCATAGTCAACCGTATAGCCCAGATACGTAATCATTTCTCCTGCTATTTTTCTGACCGACTCTTCATCGTCCATTACCAAAATCTTGCCTTCACCATTGTGCATATTCGGAGTTTTTTCATGGGTGCTTACCATCTCTTCAGCTGCCGGAATATATACTTCAAACCCCGTCCCTACTCCTATTTCGGAATTTACGTTAATATGTCCGTCATGATTATTTACGATCGAATAAACTGTTGATAAGCCCAATCCGCTTCCCCTTTGCTTGGTGGTAAAGTATGGATCAAAGATTTTGTTCTTAATCTCTTCTGTCATACCTATCCCGTTATCTTCGATCGTTATCTTTATATAATTGCCCTTTTCTACATTAAAACCGTTCGAACCTTTCATACATGTGTTCTGGAGTTTTATTTTTATTTCCCCCCCTTCGGGCGTTGCCTGGTCCGCATTTATGATAAGGTTGTGGATTACCTGACTAATCTGTCCCCCGTCTATTTCCGCGGGCCATATCTTGTCTTCAAAATCAAATTCACATTTAACCTTAGAGCCGCTTACAGCAAAACTCGCTGTATCTCGTATTAAATCTGCCAGAGATTGCACATACTCCTTGACCGGAGCGCCGCCTCTGGAAAATGTCAGGAGCTGTGAGGTTAAATCTTTTGCTCTGAGTGATGCGTTTTCCGCTTCGATCAGTCTCCCGTGTATTTTATCCTCGGGATTCAAATGCATTTTAGATATAGAGATGTTGCCCAGTATCGATGTTAGTAAGTTGTTGAAGTCATGAGCTATGCCGCCCGCGAGTATGCCGAGTGATTCCAGGTTTTGTTTTTTGAAAAGCTCTTCCTCAAGCTTCTTGCGCTCAGTGATATCACGGCTTACTATAACGCATCTTACTTCTCCATCTGCAGTCTGGTAAGTCTTTCCGGTACTTTCAAACCACTTCCAATCTCCGTTCTTATGTTGAAATCTGAATACCGATTTGCCTGAAGTCTGCTCAGTAATTATTCTGACGAATTCTTCGAATGTATTCTTTTTCTCATCAGGATGAATGTATTGAAAAATCCTTGTATCCATAAGTTCTTCAGGTTCGTAACCGAGTACCTCTTTAAAATTCGGGCTTACATATAGGAGTTTGCCGTCAGAGCTTGCTTCTACAATTAGGTCTTGAACTTTTTCAACGAGTGCCCGGTATTTTGCCGCGCTCTCCTTTAATAAATCCTCCGCTTTTTTCAGGTCTGTAATCTCGACCATCAGGCCCCTGAGCCAGACAACTTCGTCCTGTTCAACTATCACTGTCACTATATCGCGTAGCCAAACAGTCCGGCCATCTGCCGCCATCATTCTGTACTCCAATACGTGATCTCTTTTTTCTCGAGTCGCTTTCATGCAATTTTTCGGTACCCATTCGCGGTCCTCAGGATGAATATGATTAAGCCAGAACTCATTGTCTTTAATCCAATTGCTTGATGAGTAACCGAGTATATGCTCGACTTGTTTGCTTATAAAAGTGAATGTTAACGTTGCCGGATCGGCTTCCCAGACTATCCCCTCAACATTGTTTACAAGAGACTCATAGTCTTCTTCGGACTGCTTTAGAGCTATTTCGGCATTCTTTCGCTCCGTAATGTCCTCGACAACAGACATGCCGCCTACGATATTTCCTGCTCCGTCTCTGAGCGGGGCTATAGAGACAAATAGCCATATCTCAGTCGAGTTGAGGGTCGCTCTGTAAAAACCCTCTTGGCTTCCGCTAATGCCATTTAGTGCTTGTTCATGGAGCGGAATAAATGTCTGGTCTTTGATTTTTCTTAGCTCCGTCCCTATTATTTGATCCCTTGTAGCTTTTAGAATTTCTGTATGTCTATCGTTAGTATTAGTAATGACCAGGTCTTCATTAAAAATGTAAACTCCGATAGGTGATTGGTCGTATAAAGTTCTATATCTCCCTTCTGATTCCCTAAGAGCATTTGTCTGCTTGGCATTGTCTATAGCTATGGCAATCTGGTTTGCGATAATATCCAGGAGCTTTAGGTCTTCATC
>Ga0209633_10003552_pt1 | contig 14351 bp, 14 predicted proteins | sample Cruoilmetagenom1_FD_187290 | JGI IMG/M metagenome (GOLD analysis project Ga0209633, IMG submission 187290) | Oil polluted marine microbial communities from Coal Oil Point, Santa Barbara, California, USA - Sample 1 (SPAdes) (version 2) | ecosystem: Environmental > Aquatic > Marine > Oil seeps ... | reverse complement strand
AACACGTGTTTGTTGAGCGTCCATACCTGTCGCCGCGATACTTAATGCGCGCATGAGATCAGCCCTTTCCTTTTTCTACAATCTGATTCACTAAGATTGCCCAAGTGCTCTGATGGTTCGCGTGATACGCTCGCCGTCGCCATCTGAAAAATTCTTACTAAGCTCGTATGTGCGTTGCACTTCGATCAGCCGTGCAAGTTCTTCAACAGCGCTGACATTTGACCCCTCTAGCGAGAATTGGTGAACGCGTGCATCGGTAGCGGGTTCGTAGCCATTTTCAGCTCGGAATTGGTTTTGCCCCTCACGTATAAGAAATGCCGGATCGGCCTTGACGACGCCTAGTCGTCCAATGGTCTGCGTGCCGCTGTTAATGACGCCATCGCCCGTTACGGAAATCGCTCCAGATCCGGGCGGAATGACGATTGCGCCTCCACTTTCGTCAAGCACTCTGGCGCCTGTAGCTGAAACAAGCTCATTTTGTGCGTTTAAGGAAAGCGCGCCATCTCTGGTAAGGCGCTCGCCCGCAGGCGTTTCCACAAGCAGAAAACCGTCACCTTCGATTGCAACATCGAGAGGGTTGTTTGTTTTCACAATGTCGCCTTCGCTCAGGTCGACATACCGGCGGGTTAAAGTCGAGATTGAAAGGCTTGGATCGCCGTTTTGTAATGCTTTGACGTGCTCGGCGAAAATGTTGGCTTCCCGACGATAGCCATTCGTATTAATATTGGCGATGTTATTGGCAACGGTATTCAGCTCGCGCATGAGGCCCGATTGCCGTGAGAGCCCGATATAGCCTGCGTTATCCATCTTTCAATAACTCCCGAAACGCCAAAACTTCCCGAGTGACGCCATCAGCAACATTTCGGCTTCTTTCAAGGGCGGAGACGGCGTCGTTGGTTGAAAACAAGCTTTGAAGACCGCCTCTGATCGTTGACGATTGTTGCGAAAGGGCGGCGTCAGCCGCAGCTGGCAGCGATGTTTCGCCGTTCATATAAGCCGAGAATGCGTATTGAGCCGCGACTTTTTCGTCCATTGAACTGGGGTCAATGCTCTTGAAGCCAAGCGTTGCGCTTTGCCAGGCCTTCGCAAGCCACCCGGCTCGCGCTGTCATTGTTGCTTTTGCGTCCTCATCACTCAGTGAGGCGGCGGCGGCAAGCGCAGAGTGATATTCGTTTTTCTCGATATTGGCTTTGACGAGGATTTCTCCAAAAGCGTAGTCTGCCGTATAGGGAGCGGAAATAATAATTGCCTCATCGGCTTGCCCCGCGGCCAAGGCGGCGGAGGCTTTTGCAAGAATATATTCCCTGCCAGACTGCTTGGGGCCGTCTTCCAAAATTTCCAGCGCAAGATTCGGTAATCCGAATTCGAAGGCCGTATCTGCAATCTGACGGCGAAACTCGATTTCGTCATTGCTTAGGTTCAGCCAACTCTTATGCGCCAGGAAAGCATCCAACGCCGAAATTTTTGAAAGCTGATCACTTCCAAGAAATGCTCTTTTCAAGATCGGGACAGCTGATGCGCGAGCCTGTTGGAGCAATTCAGGAGATTTCGACGCTTCATTCCCGAGCAGCATTATGGCTGCATCGATGTTGCCAATATCCGCCCAAGCGACGGCTTCGGAAAAAGCCGCTCGCGGAGACCCAACTGTCTTTGCTAGGGCGCCGACATCTTCTTTAAAGCCTTCATGAGGATCACTTCCGTGCTGAACATAAGAGTCTGCCAGCGCAAGCAAAGCGTCATCTGACGCGCCTGAATTTTCGGAGGCTATTTCCAGCAGCGCTTCGCGTGAGGCGTCAGCGTCGCCATTATGTTCCGTGAGCCGCGCCTGAATATATTTAAGCTCTGGGCCAAGCGTTTCTGTTTCAGCGCTAGCGATATTAAATAGCTCCTCGCTCTCCTCCCATGCCGCCGCATCGATCATTTTCATTGCGAGGCGTGTAGCGATGAGATTTTTTAATCGCGAGGGTAGTGTTTTGATGGCGCCGCTAGAACGCTTGTAGGCTCTAACAGCTTGTCTGGGCTCGCTGACGACCGCCTGCCATAAGGCATGGGCGCCCGCACAATTTTTTGCGTGGATTAATCGGCTATCGGTTTCAAATGGGCGCTCAGATATCGCTCGGGCGATATCCGCACGAAACGACTTTCCCTCACCATAATCTTTAAGCAGAGCAAGAGCTTCTTCGCCAAAACCAACCGACATAAATCCGGCAGCCAGTTTGTGCAGAATTTCTTTTTCTTCCTCTCCCTTTGCATCGGCGAGCATTGACTGCAGATCTGCTATTTCAACAAGCGGATCAGCGTCGAATGCTTCCCCGTCGATGTGAAGGGCGGCGTCCGCAAGGCATCGATACTCAGATGATTGCTGTTCTGCGATCATTGCCTCCGTTGCCTTCTTGTTTGGGGTTCCGTGTGCAATCGCTTGCTTGTTGGCGTCTTCAACAGGAACCGTGGCCGGGGGCAATAGAATCGCAGGGTCGCCAATATTCTCAGAGGCGCCCTCGGTATCGGTAATGGTAATTAGCCCCTCGTCGGCGGCTTTTTTTAGTAGTGCGACCATCCGGTTGTGCGCTTGCTCGACAGACATTCGGTCCTCAATTGTTGGGCCGGTATCTGTTGTAGTAGATTTGCGTGAGGCGCTTGAAGTTTGGTCATTTGGTCGTATCTGCGATTTCGTTTTTTGGGAATCGACCACATCTAAGACGAATTTTTGATTGCCCAGGCGGGATGCGCGCACCGTGCAATCACAGTTTATAGTAAGCTCGACCCACGCGCCGCTGGCGCCTCGGGACTGTTTTGCGCTTAGTATTCTGAAAGCCTTGCGCTCATCATTGATCTCCCGAAGATCGAGGGTGGCTGAGGCATCGAGGTTTCTTATGCGAATAGTGCGGCCAGACTGCTGAAACTCAATGTTTCCGCCGTTGTCTGGGATAACAATTCGGGAATAATCGCTATGTTCGCCTGCCTTGACACGTACGACACGGTCTGCGCCATAGGCTGAGCTCGCTATAGTCACAGCGCTTAATATGACTAACCAGATACGCATTAGGCTGCCCTTTGAACCTCACGTAATGCTTCCTCAATATCGGTAAAGCTCGGCCGCAGCTTCTTCGGCGCATTACGGCGTGCAACCTCGATACAAAGCTGAGGCGTGTGCTTATTGAGATTGGCGACGAGTGCTTCGCGGATCAGATTGTAGAAGAGCTGTTCTTCATCACGAATAGCTTTTACTTTATCCGAAAACGGACCGACCAGGCCATAGGCCAGAAATACGCCAAGGAACGTCCCAACTAGGGCGCCGCCAATCATTTGCCCCAGCACCTCCGGCGGTTTGTCAATAGACGCCATGGTTTTGATGACGCCTAGAACCGCAGCTACGATGCCTAATGCCGGCAAGCCATCCGCCATTTTTTGAAGCGCATGCGCGCCATGGAGGCTATCATGATGTAGAGACTCAAGTTGCTTTTCGAGTAGTTCCTCGACTTGGTGCGGATTGTCAAAGTTCATGATCATGGAGCGGATAGTGTCGCAAATCATTTCCATTGCGGCGCTATCTTTAGCAATTTTCGGGTATTGATTGAAAACAGACGAGTCTTCTGGATTCTCGATATGCTGCTCGATCTCCACGGGACTTTCTTTGGCGATCCTGACCAGAGAGAACATCAAGCATAGGAGATCTTGATAATCTTGCTTCTTCCAGCGCGGACCCGTGAATACTTTTGCGATGTCGCCAAGCGTGTGCTTGATAACTGAAAAACTATTGCCGACAATAAATGCGCCGACGGCTGCGCCGCCGATAATCATCATCTCATAGGGAAGAGAATGAAGGATAATGCTGAATTTGCCCCCGGCAAGGACGTATCCGCCGAATACCATAACCAGGATAATAACGATGCCGAGGATCGCACCCATAATGTAACACCCTTCTGGCGTTCATGCGTCTAATACGCGCCATTGGTGTATAAAGATTTATGATTAATGAGCGGTAAAACGCGCCGATTGTTATTGGTTATGTACTGCGGCGTTGCGGCTTGCGATGATCATGCTCGTCTCATACGCTTTGTCCGTACTCATATTAGCCAGAATCAGAGCTGCGCTCTCGCTGCTCATCTCAGTCAGAAAGCCGGCGGCAAAAGTGGGTTCCATTTTGTTAAAAATCTCTCCAGCTTTTTTTGGCTTCATTTGCTCATACATTTTGGAAAGTAGCGTAATGTCCTTTTGCGCAGCCTCATCTGCAAAAGCGATGAGACTTGAGAGATCGTCATTATTATTTTGTAGTTCGACGAGACGATCTTCCACGCGCTTTTCAATAATTTCAAGGATACGGATCCGATCTTCGACTTGAATCGCCCTGGCATCAAGCGTTTTCGAGCGCTCCCTTATGGCCGACAATAATGAATCGGTTTGCGCTGCATTGTGAGGAGACGAAAGACTTTGGGATTGGCTCGCCGTTTCTTCTTGTTGTTGGTGGCTCGGTTCGTTTTTTTTGCCTTCTGGAGCATCACTCCCATGCGCCGCAGTTTCGCGTTCCGCGTCCTGCACGGCATCTGCACTTGCCAATTTTGGCTCGGGCGGTGTTGCTTCACCGCCGCTTAGCGCAGCATCAGCAACACCAATAGTCCGCCCGGCAAAGGATGCGGCAAAAATCGCTCCAATTATTAGCAAGGGGTTCGGTTTCACGCGACTTCTCCCTGAGCGAGCTGTGATTCGTCTTCAGCGACAATCGTAACTTCGATATCGTCATCTTCGACGGAGCTTTGGTCGAATGCGTCAGGTTCTATTCGTTCTTCAGCGCCTGATATTTCATTGACGGGCGTGGACGGCGTGCTTGGGGCCTTCTCCAATGAATCGAGCAGAAAATGCGCTGTCGTACGGGCTTTCTCAATATGAGGCGACAGAGTTTCAATTAAGTGTTTTGTAGCCGCTTCCGTTTCTTCAACGGCGCGCTCACTAATTTCCTGAATTTGGCTTGCTAGGCTTTCAAGTTCGGGAATTTTCTTGTTTGCTTCGTTTATCAGCGCATCGAGTTTTGTGGAGTCCTCGACAGTCTGATCTTTTGTGCTGGCCATCGCATTCTGCATTTCTTCAGCTGACTGTGAAAGCGCCGCAATGCCGGTGTGAATGCCATCTTTGGTGTTGGTCAGTGCTTTTATACGCGTGTTGAGCACCCAGCAGTAAAAACACGCTGCGCCTGAAGCGGCAAGTAACAAGAAGTCAACGATAAGGGCCATTGGGGTGCTCCTAGTTGAGGACGAATTCTGTGATTAGAACGTTTGCGACCGCGCCGGAGGGCGCAACGACTTGTAAACGCCTCAAAATTTGCGCGCGTAGCCGTGTCATTGCAGGCGGCTCGACCAGATCGCTTTCGTCGACTGCGCGTAGGTAAGTATTGAGAACATCGCGGAATTTTGGGCGCAAATGTTCAAGCGTCTTAACATCGTCATGCGTGGTTTCCAGGCTGATCGAAATCTTAAGATATTCTGACTTTGCGTTAGGACCTAATGTGATGACTAGCGGATCGAGATTAACGAATGCGATATCTTCGTAACTTTTTGTTTTCTTTTCATTGTGCTGCTCTGCGACCGCAGAAGGCTCGCATTTGTCGCCAGTCTCAGGAAGAAAAAAGACAACGCCTGCGGCGACAACTCCAAGCCCTAACGCTCCAAGCAAGCTAAAAGCTAGGGTTTTCATGAGGGGAGGTTTCGGCGGATCCTCGTCTTCTATGTCTAAATCATCAATATCTATCATTTTTCCAGCCCTGGCCAAAAAAGGTTCATATCGCTGTTGGCGCTCTCCTTTGTAACCTCCTCTTAATGATCAAATGGTAAACAATAATTCGCGTATTAAGCGTATCGTGTTGAAACTCGCGTTAATGGTTGGTGAGAAAATGCAGGGACTACTTTCGGTCTGGATGGGATTGTCGGCGGCCAAACAGCTTGTGCTCGTCATTGTTATTGCGGCGACAGTATTTGCTTTCTCCTTGCTTGCGCGTACTGCGTCAACGCCCAGTATGGCTTTGTTGTATAGCGGCCTAGATTCTAGCGCGGCAGGAGAGGTGGTTGCGGCGTTGGAAAGACTGGATGTGCCGACGGATGTTCGCGGCGATTCGATATATGTCGCGGCAAGTCGGCGAGATTCAGTGCGCATGAGCCTTGCCCGGGAGGGATTGCCGCAGCAAGGCCAGGCCGGATACGAATTACTTGAGAGTTTGAACGCCTTCTCCACCACATCAGATATGTTCGATGTTACCTATTGGCGGGCAATGGAGGGCGAGTTGGCGCGAACTATCGTGACTGCGCCCGGGGTCAAATCGGCACGGGTGCATATAGCCTACGAACGCGGCGGCGCTTTTTCCCGAAATGCTCCTGAATCAAAAGCCGTGGTTACCGTAACGATGGGGCGCGGTGATTTAAAGGTCGGTCAAGCTCAGGCCATTCGCTATCTCGTATCGTCTTCAGTGCCCGGCTTATCTGCGGATCAGGTGGCCGTTCTGGATTCAACCAGAGGCGTTATTTTGAGCCCCGGTAAAATCGATCAGGTAGCAGGCGGTCAGTCAGGCGCAGCAGATCGCGAGCGAAAGTTGGAAGCAGATGTTTTAAACTTACTTGAGGCGCGCGTTGGCGCAGGGAATGCGCGTGTGCAGGTGGCGGTTGAGATTGATGTTGAGCGTGAGGCTATTTCTGAACGGGTAATAGACCCCGCTGGACGTGTTATGTCCGGTAAGGAAACAACTGAAATTACCGAAACATCATCTGGAGCTAACAGCAGTTCCGTATCGGTTGCGAGTAATCTGCCGGAAGGGGATGCGAGCGGCGGTGGTTCTCAGTCAAGCTCTGAGAGAACCCAAACCGATGAGACAGTAAGCTATGACTTGTCAGAAATTCGCCGCGAACGGGAAAAGCTCCCAGGATCAACGAAGCGTTTAAGCGTAGCAGTTCTAGTGAATGAGATCGAGTCTGAAAATCAAGATGGCGCTGTGTCGTCTGCGCCTCGGACTGACGAAGAGTTGGCGGCGCTTAAAGATCTCGTCGCAATGGCTGTCGGAATCGACGAGTCGCGAGGCGATACGCTTACCATACATAGCATGTCGTTCAAGCCGATCGTAAATGACGGCGTCATCGTTGAAGAAAATGCTTTTGCTAATTTTATGGACCGCAATTTGATGACGATAATTCAAATCGCCATCTTGTCTATCGTTACATTGATCCTTGGCCTTTTTGTTGTGAAGCCGCTTCTATCGGTTAAGCCCGGCGCGGATTCGGGACCGGCTCTGCAGGCGGTTCCGCTTGCTGCGCAGCCGCAGCCGGCAGCGCCTCCGCCAGACGATATCGAAACCCTAAAAACGCTGGCGAGCGATAAAACTGATGAAGCCGCCGGACTTATTCAATCGTGGCTCGACGAAACGGAGAACGCAGCATGACGGGTCTGAGCCTTGTTCTTGAACGTTTCGATGACGCCGAAAAGGTTCTATCGGGCGCTGGGGGAGGCGGTGATAGTGTTCGCGAACAACAAGAACGCGCCACAGCATATGCAGAAGGATATGCTGCTGGGGAAGCAGCGACGCACTCCAGCTCCGATAAGCATGCTGAGGTCCTAAAATCGATTACAGAGGCGCTAGAGGAAAAAGTTGCAGACTTTCACCATCATGCCAATGCAAGCCTTTGCGATGGCCTCGCGTCAATAATCAGCAAGGTTTTCCCCGCTCTTTCCGAAAAAGGATTTGCGGCAGAGGCGGCGTCTGTGCTTGCGCAAATGCAACTCGGAAGCGGCGAGTTTTCTATTTCCGTCAAAGCGGCGCCTGATCATATCGAACTGTTGCGCGAGGCTGTCGCCGATATGTGCGATAGCGGGCACATTGTAGTAGAAGAGGATATCAGCCTCTCCGACACCAAGATTATCGCCCAGTGGGAACACGGGGGCGTAGAGTTTGATACAGATGAAATGATTCAGCAATGTCTGGCGTCTCTTGAAAAAGCAGCACAACAACTGAGGGATTGGAAACAGCATGGGTGACGATTCGAATATTGAAAAAATGGAAAACACAGATTCCGGTGAAGAGATAGTTATGGACATGGATGAGGGCGGTGACGGTGAAGCTGCCGAGGCCCCTATCCTGGAACGTCGCGACGATTCCGCTAGCAATGGCCTAAAACGAGCAATTTTTGATGTTCCGATTGAAGTTGTCGTTTCGGTGGGAAAGGCTCGACCGCTAATTGGAGATCTTCTGGCAATGCGCCGCAATCACCTTCTTCCGCTAGACGCAGCAATCGAAGATCCTGTGGAGTTGCTTGTTAAAGATCGGGTCATCGCGAGAGGCGAGCTGACCCAGGTTCCTGAAACTGAAGGGCAGCTTGGAATTCGACTCACAGAAGTTGTGAATATTTCTGAATTGTCTGAATAACGGGCCTTTTGATGAAGTATTTATTAGCGCTTATCGTCGGTCTAATTTGTATCGGTGCGGCTGATCCAGCTATGGCGCAAATCGCGCCTGCGGACATAGCGCCCGAGGGCGCGCTAAGCGCCAGAGTGATTCAGTTATTCCTCCTGGTCACTGTTCTGAGCCTTGCGCCAGGTATCGCGATGATGGTGACATGCTTACCCTTTATGGTGATCGTGTTTTCTATATTGAGACAGGCAATTGGGTTACAGCAGTCGCCGCCGAACATGTTGATTATGAGTCTGGCTCTTTTCTTGACGTATTTCGTAATGGAACCGGTTTTCGTAGAGGCCTGGAGCGGAGGTGTTCAACCATTGATGGACGGCGACATTACCCAGGACCAGGCATTTGGCCGTGTGTTGGCGCCGTTCAGGGAATTCATGGAGGGGCGTGTTTCGCCGGTTGCGATAGAAAGCTTGAGTGACGCGGTTTCGCGATCAAGCGAGGACGGGCAGGTGCCGCTCTCGATATTGGTGCCGGCTTTCATGTTGTCGGAAGTGCAGCATGCATTTCAAATCGGATTTGTTATTTTCTTACCATTTTTGGTCATCGATCTTATTGTCGCCTCGGTGCTAATGGCGATGGGTATGATGATGGTCCCGCCGGCAATTGTATCGCTTCCCTTTAAACTGGCTTTCTTTGTTTTGGCCAATGGGTGGATCGAAATAGCGGGAGCAGTAGTGAAGGGGTACGGCGCATGACAACGACTGGCGCTCAACAAAAGTCAGGCCTGCCCGCGACATTGCGCTCGGCAGATGGAAAGTTGACAGCGGGTGGAGCTTTGCTCAACCTCAACCAGCCGACGGCCTTAACGCCGCCACAAAAGGCGGCGCTTGTGATCGCTGCGTTGGGGCCAGATGCTGCAGGCCCTGTTCTTGAGAGGATTGGCGATGAGCATTTGCACTCCTTTACGCGCGCCTATGTACACCTGCAATCCGTGCCAAGGATCGCTCTGCAAGCAGTAGTGAAAGAGTTTATCGAGCAGCTCACAGAAGATGATGATAGCATCAATGGCGGGTTTGAAAAAACACGCGAACTCCTCAGCAAATTTATCGATCCTAACGATGTAGACCGGCTGATGAACAATCTCGATGCGTCTGGTGGCCAAGATGTCTGGGGCAAACTCGTAGATGCGAGCGATGAGGCTCTTGCTGAATACCTTGCGAGCCAAAAACCGCAACTTGTTGCGGTTGTCTTGTCAAAAATTGATACCGAAAAAGCTTCGAGAATACTTGATCTGTTTGATACGGAGATGGCTGGGAAAGTCATTTTGTGTCTTTCAAAACCACTAGACGTCGATGAGAGCACGTTGCAAATTCTAGGCGATACAATTGAACGTGATTTTCTAGAGCCGATGGAGGTCACATCGGAATCTCATGATCCAAGCGTAATGATTGGTTCAATGATGAATAACATTATGTCGGAAAAACGCGAGGAACTTCTGTCATTTATTGCAGACTCCGCACCTGAAATTCTGCATGGCGTCAAGAAATCTATGCTCACATTTCAGGATATTGCAGTGCGTGTCCCGCCAAATGCCATACCTATCGCGATTAGAGAAGTGGAGCTGGAAGAATTTTTGCAGGCTGTGAAGTTTGGCAAAGAGAATGCTCCGTCATCGGTGGAGTTTATACTTGCCAATATATCACAGCGAATGGCGGCGCAATATCAAGAGCAGATGGAAGAGCTGAAAACAATTCCCGCCAAGGAGGCGGAAGCTGCTCAATCATCCTTCATGAGTGTTATTCGCAAGCTTGGCGCGTCAGGCGAAATTCAGCTCATTGACCCGGCATCCGAAGACGAAGCGGAAGAACTAGAAGAAAGTGCATCTTGAGACTTTGCCTTCCGCCTTCGCGCCGGCGACCTGCAAGTGTAGTCTATCAAGTTATCGCGTATAAATTTTCGATTGTTGTGATGCTATATAGACATTCGGTATTCTTTGAGCATTCCCCAGCTATGAGGTGAGCATCTGAAACGCGTGCGCAGATGATAGGGTAAATCAACGGGACCGCAACTGTTTGAGTAGTCGTGAGAGGCTATATCCGCCATATCAGCTGTGCATGCGTGAGAAGTGTGCAGGCATTGCGGCCATTGGATGTCCAAGAGCATCAGCTCTTGGCTGTGTCTTTATTGGACGACGAGTTCGGCATGTAGGGCACCCGCCGACTTGATCGATTTTAGGATATCGATCATCTCTCTCGGGCTTACACCCAGCGCGTTGAGGCCGTCTACCAGGTCGGCAAGTGTCAAGTTTTCTTCAATGACGGCGACGCGTTGGTCTTGCGCTTCATCAACTTGGATGTCGGTTCGTGGAACGACGATTGTTTCACCGTTGCGCGAGAACGGGTTTGGTTGGGACACGCCAGGTGTTTCCCGGATGCGAATTGACAAGTTTCCTTGGGCAACCGCAACACTTGAAATGCGGACTTCAGAACCCAGTACAATCGTCCCTGAGCGCTGGTCAACGACGATGCGCGCTTTTTGAGCTGGGTTTATTTCAAAATTCTCAATTTCGCTCATCATATGGGCAGGAGAGCGGAATCGATCATCTATTTTTAAGTCAATGGCGGCCGAGTCCAGCATTACGGCGATCGGTTTGCCGACGCCGGCGTTTATTGTTTTTTCAATTCGCGCCGCGGTCGTAAAATCAGGCGCCCTAAGAGCCAGGCGGATGCTGTTTAAATCGGCAAAATCAAATTCCAGCTCGCGTTCAACCCGGGCGCCGTTTGGAATGGTGCCGGCGGTAGGGACGCCTTCTGTTACGGATGCTGCGTCCCCGGCTGCGGCAAACCCGCTGACAAGAACGGGCCCCTGTGCGACGGCGTAGATTAAGCCGTCCGCAGCATTCAATGGCGTCATGATGAGTGTGCCGCCCTTTAAATTTTTCGCATCGCCGATAGCCGAGATAGTGACATCAATTTGCGTTCCTGCGCGTGCAAATGGCGGTAATGTACCGGTGACGAGAACAGCGGCTACGTTTTTGGGCCGAAATTCCTCACCTTGCACATTTACACCGAGCCTTTCGAGCAGGCTTGACAGCGCCTCCTCTGTATACGGAATGTTACGCAAGCCATCCCCGGTCCCGTCCAACCCCACGACAAGCCCGTACCCAACTAGGTCGTTGCCTCGAACCCCTTCAACTTCGACAAGATCTTTCAGTTTGACGCCAGCTACTGCGCTATCAGCGACAAAAAGAAGAAAACTTGTAAGTGCTAAGAAAAATACTCGCATAATTGATCACCTGATGAAATTAGCTAGGCTTAGGCGTGCTAAACGAGAAGTAAGTAAATAAGAAGCTTCCAGCTGGCTTTCCAATAGCTTTAACTCCGATGCAGCTTCAAATTGGTCCCTTGCGGTTCTGTCGTTAAAAAGACCGGTTAAAACCGCCTCTTCTGCGTCATAGCGCGACATGGCGTCGCTAATTCTGGCTTCACCTACGCCGATGGCGGAGCGCATAATCGTAATTGATGTATCGGCGCTGAGTGCTGATTTGGCGCCAGCGTCAATGACAACCGATGCATCGGCGAATGTTGCTGAGCCATGCGTTGCGAGTGCGGCCAGACCGCTGATCATATCTTTGATAGGTTGGTCTGCTGCAGTTGCGGAAACATCGATCCGTACGCCAGGTGCGATTTCGACAGGAGGCGCTTTGTTGGCGCCGCCCAAATAAATTGATGTTGCAAAACCGCCGGCCGGATCGTTGAAATAAAAATCAATTTGCGCCTGAGCGTCGGCCGCATCTACGGCGCCAGCCATAATCGCCTCTATATCCGCCAACAGCAAATCAGCCGAGGCGAGGGGGGGGCGATCGGTAACGTCCCCGCCGAACAATGCGCGTCCTGCTTCAACCGTGTTCAAGGTGCCGAAGATGCCATGTATTGTACTGCGGGCGTCTATAGCGATTGCGTCCAAAGCTTGCTGGTCACCGCGCCCCAATGCTGATAGTGCTTCAGTCCCTAAACGAACGGAACCGCCTACAATCCCGCCAAGAACAGATTGCGTTCTTTGCGCCCGGTTTTGACCAAGTGTAAGAAGGCTTTTATAGGCCTTTACATCGTCAACAGCTTTTTTCAACAGATGGGCGCCGCCGACATCCCCATTCGTCGCAGCTGTGATGTCTTCTCGCCGGCCTGTCGTTGCTTCAGTACGGGTGATATCGGCACGAGCTTTGATATCCGTAACGATGCGTGACAGGCGGGAAAACGATAATATGCTGGGGGCGCTAATACTACTCATCTACAACTCCGTCAGTGTCCGCATCATATCATCGGCCGCTTGAATTACTCGCGCATTTGCGGAGAAGGCTTGTTCAATCAAAAGCAATTGCTGAAGTTCAACATCTGTATCGACTGCGGTGGCGGCTAGTTCCGCATCGTTAAGGGACTGTGAACGTGCTGCCGTCGCCGCAAGTTGCGATTCGGACGTTATGCGTGAGCGCCCAATTGCGGACGTAACGTTTGCAGCAGCGCCAATGGCCGAAAGCGTGCCGCTTAAGCCGGTGCCTGCGGGCGGTGTTCGCAGAGCTGTTAGAGAGTCCAGCATTGCCAAAATGATATTGGCATTGCCCGCAGCGCCTTCAGCAACTGCGCCAATACCGTCTCTTAGACGCCAGACCGCGCCACCGAGATCGGGATCTACGGTTGCGTTGACAGCAATGCGGCCGGACAAGCCAATTTCAGTGGCTGGATTGAAGGCAGCGCCAGCATCTGTAAATAAACCTGGGTCGCCGGGCATTAATGTAGGATCGACGCCTTCAAACCGCTCAATGACGTCACGCGCCAGCCCGTCAATTTGCATTTGAAATTCTGGTGCGATCTCGTCGCGTACGTTAAAAAGGCCCGCGAGCACTCCTTTGTTGACCGCAAAAACGCCGCTTCCGCCTGGGGTTAACTCGGTGGTTCCAACCGTTAATCCTGAAAGGTCGCCGGCTCCAAACGTCAAGTCCGGCGTGATTGCGTTTGTGGGCGTGAAACTTAGCTCGCGCGCGGTTTCCGCAATCAGGACCGCTCCCTCAGTCGTGATGAGACCAATTTTGCCGTCGCTGCGGCGGACCTCTTTCACCGGAAGGACCTCTGAGATTTTGTCGATCAGTACTTTTCGTTGATCTTCAAGCGCTGTCGCATCCCGCCCGCCAGCGCTGGCGGTGGTGATCTCAGAGTTCAATTTTTCGATTTGCTTCAGCGCGCTGTTAACAAAATCAACTTGCTCAGCGATTTTTGCGTCTGCATTTTGTCGTGTTGACTGTACGTCAGCGGCTAATTGATGAAAAGCAGATGTTAATGCCTTCGCGGCGTCAAGTACTTGTGCTTGAAGTGGTTGTGACTCTGGCGTTTGAGAGAGTGAACGCAATGAAGATTCAAAATTTTGATATTGGGAAAAGAGGCTAAACGGATCACCCGGCTCGCCTAAGGCATTATTAAATGATAGATATGTCGTGGCTATAGTCTGGTCACGCATAAAGGCGCTATCAGCAAGGCGACGATCTCTAGTGAGGGCCTGGTCAACTGTGCGTGTAACGCCATCGAAATTGACGCCGGCGCCGCTTCCCGCGAGAACATTTTCGCTCACATGGACATTGCGTTTTGCGAAGCCGGGCGTTAGTGCGTTTGCGATGTTATTCGAGACAACATCGGCGCGCTTTGAAGCGACCGAAAGGCCAGAAGTCGCGTTAGACAGGGCCGATGTTATGCTCATAACCTAGTACTCATTCTGAGTGTTGCGGCTCGAGTTACCGAATCAGGTTGGTCGTCTCCTGCAGCATTTCATCTACCGTTTGGATAATCTTGGCGTTCGATGAGTAGGCGCGCTGCGTCTTGATGAGATCGGTTAATTCTCCAGCAATATCTGTCGTCGATTCAGCGAGAGAAAATCCAACGGTTGTGCCGACTGGACCTGTGTTTTCGTGTGCCCGACGAAG
>Ga0209633_10003550_pt1 | contig 14356 bp, 16 predicted proteins | sample Cruoilmetagenom1_FD_187290 | JGI IMG/M metagenome (GOLD analysis project Ga0209633, IMG submission 187290) | Oil polluted marine microbial communities from Coal Oil Point, Santa Barbara, California, USA - Sample 1 (SPAdes) (version 2) | ecosystem: Environmental > Aquatic > Marine > Oil seeps ... | reverse complement strand
AATAAAACTTTGTGCATCATATAAATTATTGTTAATATTGCACTCCTATTTCGGACCCATAGCTCAGTTGGTTAGAGCACCTGACTCATAATCAGGGGGTCGAAGGTTCGAGCCCTTCTGGGTCCACTGAAACTATATCAAAACTATATAAAACCCTATAAATTAAATGTTTATAGGGTTTTTAATTTTATTTAAGTTCAATTAAATTCATTTTTATTCATGTAATAGGTGAGTGATTCGGTGAGTACTTTTTTATTGAAATTTACTCACCTAATATAGTTTAACATATTGTTTATTAGAATGTTAAATATTAATATTTTAATTCATTTAATTTATATTTTGTATATTAGTTGAATCAAAAAAGTACTCACCTATGCAACTAAATACTTTTTCAATATTGTTCTATCCTAAACGAAATGATGTAAATAAAGAAGGAAAAGTTCCTATTTATATGAGAATTACTGTTGGTGGAAAGCGAAGTGAATTAAGTATTCAACGAAAAGTTGAAATTGATCAATGGAACACAGATGCGGGAAAAGTGAGAGGTACAAATCACGAGGCTAAAAGTCTTAATCAATTGATGGATATTATTAAGAGTAAGGTTTATGACCATCATAGGGATCTGGTTGGAAAAAATATAGAAGTGACAGCAAGAATTTTAAAAAATTCTTATCTGGGAATTGGAGAAAAAAAAGTTACACTTGTTGAAATTTTCGAGGATCACAATGGTCAACTTAAGAGGTTAGTAGGTAAAGAATTTACGCTAGGTACTTTAAAACGATATGAAACTGCCCTACGGCATATTAAGAGTTTTTTGAAATCTCGATACAATTTGGATGACATACCTTTAAAGAAAGTAAATCACCAATTCATTACAGGTTTTGAATTTTATTTAAAGAGTAAATATAATTGCAATCAAAACTCCGCAATGAAATATATAAAGAATCTTAAAAAGATCGTGAGAATTGCTTTAGCAAACAATTGGATAGATAACGATCCTTTCTTGAATTATAAAATTCGCCTGAAAGAAGTCGAACGGGAATTTTTATCGAAAGAAGAAATTCAAAAGATGATTCAAAAAGAATTCCATACTAAACGACTTGACCAGGTAAAGGATATTTTTATTTTTTGTTGTTATACAGGACTAGCTTATGCAGATGTAGAAAAACTTTCTAAAGATGATGTTGTAATAGGTATTGATGGAGAGCGCTGGATTAAAACAAAAAGAACTAAAACAGACACCAGAAGTAATATACCAATTCTCCCAACAGCTGAAGCTATTCTAGAAAAATATGCAGAACACCTTGATGTTATTAAAGGAATAAAACTTCTCCCTGTTCTAAGTAATCAAAAGATGAACGCCTATTTGAAAGAAATAGCAGATTTATGTGGAATCTCTAAAAATTTAACTTTTCACTTAGCACGACATACTTTTGCAACTACAATAACACTTTCTAATGGTGTTCCAATAGAATCAGTTAGTAAAATGTTAGGACATAAGTCTTTAAAGACTACACAGCATTATGCTAAAATCTTGGATAGAAAAGTATCTGATGATATGTCTATTCTAAGATCAAAACTCAATTCTTCGTTTAAGAGTAAAAATGCAAATTAATTCAAAAATCGTCATGAGATATTTTGTTTATATCTCCAAAACGACAAAAGTTAAAAAGTGTCTAAAAGAATATTAAAAAACAGTCAGTAGGCTGTTCAGAGAATTGAGGGCATTCCGTAATTTTTGATAGGCAATTCTTTTTTGTGATTTGACTGTGTTGATGGTTACTGACATCTCTTCGGCTATTTCTTTATTACTGTACTTATGCAGGCTTAATCGAATCACCTTTTCACATTTATCAGGTAGTGTTTTAATGGCTTTTTCCAGATTAACATAGGTTTCAACAGTTGCAACCTCACTCAAAAAGAAATCCTTCGTTTGCATTTGCTCAAAATCTACAACGGAAGAATTGACCATGACCCTATAGTGCTTACTTCTAAGGTGATCTAAACATCGGTTTTTGACCGAAGTATATAAAAATGATTTAATGGCATTATAGCTAGGATATGTAATTTTCTGTACCCATATTTTGATAAAGACCTCTTGGACCATATCCTTGGAGGTGTCCAGATTGTTCAAGTACCTATTGGCAAACAGACATAGGGAAGGATATAGGGTATCAAAAAGATCCTTATACTTTTCCAAAGTCATTTTTTGTGTCTTATTTCGAAACATCTTCCTTTTGGTTCGGGGGAACAACCCATTACTTTTGTTTTAAGGTGTCTTTAAAAAAAGGCATATAGCCCTTTAAGATAATGGCATTACCATTTGCCTTATCTTAATCTAGTTGTAGTTGTCCTAAATGTTGTGAAAAACATCGCTACCATAGAGCTAAATGTGGAAAACAAATAGGCGCGGAACTCAACTTACCACACTAGAGGTACTGGTATACCCAACCACGAATAAGAGAGCCCACGCCCGGGACGTGAGCAAATCTACTTATCATCTCGTGGTTATAAAAATTACCAGTTTTCTAGTACGAGACTCTAAGCGATAGCTTCAAATATTTTCTATACGAAGAATCGCAAATATATGTAATCAAAAACAAATATAGCAAAAAATATACAACTGTACCTGTACCGTTGTGAGAAATAAAAAAAATGCAGCAATTTGTGTTATATAACTATAATGATTTTGGCTACTAAAATTGAAAGATACATAATTGAAAAAGTTAAAGAAATGAGACATGCAAATAAGATATCTCAAGTTACCTTGTCCCAAAGGATAGGGATGAGTAGTAGTTTTGTTTCACATGTGGAATCAGTCAAAAGAAGAGCAAAATATAATGTAAATCATTTGAATGAAATTGCTAAAATATTTAATTGTTCTCCTAAACATTTTTGGCCAGAAAAACCAATTTAAGCAATTATTTTAAATAACACTCTACAAATTTAACATATTAGAGGAGAATGACAAATACCAAACTATTTGGGGTTTAGGTATGTATATTGATACCATTCATTACTCATTTTCCGTAAATATAAACTACAAATTATAAAAATATTCCTGAATATTTATTCGTCAATTACTTATACTTGAATGTTATATTAACCCAAAATACACCATAAATTGAGTGCAAATGAAAAAGAATAATAAAAATTGTTTAGTAACTATTTGATTATCAATGATCGCGATAGGAATTAAGTCGTTGAATTTAAATCCTTTATAAGCAGTCACTTACCCTATTTTTCAAAATCCTGTAGACCGATTTGTTGACATTTACTTTATTTCAATATGTTTTAATTTGTTGTCAATCGTCTTGATGTGAAGATACAACATTGGATGGATTAAAAGTAGATAAAATTATGTTTCTGGCAGTCAAGAGGTCGTGGATTCGACTCCCACCTTCTCCACTAGTAAACAAAGGACTTTAGAAGTTTTATACTTTTAAAGTCTTTTTTCATTTGCACGCAAAAAAAGTTGCATAATGGTTGTGTAGATTTATATAGAAATGCTTTCAAAATTAAATTTTTTATTTAAGATTCACTGTAAGTGTTACGGAGGGACTATCCATATATTTGTATTTGGCTGATATAAAGGAAGGTATAGCATTTTCTAATTTAGTACTCACCGAATAGCTCACTTTTTATTTTTAATCTAAATGTAAGAAGTTTTAATACAATAATGAGAAACGATAGTGTAGGAGATAAAACTACTATGAGCATAAGATGGCATACCGATTATTGAATTTTTAATGCTTATCACCAGGCCAACAATAAAGCTAAGATTTTAGCTATGAAATCTGTTTTTGATAAAATTTATTTCTATAACAACAGTAATTATAATTTTTAGCTACAATGAATCAACTATAAACTCATAATAATTACTCCGATCATGATGATTAATTAAGGGTCTAAACTTTTCTTTATTATTATTCAAAAAGTCTTTTAAAGTGTTTTTTTCTTTTTCATGAAGATAACATATAACATCTGTGCATAGCATAGCATTACTAACTCCAGTTGCGTCAAAGATAATTTCTATAACAGTCTGACCCGCTATAAAGCACCTAGCAATCCACACATATTTTGGCAATCCTTTTGATAACTTTCCAAGCTTAATTTCGTCAATTAACTTAGAGTTTTTCAACTGGTTTTTGAAGACCTCTGAATAATCAATCTTAATATCCCATACCAGATCAGTTACAATCTTATCAGTAAAGAAAATAGTTAACATTATATCAATTCCCAAAACTAAAGCTTCAATATTTTCATAAGATATCCGAATTTTAGGATATACAGGGACAACAATATTTTGCACTAAAGTTCCTCTATTTTGAGGGTCATTTTTTGTCCAATGAGTTTTAATTTCGTACTCATTAATAAATTTTGATCTAGCAAATGGACCCCATTGGTCATCATGAGCATATAACCGATCTATGTCATCAGAGTACCAGGAAATTGTATTTGTTGGATTTTTTAATTCGGGAGCTTTTTGTTTATATCCAGAAACCGCTAATGCATGCCATCCATACTCAACCCCATTTGGAACCTTAACAACAAGTATTAATGGTATTCCAATAGGGGAATATGCATTCAATATTTTTTTTAAATATTCAGCGGAGATTACATTTCCTATTTTTTTATCTACAAAATAATCTCCTCTTTTAACTTCTGAAACAAGCCCTGAGTTAACAATTGATTGACATATTTGAAGTATGCTTAGTCCCTTGTTTGGAAACAATCTACTGCCATCTGGTGAAACATTATCAGCATCCTTTGTAATTTCGCTAGGTGTTTTTAAAGTGGTATGATAGTCAAGAGATGCTTTATTTAACATTGACCATATCGCTGTAGTAGCACAAGCCGCAATAACACTATCCTGTTCTTGAAATGCTAGAGATTTTATCTTAATTTCTGTTCCAAAAATATGTATGTCATATTCTCTTACTCCCCAAAAATTTCTTAGCTCATTATTATGATACGTTTTAAGAACACTAAATCCAATTACCGTTATTGGTATTGGTTTTACTACAATAAAGCCTAAATAATTATCCCAAAAATCTTCATCTTTTTCATGTTTAAGAATTTCGTTTGAAAAAAGATTGTCATCAAATTCATTTTTAAAAAAATGTAATCTCTTGCATACTTTTGGATAATTTTCAAAACAATAAGCATAATAAGATGTATAGCCTAAAAGAAAATCTTTACTGATGTAATCATTTTCAATAAAAATTGTTTTAGCATCAATACCTTTTGGACCTAAATAATCTTTGAAGTAATTAAATTGGTTTTTAGACTTAATAATCTCTTTGGAAGTATAATCATTGGTTAATGCAGAAGCCAATGAATCTTCCGAAAATTTAATAATTTCCAAATTCAATAGAGCTTATAATTGTACAACCGTTCTTAACTCTTCCTGATCTATTTTCCTTAAATTAAGGAGTTTAGATTGCTTTTCAAGTGTATCGTTAATAAGCGCATTAACTTCATCATTATTATCATCAAGCTTATCAGAACTTAATTCAGCATCTTTTATAAATATTACGGAAATATCAAGATTGTCATTATTTTCTGGTACTTTTTTCATAGTGTTAGTGAGGTTAAAATGTATATTAGTTTGGTCTATAAACGTTAAATATAGTAAAAATAGTATTAAAATAAATCATTATTTTTCTGATCATCAGAAAATTAAAATTTAATTTCATTAAAATAACATCTTTTATTGACTTAAAACAACAATTATAATACCAAAATTCAAAGAATCATATCATCTTAGTAATTGTCTTCATTTATTGTTAATTCTTTTAGACTTAATAAAGTCTATGTATTCAAGAACATTTTTTTTCTGTTGACTATTTAAATTTCCTACTGAAGTTGAAATCAATTGTGTTAAGTCATTTTTTTTCTTTGAAGGATGTTTTGCCGCATTCTCAATAATTCCCGCAGCAATTAATAAATCATTTAACTCAATCTTATATAAATCAGATAGTTTATAAAGGATGTTTGCTGAAGGCTTTTTAATTTTATCATTTTCTAATTGGCTTAAATAAGCATTTGATATCCCAGATGCATCTTCAATCTGACGAAGTGTTAACCCAAGATTAATTCTAGATTTTTTCAGCGTTTCCCCAAGCTTACTCATAATATATTATTTGTTTCACAATGCGAATGTATTGATTTTTGCTAACTTTAACAAGCAATTTGCAAATTTTTTGCTAAATATATTTAATTTTTTGCTTGATATAATTAGATTTTACGTATATTTGCAAAGAGTATTAACAAAAATACGCTAAACATATGTAACAGAAACGATTAAAATAAAAAAAGCTCAGTCTAATAGAAACCAAGCCTTGAGTTTTGTCCAAAAGATTTGAACATATTTGTTTTACGAACCACGAATATAGCACTTTCTTCTAAGACATCCAAGCTGACCTTCATTTTACTGTTAATTGAATGCATATACGTCGTGAATGCATAAAAGCTTATGCCTTGAAAATATTCCTGCATGAGGAGGGTACGATAAAAAAGTATATAAACTAAAAAAGCAGTAACATGTCAGTAAATAGTTTTAGGGTTAACAGAAAAAAATTCGATTCTGTTAAGCCAGTAGTAAAAGGAAGAGAAGTTTTAGAAATTGCAAACTTACTTCCAGTAGAAGATTATGAATTATTAATTAAAGTTAATGAAAAGGGATTTGAGCCCGTTCAATTAGATGAAGAAATTGATCTAAAAGGAGCAGGTATTGAAGGCTTTTTTGCCAAGCCATATAACAAACTGATTATTCGTGTTGACGATGAACCAGTTGAAGTGGATGAATGCTTTATGACTCCAGATGAAATATTAACAGAGTATGGCAAAAATCCTGATGGTTATTATTTAAAATTAATTGATAAACATAAAGAGATCAGTTATAAAAATGATAGGGAACATAAAGTGGCCATAAAAAATGGTTTAACATTTATTTCTTGTAAACTAGAAGCCACGCCCGTATCATGATTATTGGTAATCAAGAAATATTGAATCAATTGCGAAGCAAAGGATTCAATGCTTGGATGCACACAAATAATTTTGTGTGCTTCAAGTATAAAATACCTTTAGGTAGGTTCAAAGGACAAGAAATTGAAATTGCATTACAAGCTCCTCAATTTCCAAATTTACCTCCGTCTGGGCCCTATATCAAGCCTCATTTGTTACCTATCAAGGTAGATGGTGATAAACACCCTTTTGATAGGATTCATGATTGGAAAAAGCCAACAGCTGATTTTCAATATTGGAGTCGCCCATTCAGGGGCTGGACATCTGGTATGAATATAGATGATTATGTAGCATTTTTAAGAACCTTATTTGATTTCTAATGAAGTATAGTGTAGTAATGACAGAAACTGTCAATGAAAAGCTTTTTAGACATCTTATAAGAAAAGATGGTCAAGAAGATTTGTGTTTTGCTTTTTATAAGATTTCAACTGGTAAAACAAGAACATCAGGTGTTATTAATGAAATTCTGTTACCCGATTTAGGAGATAGAAATATTCATGGTAACGTAAGCTTTAATTCTGAATTTTTTGATAAAGTAACTTCGTATGCTTTAGCGAATCGTTATGGGATTTGTTTTATTCATAGCCACCCTTTTTCTGGTTGGCAAGGAATGAGTTCTGATGATATTAAAGCGGAAAAAATGCTTGCTCCAAGAGTAAAAGCTGTAACAGGATTACCATTAATTGGTTTGACCATAGGAACAGATAACTACTGGAGCGCTAGGTTTTGGATAAAAAAAGAACCCAATCTGTATTCAAAAGAATGGTGCGAATCGGTACGTGTAGTTGGCAAAAGTTTAAAGCCGTATTACAATAATAAACTATTACCTAAACCTAGTTTTGGTGAGGAATTTAAAAGAACTATTTCTTCTTGGGGAGATTCGAAACAACAAGACATTTCTAGATTGAAAGTTGGAATTATTGGTATGGGAAGTGTTGGTTCAATTGTAGCAGAGGCGTTACATAGAACTGGTGTTTTTGATGTTGTATATATTGATTTTGATTTAGTAGAAAGAAAGAATTTGGATAGGCTTTTAGCTGCTGGTGAATCTGATATTGGAAAGTATAAAATTGAATTTCAAAAAAAAAGGTTAGAGAAGACCAACCTGTTTGCGGGTTTAAATATAACTACTGTGCCTTATAGTATTTATGAAAAAATAGGGTTGGAAAACGCTCTCGATTGTGATATTCTATTTTCTTGTGTAGATATGCCTTTACCAAGGTATATTCTTGACTGTATATCATTTGCCAATCTAATTCCGGTTATAGATGGCGGTATTGATACAAACCCGAAGGAGGATTTAACTAATATAGATCAAGCAAGGTGGAAAGCTCATACCATTGGTCCAGAAAGAGTTTGTATGCAATGCCTAGGTCAATATAAACCTGAAGATGCTGCATTAGAACAATCGGGTGAATTAGAAAATCCTAATTATATAAAAGGGTTGTCTAAAGATCATTTTATAAATAGAGGAGAAAATGTTTTTATTTTTAGCGCAAGCTTAGCTGCTATGGAGATGCAACAATTTTTATCTTTAATCTTAAAACCCAAAGGAATTTATTATGGTCCGAAAGAAATGGATTTCAATACGGGTAATATCGATTATAATTTTATTAATGAATGTAAGGATAATTGTGTATTTTCAAATAATTTTCTTGGCAAAGCAGATGAAATTAATTATACTTTAATTATGGAACATAAGAAGGCTGAGAAAAGTAGAAGTATTTATTATAGCAATAGCATTAATAAAATAGCAGAATCTAGAAGCCTTTATCAGCGTTTTAAAAAGTATTTAAATTCATTTTTAAGCTAGTTATTAGAGAGGGATAATCCCTCTCTTTTATCTAGAATTAAAAAAAGTGGTAAATAATGAAAATTCAATTTTGTTCAGATTTACATTTAGAGTTCTACCGCAATCGGAAATGGATTAATGATAATCCTTTAATCCCTGTTGGAGATATTTTAATTGTTGCTGGAGATACTGACTATTTGGGTGATGGGTTTGGGAATAAAGATTTTTTTAAAAGGATATCAGACGATTTTGAGCAAAGTTATATTATACCAGGGAATCATGAATATTATAATGGTTTTGATGTATCTACTGCTTTAGAAAAAACAAATAATAAAATATTAGATAACGTTACCCTAATAAACAACGATACTACAGAACATAATGATGTTAAGCTTATTTTTTCTACTATGTGGTCATTAATTGAAAAGCATATACATGAGGTAACTCAAAGAATTACTGATTTTCATAGAATCAAATATAAGGGATCCACTATCAGTGTTGATGAATTTAATGAGCTTCATGAAAAATCATTTGACTTTATCAAAACCGAAGCTGTAAAGGAAGGGAAGAAGATAGTGATTACGCATCATTTACCAAGCGAATTCTGTAATGCAGAAGAGTTCAAGAATAGCACATACAATGAAGCCTTTTGTATAGATAAAACGGAGTTCATAGAAAAATCTAATATAGATTATTGGATTTATGGTCATTCTCATAGAAATATGAATGACATTGAACTAAAAGGAACTAATTTGGTTACTAATCAAATGGGGTATGTAGCATTTGATGAGCATATAACTTTTAAAAGAGATCGGATTATTTCAATTTGACCTTACTTATATAATTCAAATTTATCTAATTCCTTTTCAAATAGTCTTTTAGAAATAGAATTCTGAAACTCTAATTCATAAGTTTTTCCATTTTTTGAACAATTAACATTATGTTTTTTTTCAAATATTGAAATCAATTTTTCAATAGATGCAGTAAACAAAACTTTATTGTTTGGAATTGTGAAAAGGTAAATTTCTATTTCATTAATTGCCATAGTTTATTTAACTTTTAATTTTTAGTGCATTTATCAGAACCATAGAACTTTTTTAAATAGCGTCTAATATCTGCTTCATCTTTTTTATTACCTACCGCCAATTCGTGACAAAAATGTTCTTTTAGAAAATTTCTGCTCTCAGAAGTTGTTATATCTTCTATGGTTAATGTATTTCTTTTGCCAAGTTGATTTTCGATTTTATCTATTAAATAATCCCCTAATTGATACATGTTCTTTTTAAAAAGATTTAAATAGATATTACCTTCAACTGTATGAGGTCCAGAATTTTTATTATTTGTTAATTCCTTTGCATATACTTTTGTTAAAATGGAAGTTAAATTATATCTTAATCTGGATGGAATTTTTGGGTATATCTGTTTTTCAAATTTTTTATGTTTTTCTTTAGGCCAACAAACCTGCGCAAATAGAATGTTAGTATTCTTAAAAACAATGGCATCTTTTTCAATATCAATGAGTTTGCCTTGATGTTTTAGACCTTGATCATCTTGTAAGAAAAGAGCAAAAGAATTTGCTAAACCAGAATATTTTAAAGGTTTACCATTTTTATCATGTGCAAGAATATTTTCACGAATTAAGTCTAATCCGTTAGGTTTAGTTGCTAGATAGCATCCATTTTTCGCTAATATTTTTGCGAGCGTTTCATCTGATAGAGTTGTATTATTTACAAATGTTGTGTCAGTATCTATTTGAGAGAACAAGCTTTGTATTGCGAGTAAGAATAAAATTAAAGTACTTTTCATCGTTTTAATAAACTTTAATTACAATTAAAATCATGTAATTCAATATTGTGAGTTAAATCTTTTTTTAGATTTTTTGGAACAACATTATAATACTTTTTTCTATTACCTGTTTTACATGGATCCCCTTTTTTATTAACTACTATTTGTCCAGAAGTTCCTTCATAGACTTCTACTTTAACAGGGTTATTTGGAGTTACTGTGCCATGTAATCTAAAGTTTTTACAATTAACTGTTCCATCTGTAGTATCATTAAAGTATACTTTGTAACTACAACCTTTTGATGTAAAATTGTAGGTAATCTTTAATTCTAGATTTGAATTTATTGGATTGATTTTTGAAAAATCATTCGGGTAAAAATTACAGAATGATATGATTAAAAAGAAAGCTAAGTATTTCATAATTTGATCTATTAAATTATTATTTATCTTTTATTTATACTTTTAATTTTTAGTGCAATTATCAGAGCCGTAGAACTTCTTCAAATAACGTCTAATATCCGCTTCGTCCTCTTTGTTACCACCTCTTAAACTTATTTCTCCGCAGAAATGTTCTTTTAAAAAATTTCTGTTTTCTAGATTAGTAATATCATCTAAAGTTAATGTATTTTCATCTCCAAGTTGACTTTCAATTTTTTCAATTAAATAATCACCGATTTGAAACAAATTTCTTTTGAATACCATTATATAAATATTACCAGGAATGGTGTGTGGTCCCACATTTTTGGTTATAATCAGTTCCTTTGCAAATATTTTCGTCATTACTGACGTTAGATTAAACCTTATAGACGATGGTATTTTAGGATAAATTAATTCTTTAAATCCAGCATGTTTCTTTTTTGGCCAACATGCTCTTGCAAAAAGCGGGTTTGTTTCATCTAAAGCTATAGATCTGTATTCAACGTCTATTAGTTCGCCTTGAGCATTTAATCCTACATCACCAGACAATGAAAGAGCAAAAAATCCTGCTAACTTAGAATATCCTAAAGGTTTTCCATTTTTATCATGTTCAATAATATTCTCTCTAATTAGACTTAATCCGTTTGGTTTAGTTGCTAAATAGCATCCATTTTTTGCTAGTATTTTTGCGAGTGCTTCATCTGACAGAGTTGTATTATTTACAAATGTTGAGTCAATATTATTCTGACTGTAAACATTTGAAGTAAAAATGACGATGATAAATAAGATCTTTTTCATTACTTATTTAGACTTTTAATTTTTGTGCATTTATCGGAACCATAAAACTTTTTTAAGTACCTCCTTATATCAGGATGATACTTAGGTTCACCTTCTTTTAATTGATAACAGAAATGTTCTTTTAAGTAATTTCTATTTTCTTTTGTCGTAATATCATCTAAAGTTAATGTGTTCTCTTTCCCTAATTGATCTTCAATTTTTTTAATTAAGTAGTCAGAAATTTTATATAAATTTTTCTTAAAAACCCCAAGGTAAATATTACCTTTAGCTGAGTACACACCAGCATTTTTATCAACAATTAAATTTCTTGAATGAACTTTACTTAGAATTGCAGTTAAATTATAACGTAATTGTGTTGGAATTTTCGGGTATGTTAATTTTTCAAAATCATTATGTTTTTCCTTCGGCCAGCAAGCCTTAGTAAATTTAATCAATGTTTTATTTATAGATAAAGCATCTCGTTCAATATTGTTTAATTTACCCATATGTTCTTTTCCATAATCGCTCTGTATAAATGCGGCGAAACTATTGGCTATATGTGAATATTCCAAAGGGTTGCCATTTTTATCATGGGCAATAATATTTTCACGAATTAAATTTAATCCATTAGGTTTAGTTGCCAAAAAACATCCATTTTTAGCTAGTATTTTTGTAAGCGCCTCATTTGATAGGTTTGTATTGTTTACAAATTCTTGAGATTCTACGTAGTCTACCACAAATATTAGTAGAGAAAATAATAAGATAAACTTTTTCAAAGCTAAAAGTTTGATGATTAATTGTATAAATATACTAAAAGAATTGTTAGTTTTATTTAATCTAAATTTTAACTCTTCTATAAATTAATTAAACTCTGCACCGGTATTATTGGTCTTGGTATTTTTTATTTATTCCGTTCGTCTTGATGAGAAAAGCATTGTTTTTATTTCATCAGCAAATAATTCTTTATATAAGTTTGGAACAAAAGTTATCTCCGAATCATTTTTTCTGAGCTTTAGGGGCTCAAAAAATAATTCAAAATAACTTCCTACAAACAGTCCGTTTTAAGGATAATTTAATTTGGATATTATCCGTAATTATGGAGGGTATTCCCCGATGAAAATTCACTTATAAGTATAGAATTTAATACCGAATAAAGCTCCTTTTGAAAATCAAAATGCAAAGAAGGAGGATTTCCATGTTAAAACCAAGAAAAAATGATAAAAAGATCAGGCTACATTTTTAACATAGGGTTGTTGTCTTTTAATGACGGCACATATTCTATGGACAAGCTTGTTTCTAACATTGTTTACAATCAACATTTTATTTTTTCCTTCTTCGACCTTTCTAAGGTAGTATTCCCTGATATCGGGATCGTGGTTTATGGCTGCCAAGGCACTCATATGAAGGTGTTTTTTAAGTGTTCTGTTTGCCATTGGATGGATTCTGGATTTACGGTTTATAGAAGACCCCGAAGTATATTCAAACGGCACTACACCGCAATAGCAAGCGAGTTGTTTAGGATTGTCATATCTAGTAAAGAAGCTGGTGAATACAGTAAAATGCAACGCAGTAATCTGACCAATTCCAGTGACAGAGGTAACCAAACCAACGGTTTTGTTGAGTTTGTCATCGGAAAGAATCAATTTTTTGATTTCTGCTTCTACGCGCTTAATTTCATCACAAAGGGTTTTGTTGATTTTTTTAAGATTCTTTTTAGCGAGTTTTCCCATTTCAGGAGAAAAGAGTTCAAGTTCGTTAGGATATTTATTAAAATCGGCTCTGGCGTTGACAAGTTGTTTTCTGATTTTAAGAAGTATTCTTACTTTTTCAAGGATTTCGGGAATAGGCTTGTAAAGCTCCAGTTTTCGGAAGTTTTTAGAAGCATACTGTGCAATACGTTGGGCGTCGACCTTATCGTTTTTTCCTCTGAGAAGTCCAATGCTTTTGGTGATTTGAATAGGCATTTCCACACAAAAGTTAGCCTGTTTTTCGACAAGTTTTGTAATGATAAGTTTTCCATAAACACCAGTATGTTCCATACATATAAGCGTGTTTTCCAAAAGAATCTTTTGATTCTTGAGCAATCTGATAAAGGCATTAGTTCCTTTTTTAGTGTTTTCAAATACATACGAGGTAGTCCTTTCGTCTTTAATGATGGCTACATCGAATACTTTTTTCGATATGTCGATACCGATGAAATAGCAGAAGTTTTGTCTGTTCATAATATTAAGTTTTAAGATTAGACCAGGTATCCAGATAACCATCGAACCCCTGATAATAGGTCTTAAAACCTGAATTTCCATCTGATGCCGGTCCGGAGATAACTGACAAGGGCTTTCATCAAATTAAGTATAAGCCCAAAGCTTTGAATAGCGTATAATTCGCCCTTATCAGTTTGGTCACAGTTTATTATTATAGGGAGTATTCCCCGATAGAAAGTTAACAATTACAGAAACTCACTAACATATAAATAATCCCTAAATAAAGCGTGTTTGTAAAACTAAGAGAGAATAGCAAGAGGGTAACACGCTACTCGATGTTACAGCCTTATAATCTC
>Ga0209633_10003549_pt1 | contig 14358 bp, 10 predicted proteins | sample Cruoilmetagenom1_FD_187290 | JGI IMG/M metagenome (GOLD analysis project Ga0209633, IMG submission 187290) | Oil polluted marine microbial communities from Coal Oil Point, Santa Barbara, California, USA - Sample 1 (SPAdes) (version 2) | ecosystem: Environmental > Aquatic > Marine > Oil seeps ... | reverse complement strand
CACGGCGCCTTACCAAGGCTTGAGCCGTGTGCGGGGAAATTCGCCCGCCCGGTTCTTAGGGGGCTGGGTGGCGGTAACGTCACCCGGCTACCCGACTGATCAAGGGTCGGGTGTCAGGGATCGGGTATCGGTTTTTTTCTGATTCCCATTTCCTGTTTCCTGATCCCTGTTTCCCGATCCCTCAATCGGGTGCAGCGAAATTTCCTCGTTCAGGTCGGCGACGCAGGCCGGATCGATGGTCGATCGGCCGACGACCTTGATTGCCAGGGTATCCATGCGGCGGTCGCAGAAATGGATGCTGTCGCGCTGTATGACGCCAAAGGTGAGAAAATAATCGCCCGGCGCCAGCCACATGGTGACCGCAAAGCGGATCTCGAGCACTTCGCCCGGTTGCAGTGCCGGGACGTCGATGCCGTGAAAGGAGGTGTTGGCGGCAAAGACGTCGACGCCGATGATGTTGACGATGCGGCAGCCGCAGGTCAGATTGGGCAGCGATTTATTGAACTTGATATGAACATAGATACGGTAGTCGCGCCCGGACTCCAGCATGGTAACCGGTTGATCATCCCGGTTCAGAATGCCGCAATCGATGATCTCGACCTCTTTCGTCCCGTATCGCGTTTCGTCGGCAACGATGTCGGCCTGGCCTTCCTTTGGCTGCTCCTGTGTCTGGCTTTTGTCCAGGACCCGTTGATCTTCCTCTTTGCGCGAGAACAGCAATTTGTTGTAGTACTTGACCACTTGACGCGGGTCGCCCTGCTCGATGATTTTGCCGTCGGCCAGCAGATAGACTTCATCGCACAAATGGGTGATGCAGTTGCTGTCGTGGGAGACGAAAAGAATGGTTTTTTCCTCTTCTCTGAGGCGTTCGAACAGGGAGAAGCACTTTCTTTGAAACCGGGCGTCGCCGGTCGACAGCGCCTCATCGACGATCAGAATATCAGGGTCGACGCTCATCGCGGTGCTGAAGGTCAGCCGTCCCTGCATCCCCGACGAATAGGTGCGAAACGGCTGGTCGATGACATCACCGAGCTCGCTGAACTCGATGATCCTGTCGATTTTTTCATCGACCTCCTTTCGGCTCATGCCGAAGCACATGCCGCCCATATAGATATTGTCACGCCCGCTGTAGTCCGGATGAAAACCGGTTCCAAGTTCGAGAATGGCCGTAATCGTCCCATTGATTGCGATGTTTCCTTTGGTCGAGTCCATGGTGCCGGCGAGGATCTTGAGGAGAGTGCTCTTGCCTGCGCCGTTCTTGCCGATAAAGCCGATCACCTTGCCACGTTCGAGGGTGAACGAGAGGTCGGTGAGCGCCCAGAATTCCCTATGTATTGTGCTGCCCGACACCAACTCCCAGAAGATGTCCGACGGCTTGTTGTAGATCTTGAACATCTTCGACAGGTGTTCGACCTTGATGGCGATATCATTCATTACAGAACATCCCCCAACCCTGGCTTCAATTTTGTGAAGATTCGATAGCCGGCATAAAAGACGCCCAGGCTGAGCGTGATGTAGACGACCCATGCGAACGGATGTTCCATGCGGCCATAGAACAGAATATCCTGATAGCACCACACCATGTAGCTGAACGGATTGATATACAGTACCGCCTTGAGCGCGGTCGGCATGGAGGTCGGCAGATAGAGGACCGGTATCAGAAACAGCCCGGCTTTGTTGTATGCCGCGATAAAGTCCTTCAGATCCCGGAAATAGACCCCCACCGACGACAGGATATAGCAGACTCCGACCATGGCCAGTATCTGCAGCATGATCACCACCGGCAGCAGCAGGTAGGTCCACAGCAGCGTGCCGTGAGTCCACAAGACATAGACGATCATGAACATCATGGCGATCAGCAGGGTCACCGATGAGGCCAGCACCTCCTTGATAGGCAGCACCTCGACCGGAAAGACATGCTGTTTGACCAGGTTGACGTTGGCGAGAATGACCGACGGTCCGGTGCTCAGCGTCTCCGAGAAAGCCAGCCACGGGATCATGCCGCTGAGAAGATAAGCGGTGTAGTTCAGAGGAATGTCGACAGTGCCGCCGAAGCGGGACTTGAAGACATAAGAGAAGACGAACACATAGACAGCGATCAGAAACGCCGGATGCACGATCGCCCAAACCGCGCCGAATGTCTGTCCGACATACCGTTTCGATATCTCGGCCTTCGTCATCTCCCAGATCAGCTGTCGGAAGCGATAAAGCAGGGTGATCGATTGTCCGAACGGTTTCAGGTGAATTCTCGGGTCGAGCAGAAAAATCAGTCCTTTCATGATTCGTGTCGTTAGTGGCCTAGTGGGGGGAGTTGGGAGGCGGAGAGCGGCAAAGAGGCGCCCTGCGGCGGGTCGATCCACATTTGGTACCACAGTTCCATGATCAGCAGCGCCCAGATCCGGGTATGATGCTCTTCGCTTTTGCTGCAATGCTTGTCGAGCAGGCCTTTGACGAAGGCTGTATCGAACAGCCCGCGTTCGATGGTCTTTTGCGACAGCAGCGTGTCGTAAGCCAGCTCTTTGAGCTCTTTTCGAAGCCAATGGTCGATGGGTACGCCGAATCCCATTTTGGGCCGGTAGATAACATCATGCGGCAGGTGATCTTCCATGGCTGACTTCAACAGGGCCTTGCTTTCGGTGCCCCAGACTTTTTGGTCCGCCGGGATCGTCGCCGCCCACTCCATCAGCTTGTGATCGAGCAGCGGCGAGCGTGCTTCGAGCGAGTGGGCCATGCTGGCGATATCGACCTTGACCAGCAGGTCGTCGGGCAGATAGGTATGGATGTCGGCCCAGGCGGTGCCCGCCAGCATACTCGGTGCCTCGGCGAAATAGGGATCGAGAATCTTGAGGGCGGAGCTTTCCAGGTAGCCCTGCATCGCTTCTCCGTAGCCGTAGACTTTATCCTGCTCGTAGAAATAGACGATCGAGCGGGCATAGAATTCGGCGTCGGTGCCGGAGACCTGCTGCAGTACCTTTTGCACATGTCCCAGGCGGCCGAAGCGTTTGACCACCGGCGTGATGCGATTGGCCATCACACCGCTGAGGGCGCGCAGCGGCAAAGGCACTTGCCGCTGCCAGCGGTCGGAAAGGTAATCCATATAGCGCCTGTAGCCGAGAAAGCTTTCGTCGCCGCCGTCGCCGTTCAGCGCCACAGTGACATGGCGGCGGGCCATCTCGGAGACATAGTAGGTCGGAATCGCGGAGGGGTCGGCAAACGGTTCGTTGTAGTACCAGATCAGCTTGGGCAGTACCGCCAGCGCATCCGGCCGCACGATCAATTCGTGGTGATCGGTCTCATAGCGTTCGGCGACCATGCGTGCGTAGCGGGTCTCATCGTACTCCTCTTCTTCGAAGCCGATGCTGAAGGTTTTGACCGGCTCGCTGCTCTGCTGCGCCATCATGGCGACGATGGCCGATGAATCGACGCCGCCGGAGAGAAAGGCACCCAACGGCACGTCGGAGATCATCCGCAGGCGCACCGACTCCTTGAGATTGGTCAGCAGTTCTTCTTTCAGCTCCTCGATGGGCCGGCTTTTGGTCTTGCGCGGGCTGGGCAGGCGCCAGTAAGGTTTGGGATCGGCCGCATGCCCCTTTTCGACCACGAAATAATGGGCGGCCGGCAGTTTTTTGATCCCCTTGAAGGCGCTCCACGGTGCCGGCACATATTGATGGGTCAGATAATGGTGCAGCCCTTCCAGGTCGGCCTCCCGTTTGACGCCCGGCCAGGTGAGTATCGCTTTGATTTCGGAAGCGAACAGCAGTGTATTGTCGTGCCAATGGTAGAACAGCGGCTTCTTACCGACGCGGTCGCGCGCCAGCAGCAGGAGTTGCTGTTTCGAATCCCATAAGGCAAAAGCGAACATGCCGCGCAGATGGTCCAGGACCTTCAACCCCCACTCTTTGTAGCCGTAGACGATGACTTCCGTGTCGCTGTGGCTGTGGAAGCGGTGGTCTGCTTTTTCCAGGTCGGCGCGCAGCTCCTGAAAATTGTAGATTTCGCCGTTGAACACCAGATGGATCTGGTCGTCGCCGTCATGCATCGGTTGGTGGGCGTGCCCGGTCAGATCGATGATCGACAGCCGCGCGTGCGCCAGGCCCGCACACCCGTCGGTCCATGTACCCTGGTCATCGGGCCCGCGGTGGTGCAGGGTGTGAATCATGGTTTGCAATCGAGGAGATAATTCATCATGTGAGCAGTCAGGCTGCTGCATCCAGAATCCGGCAATACCACACATCGTATTTTTTTCCTTGAGAGAAAGAGAAAAGAAAGAACAGGGAACAGAGACGTCAGAAGGTAGTCAGTAGGTTGCGCAAAGCGCAGCGTGCCCAACGGTTTCGGGGGCGATGTTGGGCACGGCCTGTCGGCCTTTGCCCAACCTACTGATAACCATAGAGCCGAAGGGTCTCTGCGATCATCCTGTCCAGGCCGAAGCGTGTGGCGGCAAATTCCCGGCATGCGCTGATCGCCTGTTCGTCCCAGTCATGGTGATTAAGAATAAAGAGCACGCGCTCCGCCAATGCGTCCGCATCCCGGTTCTTCACGATCCATCCGGTTGTGCCGTTGTCCACTGCATCCGCTGTGCCGCCGGCATCGGTTGCCACAACCGGAACGCCCAGCCATTGCGCTTCGATGACGACATTCGGAGTGCCCTCGATCCGCGAGGTTAACAGGAAGACATCGAACAGGGAGAGCGGCAACGCCGCGTTTTTTACCGTGCCGGGCGTATAAAAGCGGTCGGCGACGCCGAGTGCTTCTGCGCGGCTGCGCATCTCATCGAGCATGTGGCCGGCGCCGATGAGAAGGAAGGCAACGTCGGGATGCGCCTTGGCGACTTTTCCCATGACCTCCACCCACAAGAGCGGGTCTTTCTCCGGATAAAACCGGAAGATGCCGCCGACGACAGGCGCGTTGCCGGGGATGCCCAGCTTCTTCCGCCAGGCGGTCGACTCGGTTTCCGGTAGCGGCTTCATGTTGTCGGCCTCGATGCCATTGTAGAGCACCTGAATGCGGTTTTCCGGGAGTCCCAGCCACTGCGTATAGTCCTCGGCACCGGCGCGGCTGTTGTTGATCATGATCACTTCAGGGTGTTTCGCCAGTGTTTTATAGCCGGGCCACATCCACGGCAGATAATAGGCAAAGCGGTTGGGCGTCATGTTGCGCATGGAGATGATAATGGTCGGGATGCCGACCAGCAGTGCGGCGATGGCGCCTTTGATGTTGGTTGCGTCCTGCCACAGATGCACCACTTCTGGCCGGCGCAGCAGGAATTCACAGACATAATACAAAATATCGTCCTTCACGGCGGGCGGCAGCGGTTCCAAAACCTGTTCGATGCGCTCCGCCATGGGGGCCAACCGATCATGGTCGGCAATGTTCAGCGATGTACGAATCTCGGCGGCCTCCACCGGCGTGTTCTGCAGCTGCCACAGATAAAAATCATGCTCGGGCCGGCTGTGCAGAAAATCGCACAGCAAAGTGACATCGGCCTGGCCGTGCCGGACCAGGCCCAGGAGCGTATTGACCACCTGTCTTTCGGCGCCGCCATGCGTCAAGGAGGTGTTGATCATGACGATGCGGCCGGACACGAGATCTTTCCTTTCCAACAGCGGATGTTTGGTGCCCTTCAGCGTTTTCTTGAAGTGGCGCAGCGTTCCGAAGTTCAGCAGAGAGGTTACGGCGTTGTCCCAGTCTCGCAGCATGATTCGTCCCAGCCTGAAGCGGTTGATGGCGGGGTGGATGTGCCGGATGATATGTGCATGGCTTCGCCCGATCAGGGCATGAAGCCGGGTAAACCGGTTGGACAGACGGTAGTTGATCGAATTGACGATCCTTTTGATCGCCCTTGAGGCTTTTCTGGCGATCTTCCTTAGGATGTCGAAAATCTTTTCGAAAAAACGCGCGACCAGAAAGCGTTTGACCCGCTCGCGCCGATAACCGATCGGCGTGGCGTAGACCAGCCATTCGACATTGTGCCGACGTGCTGCAAGGATCATTTGAAAGCTGAACAGCGAGCGTGGGCCGAGGCACGCGATTGTCGGCGCGGATCGAGCCGGCATTGTCCAATCGTAGTCGTCCACATTGAAGCGCTCGACGTGCTCGCTGGACAGCGAACCGGAGCCGCATAGGATGCCGTTGATCTCCGGGATCTCCAGCAGTTCCTGCAGTCGCTGTTCCGGCAGTGGATTGGGCAGGGCAAGAATCACCGGCGCCAATTGATGGACGCGACAGTAGTTCAGGCAGTGGGCAATGAGCGAAATCGCCTCATCGGCTTCGGTGCCTGATTGACCGGCGGGTGAGGTGATGTCTAGCATACGGTCGGAATGAATAAGAACGCAGAATAAAAAACTTTCATTTTAGCATGTTCGGTGTGTGAAATCTTTTGTTTTGTTCATGTGCGCCCGCTCGCTTCAAGCTTTCACACCCGCAGTGTCCGGGGCTTTAGGGAGAGGGCAAATGGATGGTGCAAGCGATCGATGCTACAATTTAAACAACTCTTTATTTTCAGTTGTCCAATTTTTGTGCACTCTGTCACAGCGCAAATGATTTTACTGTTCTGAGAGCTTTTTCCACATCGTTATCCACAGAAAATGTGGATAACCTTAAACTCTAAGAAATCACAAGAATGCCCAAAAAACAACCTGAAAAGTTTCGGCGGGAGGGGCAGGATCGGCGAGGGTGGGAACGGATTCCGGAACCGCCGTTCGTGGATAGTGACGGAGTGTTGGTGACGGAAGATCGCCGTAAGGTCCCGGATCGGCGAAAAACGGAAGAGGGCGCCGACGAGGAGCCTGACGGTACCTAGACTGAAGCATCCCGTCGGTCAAGGCATAAAGCAGTTCTGGCAAGGATTTGGCTGTCATCAGCTTGAACTCCCGTTCGTGGAACCGCCTGAGTACGGCCTCGTTGTTGCGGGCTTCCTCGGCTAACCGGTGGAGAGCCGCTGCCGCAACAATCTGTTTTCTGCGATGAGATCCATACCGGTGCTCGCGGCGGCCAACTTGGAGTGATGTTCCTTGCCGGACATTCTTTGAATGTAGCAAAGAATAAGATTTTCACTTGGGCTTCTCAACGATTTGTCAGCGAATGTCACCCGCTCCTGTGTATAATTCCCCGACCAAACAGGCCCTTTTTTAATGAAGTACCTTTGAGTACCTTTGAATGATTCGTATTTAACCAAACCAAAACAGGAAAACGATGCCACTTATTCGCCCCTTTCGCGGGCTGCGGCCAGCGCCCGCCCATGCCCGGGACATTGTCGCCCCGCCTTATGACGTGCTTACTACCGAAGAGGCGCGCCAGCGCGCCGAAGGACGTCCCGACAGTTTCCTTCACATCTCCAAGCCGGAGATCGATCTGCCGCCGGGTACAGACCCTTATTCGGCACCGGTGTACGAAAAAGGCCGAGCCAATTTTCAGCGTATGATCGAACAGGGCGTGCTGGTGCAGGACGATGCGCCATCGTATTATTTTTATCGCCTGACTATGGGGACGCATGAGCAGACGGGGCTGGTGGCGTCTGCTTCGGTTGCCGACTACGATCGCAATCGCATTTCCAAGCATGAGTTCACCAGGCCGGACAAGGAAGACGATCGCGTTCGTCAGGTCGATGCTCTCAACGCCCAGACCGGCCCGGTATTTCTGACCTATCGCCAGTCCGATGCCATCGATGCGATCGCCGCGCAGGCAACCGACGGCGAGTCCGATATGGATGTCGCTGCCGATGATGGCGTGCGCCACACGGTGTGGGTGGTGCGTGAGCGAATGGTCATCGATCGAATTACGGAATTGTTCGATGTCATGTCCTGTCTCTATATCGCCGATGGCCATCACCGCTCGGCTGCGGCTTCCCGGGTGGCGGCCGCTCGCAAGGCGGCCAATCCGGAGCACAGCGGTGAAGAGGAGTACAATTACTTTTTGTCGGTGATCTTTCCCGACAACCAGATGCAGATCCTCGATTACAATCGTGTGGTGGCGGATCTTAACGGCCGCTCCGTGGATGAGTTTCTGACCGCTGTCGAAGCGGCGTTTATCGTCGAGCCTTCAGGCGCACGGGTAAAGCCGGCGGCACATGGTGAGTTTGGGATGTACCTGCCGGGGCAGTGGTATCACCTCGTGATCAAGCCGGGGCAGGTGCCGGTGGACGATCCTGTGGCGCGGCTGGACGTCAGCCTTTTGGCCGAAAATCTGATCGATTCTGTTCTCGGCATCAGCGATCCACGCCGCGACAAACGCATCGATTTTGTCGGCGGTATTCGTGGGCTGGCAGAGTTGGAGCGACGGGTCGACTCCGGCGGGATGGCCGTCGCCTTCGCGCTGTTCCCGACTTCTCTGGCCGACCTGATGGCCGTGGCCGATGCCGGCGAAGTGATGCCGCCCAAATCGACCTGGTTCGAGCCGAAACTGGCCGATGGTCTGGTATCCCACCTGCTGGACTGATGGGCGAAGGTCGAATGTGCCAATGTCGAGTTGCGTTGCGCGAACCCGATCTTCGACCGATCGTCGGCTATAAAAAAAGCCGATCATTCATGTAAAATTGGGCGGCTTTAGGGCCGGCCACGCCTGCTCGATGAGGGCGTGACCAAGCGCCCGGCTCGAACCCACTGCTGTGATACGTCGATTGATGACACCTGAAACATTCAAACAGCTTTCCCGGCAAGGCTATAACCGGATTCCAATCGTGCGAGAGGTGCTGGCCGACTTGGATACGCCCTTGAGTGCCTATCTGAAACTGGCCGACGGTACTTATTCTTACCTGTTCGAATCTGTACACGGCGGTGAGCAGTGGGGGCGCTATTCGATTATCGGCCTGCCCTGCAGGACCGTCGTCAAGGTCACCGGAAGCCGGATTGCGGTCGAACAGGACGGTAGCGTGATCGAAACGGCTTCGGCGGACAATCCATTGCACTGGATCGAACGGTTTGCTGCGCGTTACAAAGTGCCGGATATGCCCGGGCTGCCGCGTTTCAACGGTGGGCTCGTGGGCTATTTCGGATATGAAACCATCGGTTATATCGAGCCGCGCCTGCGGGGGAAGGGCAAAGAGGATCCATTGGGTTGCCCCGATATTCTGCTGATGGTTTCAGAGGATATCCTGGTGTTCGACAACCTGAGCGGGAAACTGTTTCTGCTGACGCACGCGAATCCCGAAGTGGATCACGCCTACGCCCGGGCGCAGGAGCGCCTGGATGAGTTGACCGCTGCACTGCGCAGCGGTAAAGCCGAGCCCCGTAGCTGCAGCCCCAGGGTAATCGGGGAAGCAGATTTCGTCTCGGGGTTCACACAGGAGGGTTTCGAAGCAGGCGTGCGCCGGATCAAGGAGTACATCGTTGCCGGCGACGTGATGCAGGTCGTTCTGTCGCAGCGGCTTTCCATTCCCTACCGGGCGACTCCGCTGGATCTTTATCGGGCGTTGCGCTGTCTGAATCCGTCTCCGTACATGTATCATCTCAACCTGGGGGACTTCCATATCGTCGGCTCCTCCCCGGAGATTCTGGTGCGCCTGGAGGATGGCATCGTCACGGTGCGTCCGATTGCCGGAACGCGCCCGCGCGGCAGAGACCGTGAGGAGGACAAGGCTTTGGAGAAGGAGTTGCTGGCCGATCCGAAAGAGTGTGCAGAACATTTGATGCTGATCGATCTTGGCCGCAATGACGCCGGTCGGGTTGCTGAAACCGGCAGTGTACACTTGACCGACAAGATGATCATCGAACGTTATTCGCACGTGATGCATATCGTCTCGAATGTGACCGGCCGACTGCAGCAGGGAAAGAACGCGTTCGATGTGCTGGCGGCAACCTTTCCGGCCGGGACCGTGAGCGGTGCGCCGAAAATTCGTGCGATGGAGATCATCGATGAGCTGGAACCGGTCAAACGCGGGATCTATTCCGGTGCGGTCGGCTATATCGCCTGGTCCGGCAATCTGGATACCGCCATTGCCATTCGCACGGCGGTCATCAAGGATCGGGTGTTGCACATACAAGCGGGCGCCGGCATCGTCTACGATTCGGTGCCGCGCAGCGAGTGGGAAGAGACCATGGACAAAGGCCGCGCGATTTTTCGTGCAGTGGCGATGGCAGAAGCGGGTCTTGAACGGGAAGTGCCCTGATGAGCAGCACGAAAGTCGTGATGATCGACAATTACGATTCCTTCACCTACAACCTGGTGCAATACCTGGGTGAACTGGGCGCGGATGTCGAAGTCGTGCGCAACGATCAGGTCACGATCGATGATATAAAGCGGCTGAATCCGGAGCGGATCGTCATATCGCCCGGGCCGTGCACGCCGCGTGAGGCAGGGATTTCGGTCGAAGTCATTCATCAGCTTCAGGGACGGTGCCCCATTCTCGGTGTCTGTCTCGGCCACCAGGCCATTGGTTATGCCTTCGGCGGTCATATTGTACATGCCAAACGGATCATGCACGGCAAGACCTCGATGGTGCATCACAGTCACCAAGGCGTCTTTGCGGGACTCAGCAATCCCTTCGAGGCAACTCGCTACCATTCGCTGGTCATCGAGCGCGAGAGCCTGCCTGACTGCCTCGAGATCACCGCATGGACCAATGACGAGGCCGGTCATTTCGAGGAGATCATGGGCATCCGGCACAAACAGTTGGCGATCGAAGGGGTCCAGTTTCACCCCGAATCGATTCTCACCGCTCATGGGCACGATTTGCTCAGAAATTTTTTGAAGGGTTAGCCTCATGGATATGCAATCCGCCTTAAAAACCCTGGCCGAAGGGCGCAGTCTGTCAGCGGACGCGATGCGTGATGCGATGCATGCGATCATGAGCGGTGAGGCAACGCCGGCCCAAATCGGGGCTTTTCTTGTTGCGCTGCGCATCAAAGGCGAGACGGTCGACGAAATCGCGGCCGCCGCCGAGGTGATGCGCGAGCTGGCCCGGAGCGTCGAGGTCGAGGGAGCTCACCTGATCGACACCTGCGGTACCGGCGGCGATGCCTGCGGCACGTTCAACATTTCCACGGCGGCTGCATTCGTCGTTGCAGCTGCTGGCGGCCAAGTGGCCAAACATGGCAATCGCTCGGTTTCGAGCCGCTGCGGCAGTGCCGACGTGCTCGAAGCTGCGGGCGTCAATTTGATGCTGACGCCGCAGCAGGTTGCTGACTGCATCGAGCGGATCGGTGTCGGTTTCCTGTTTGCACCGCAGCACCACGGCGCTATGAAGCATGCCATTGGGCCCCGGCGGGAGCTGGGTGTCCGGACCCTGTTCAACCTTCTCGGCCCTTTGTCCAACCCGGCCGGAGCACCCAATCAATTGCTCGGCGTGTTTGCCGAGGCGTGGGTGGAACCGCTGGCCCATGTGCTGCACCAACTGGGCAGCGAACATGTGCTCGTGGTCCATGCCGAGGACGGGCTGGATGAAATCAGCATCGGTGCGCCGACCCGCGTTGCCGAGCTGCATCTCGGCAGGATCGATGTTTATACGATCACGCCGGAGCAGTTTGGTTTCGAGCGTGCGTCGCTCGAGACGCTGCAAGCCGACGACCCGGGGGTCAGTCTCGACATCGTCCGCAGCGTACTGGACAATCGGCCGGGGCCTGCACGCGATATCGTCACGCTCAATGCCGGTGCGGCGATCTATGCGGCCGACCTGGAAGAGAGCCTGGAGCAGGGTATCCGACGGGCGGCAGCCGTGATCGAAAACGGTTCGGCGCGGGGCAAATTCGAGGCCTTGATCGAGCTCAGCCGCTCTTTTTCCCGATCGAATAGAACTATGACGCACAATCCTCCGGACATACTGCGAAAGATTCTTGCCCGTAAAGCGGAAGAGATTCAGCAGCGCAGTCAGCGCGCTCCCCTTGAGTTGTTGCAAGAGCATATGCAAGAGGCTTCCTCGCCAAGGGGGTTTTATCAGGCATTGCGTCGTCGAGTCGAGACGGGAAAGCCGGCGGTGATCGCCGAAATCAAGAAGGCCTCTCCCAGTCGAGGCGTGATACGCGAGGATTTCAAGCCGGTGGAGATTGCGCTGAGCTACGCCGAGGGTGGGGCCACCTGTCTGTCGGTGTTGACCGATCACGATTTTTTTCAGGGGGCGGAAGCCAATCTGCAGTTGGCGCGCGCCGCCTGTCCGCTGCCGGTTCTGCGCAAAGATTTCATCATCGATCCCTATCAGGTGTACGAAGCCCGGGCCATCGAAGCCGATTGCATTCTGCTGATCGTTGCTGCGCTGGAGGATGACAGGATGCGGGAACTGGCCCAGCTGGCGAAGGAATTGGGCATGGACGTTCTGGTCGAGGTGCATGATGCCGGGGAACTCGAGCATTGCCTGGCATTGGATGTGCCGCTGGTCGGCATCAACAACCGCAATTTGCGTACGTTCGAAACGAGCCTGCAGACTACCCTGGATCTACTCGATCGCATTCCTTCGGATCGACTCGTCGTGACCGAAAGCGCCATTCACACACGGGAGGATGTCGCCCTGATGCGGGAGAACGGTGTGCATGCATTCCTCGTCGGGGAAGCGTTTATGAGAGCGGAGCAGCCGGGAGAAGCGTTGCGGGCGCTATTTGCTTGATCGCCGCTGCCGGGTTTGCGTCTCAATGCTGTTGACTTGAACCCTCTCCAGCGGGAGAGGGTTGGGTGAGGCGGGAATAAACAAAGGAACTCAGCCATTTAGATGCCCTCATCCCAACCTTCTCCCGGAGGGAGAAGGAGCACGCGATCTTAATTCAACAGCATTATCGGGTTGGCGTCTTCGCCCTTGCTGGTCAAGCGATGCTACCGCGTGCCATAAACGACAATCGTTTTTCCTTTGGCGTGTATCAATCCTTCCTCCTGCAGGGTTTTCAGAACACGCCCGGCCATTTCCCGGGAACAGCCGACGATGCGTCCGATTTCCTGACGGGTGATGCGAATCTGCATGCCGTCGGGATGGGTTATGGCGTCGGGTTCCTTGGCCAGGTCGACCAAGGTTTTGGCAACCCGGCCGGCGACGTCCAGGAAGGCCAGATGGCCGACTTTGCGGCTGGTTTGCAGCAGTCGGTTGGAGAGCTGTTGGCCCAATGAATAAAGAATGTCGGTTGCGTGATCGGCCAGCTGGTTCTGCAAAGCCTGATGGAGGCGAGTATAGCTAATTTCTGCGAGATGGCAGGGTATTCGTGTGGTAATCGTGACGTTGTGCGTACCGCCCCCGATGAACACACCGGCTTCGCCGATGAATTGGTCACGGTTTATGTAGGCCAGGACGATTTTTTGCCCATCCGGCGCCTGCATGATAATGGATACCGAACCCTCGATGATATAGTAGAGCGTATCGGCTTTTTCGCCAGGCTGAATGATATCGCATTTTTCTGGATACCGCTTTTTGTGGCAGTAATGGAGAAACTGTTCCATCGCCTTATTTTCTTGTTTGGGGCGGTCAGGTATGGGCATGATACGTACGGGGGACTATTGTTTGTACAATCACTGACTGCAATTGTTCACGGTCAGCGGTTAACAGTAGGTCTGAGTTATAAACCTGGCAACCGGCCCGGTTCTGTCGTAGACCAAGAACTCAGGCATATATCTCACGATAGACGACACCTATTGAAGAACCGTAAACCGACAACCGTGAACGGATATCACTAAGTGTAGCAGCCTGACCGGAATTGTAAGTCTTTGCTATGGCCATGCAAATAGACGGTGCGTCGAGCTTCCGATTTTTTTCTAACCGGGTGAAACAATTATGAAAGCACGTATAAAATGGATCGATCACGCTCAGTTCGTTGGGAAATCCGGCAGTGGTCATTCGGTCGTGATGGACGGTCCGCCCGAGAGCGGCGGGAGAAACACGGGCGTACGTCCGATGGAGATGCTGCTGCTGGGAGTTGGGGGATGCAGTGCCTTCGACGTCGTGCATATTTTGCAAAAAGGGCGCCATCCGGTCAGCGATTGTGAGGTGTTGGTCGATGCCGACCGCGTGGCTTCGGTCCCAAAGGTGTTCAGCAAGATCCATCTTCATTTCGTGGTCACAGGCCGGGGCTTGAAAGAGTCTGCGGTTCAGCGTGCTGTTCGGCTTTCCGCTGAGAAGTACTGCTCGGCGTCTATAATGCTCGGCAAAGCGGTGGAGATCACTCACGATTTCGAAGTGATCGAAGAGTAAGCAGGAACCTAGGAGGCTGTCCGAGAACAGACTGATCTACTGCGGCCAAGCTTGATTGGCCAGATTTCCCGATCATTTTCGTTAAATAGTGCCTGAATGAAAATAGCTTAATCGAGTACCACCGATCATTAAAAATCCGCCCCCGGATCAAAAATATGAGCTATACGACAAATAAATAACGCGAAACCAGGGCGAATATGAAATTTGGTATGCGGATCCCGGATTTCGGGCGCACCGGCGCCATAGTTTGTTTTCTTTTC
>Ga0209633_10003548_pt1 | contig 14360 bp, 14 predicted proteins | sample Cruoilmetagenom1_FD_187290 | JGI IMG/M metagenome (GOLD analysis project Ga0209633, IMG submission 187290) | Oil polluted marine microbial communities from Coal Oil Point, Santa Barbara, California, USA - Sample 1 (SPAdes) (version 2) | ecosystem: Environmental > Aquatic > Marine > Oil seeps ... | reverse complement strand
CGCCTTGCGCCGGTGACCCTGCTGGAGCGCGAGGTCGGCATAGCGCAGATTGAGCTCGACATTTTCCGGATTGCGCAGGATCTCTTGATAGAGCCTGCTGAGTTGGTCCGCATGTGCCGGCGCTGCTGCGAGGAGCGCACCGGCGATGCCGAAGCACGCCAGCATGCGTACACAGCGGTAGACCCACTGCAAGTGCATGGGTGAAATCCTTATCGTTGTTGTCCGTTCCCCCGGAACACAACGTGTTGGAATTTATCCAGATTTACGGTTGGCAGCCAAACGTTTTGTGTTTCAATTCTGACGAACCGGGGCGATTTGCGGGCAATTGTCACCCAAAGGCAACAGTTTAGCATGCTCCGGACACGGACCGGTTCGTACGCCGCGTGCCCGGTGGCAGGAAATCGGCCTGTCCCGCAGGGGTTGCGAATCAGGTGGAACGATCGGTCAAAGATTCGGCGGTGCTTGCGCTTGACAGGATTGAGGCCTCAGCATTATATCCGGCGGTGTCCGGTGTGGGCGGTCATATGACCGTCGGCACGCCGTTCCAGTGGCGGAGTAGCTCAGTTGGTTAGAGCAGCGGAATCATAATCCGCGTGTCGGGAGTTCAAGTCTCTCCTCCGCTACCACTCTTTTCAATGGCTTAGCTGATTTTCGCGCTAATTTGGAGTTTCGTGCCCTAGAGCGTCGAGTTAGAAATCGGAATCGCCGGTTTTCAAATCAGCTGAATTCTGATTCACCGTTATTGGAGGTGGATCATGGGATTGAGCTATTCGACGGATTTGCGTGATCGTATTGTTGAGTTTGTGGCAGCTGGTCATTCCCGGCGTCAGGCTGCTCGGCATTTTGGGGTGAGCGCGAGCTTTGCGGTGAAACTGCTGCAGCGCTGGCGGGCATCCGGCTCGACGGCGTCGGCAAGTCAAGGGCGCCCGCCCGGCAGCGGCCGGCTTGCCGCGGCGCGTGATTTTCTGATTTCCCAAATTGAAGCGCAGCCGGACATCACCATGCCGGAACTGGCTGTGGAACTGGAGAGGGTGCGTGGCCTCAAGGCGCATCCCGCTTCGCTGTCGAAACTGCTGTGTCAGGCCGGCTTCACATATAAAAAAACAGCTGATGGCGTCGGAGTGCGCACGCGCCGACATCCGTAGGAAACGCCATGTGTGGATCATGCTGCGCCAACCGCGCATGCGGCTTGAACCACATCGCCTTGTGTTCCTTGACGAAACCTCGGTTACGACCAAGCTGACGCGACTGCGCGGGCGGGCGCCACGTGGTGAGCGGCTGAAAGCAACAGCTCCTTTCGGGCGCTGGAAGACCCAGACATTCATCGCCGGCCTGCGCTGCTGGGGGCTGAGCGCACCTTGGGTCCTTGAGGATGCCATCGACCGCGATGCATTCAACGTTTATGTCGAAACTCAACTCGCCCCCACACTCAGGCGCGGCGATGTCGTCATCCTCGACAACCTGTCGGTTCACAAAAGCGCCACCGCAGCACAAACGCTCCACGCAAAAGGCGCCTGGTTCCTGTTCCTGCCGCAATACTCTCCCGATCTCAATCCGATCGAAATGGCCTTCGCCAAACTCAAGGCGCATCTGCGCAAAGCTGCAGTGAGAACCTATGACGCCCTGTGGAAGGCCATCGGCGACATATGCCACCTCTTCGAAAGACAGGAATGCTGGAACTACTTCAAAGATGCAGGCTATGCGTCCGATTAATGGCTCGATGCTCTAGCAGATTCTAGCCGGTCATGGGCGCTCCTTTCGAAGTTGATGGGGGCAGACGTGTTGCGCCGCGTTCGTTCCCGGCGGTGCTACCGCTGGTGTGGAGATCACGCCTGAGAATGCCCGCTTCTTCGCATGCTCGGCGCCAGTTGCGATCCACATTCCAGGGCCCGAGCATCCTGCCGGCAGACCCAGCCAACTATCAAAACAGATAGTATCGGGCGACCCCGTTGGCTCTTACAAATGTACCGGCTGCCGACGCGGTGTGTCCTTCCGCAACGTGTGTTCTCGGCACAGCCACTCGGGTCCCGGCCTCTCGATCGACCGAGGTTAGCGCCGGACTATCGCACACATCACAGCGTGTGAGCTTGAGCCCGGTCAGCGGGCGAGTAAAGAGCAGGTCAAGATGAGAACTAACCAATCCCTTAGACTGGATACAACAGCCTCGCTTCGAAGCGATTTATTAAGCCGTATATCTCGATCCTCATCGCAGCATGCGAAATCACCTGATGAATCTATTGGGGCGAGAGCATCGGTCACAACAGTAGGCGCGCCAAAGTCTCTCTTGGCACGTCTGATCACGTGGTTTCGTCCAAACAGGCGCGTGTTCCGAGAGCTGTTGATGAACATGTGGAAGCCGTCGTAACCACGATGGCGTTCACGTCTTCCGGAGCGTCCGAGCCTCTTGATCGTGTAGCGGTACATGGATCACTTCACGGGATCATGTTCGCAGTCACCGGCGTCCTCTTGTATGGATCCATGACAACTTTCGCGAGGCTCGCCTACGCTCACGGCAGCGGTCCATTTGACTTGATAGCGATCCGAACGTTTCTGATTGTCCTTGTGGTCGGAATGTTGGCCATTGCCTGTCGTGGCGCTATCAGCCTACCGCGGAAAGCTTGGCGGAACTGTGCAACATTTGGTACTGCCATCGTCGGCGCTTCCATTTGTCATCTCTCCGCCGTCATGTTCATTCCCGTCGGATTGGCTGCGCAGATTGTCTATCTGTATCCATTGATGGTCGCGCTCGTCGATCCCATGAGGAATGGACGGAAAGTCGCCGCGAGTGATGTTCTTTGTCTGTCTCTGGCGTTCCTCGGATTGACCGTTGCCCTCGGACCTTCCCTTGTGGACCTGGATTGGCGTGGCATCTCACTGGCGTTGCTTGCCGCGTGCTTCGCGACGGCTACACTCATCATCAGCCGTCCGCTGTTTGCCGATCAAGCCATCCTTCCTGTCGTGTTCTGGTCAAATATTGTTGGAGGGCTGCTCGTCTTACCCGTGATTGTGGTCCTGGGCGGCCTTAAATTACCGCCGCTGAACGAAGCAGCATATGTCGGGTGGGCGGGTATCGGTTGCTTTTCCATTATGTTCTTTGCTGCCATCGTCGCGCAGTCGGCGGCGGTCCGCAACGTTGGGCCGACGTCAACCGCGACGATTTTCAACCTTGAGCCGATCATCGCGATTGTCGCGTCAACAGCGATGCTGGGTGAGCTTCTGACGCTGCCACAATGTCTCGGCGCGATCTCCGTGGTGATGGCGGTGACTCTCTCCGGTGTGCTCCGGTCCAGGTCTGTATCGATGGCCTGATAGCGTGCTCGAATTCCCGCACTTCAATCAAATGCTCTGGATTTGACTGATTGCATATGCGGCTCGAGCGTCTGGTTGTTGGATTGAATTGTCATGTATAGCAATTTCATATCATTTCCATTATTTGATGATTTACATAGAAACATTGAGTATAATGAAGGAGTTTTTCCATTTATGGGAATGTGTCTTTACATCTTTTGAGATTTACTATTGGTGATTTTCGACCTACTGGGCGGAAATTGTATTGACACAATATTTAATTTTGGTCCTCGGACCCGAATGAGTAGACTGTGGAATACTCGGCATAGTGGTACCTGCGAGGTTTCGGAACATGTTGAAGCAACCTTCAAAAGCGTCCCAGGTGGCGGCACCGACGATCGGCATTTTGTGCTTGGACGAACCGCCATATGAACCGCCTGGTGCGGGTGGCATTTACGATCCAGCGCTGTACCCGTGGGCATTGCTGAGAGAAACGGTCCCCGGCGCAACTGTTGATGCGATTCTCTCTGCAGATCCCATGTTGGTGGAACCGTACGTTGAAACTGCAAAGTCGCTCGTGACGCAGGGCGCAGGGATCGTCATCAGCAATTGCGGATTTACCATCGCATATGATGCCTTGATCAGGCGTAACCTACCGGTGCCCGTAGCGACATCGAGCCTTCTGCTGCTGCCGTTCCTCTCCGGTCTTTTGAAGCCGGGCGAAAAGATTGGCATTCTGACTTTCGATGCAGGGAAACTCACTAAAGAACATCTGGCGGCTGCATGGCCCGGCTTGAACGTCGACGCGCTTGTGCTGGGCGGTTTGGAGAACACCCGCTGTTGGAGCGACGTGATCGACCATGGGCGTTACGATTGGCATCGGATCGAGGAGGAATCGTTGCAGACCTTGGACCGGCTGCTGACACGGAATCCGGACCTCGCGTTCGTCGTCGTCGAATGCTGTGCGCTGTGTTCCTACGTGCCGGCATATCGAGCACGAGCGGGCTGCCCGGTCTTCGACATTATATCCCTGGCCAACTTCCTGATTGGGGTCGATCGATCGGGCGGGTGGATGGAAACAGAAAACCCCTCTCGGTACGCAGTTGGTTCATTGGCGGTAGCGCAGGAAACGCAAATGTCCGACTAAAGGCGCCTCCTAGTTGCGTGTCGTCGAAGTCTCTTTGCCATCGAAAAACAAAAGGCAATCGTCTACCGGGAAGCGTAAGTCTACCGAACATCCCGGGCGTTCCAGTTTCTGGCCAATGTTCTTTTCGATCACCAGCATTCGTGGCCCATTGGGGATATCAACGAAGATGTGTATGTCTGAACCAAGGTTTGCAGCATCGACGACCACGCCGGAGATCATGTTGGCGTCTTCGGGCGATGTATCGCGGTCGCGCCCGTTGCCACGTACGAGCTCAATTCGTTCCGGGCGTACGCACACATCGATGGTTTCTCCACTGTTACGAACCGGTTCACGGACAACGATGTCGAGTCCTGCGCCTGTTTGGAGGTGATACAGGCCGTTTGCGCCCTTGCCGGTGATCGTTCCTGAGAGCCAGTTCGAGCGGCCGACAAACTCCGCGACGAACTTGTCGACTGGACGTGAGTGGATTTCCGTCGGCGTGCCGCGCTGGGCAATCTGCCCATCTTTCATGACAATCACATCTTCTGTAAGGCTCATTGCTTCTTCTTGGTCGTGTGTGACAACAATGGTTGTGGCATCAACGGACGACAGAATTTCCTTGAGTTCCATTCTCAACTCTTGCCTGAGCTTGGCGTCCAGCGCCGACAAGGGTTCGTCAAGGAGGACCACTTCCGGTTCGGTTGCAAGCGCCCTTGCCAGGGCAACCCGCTGCTGCTGCCCACCGCTGAGTTGTGTCGGGCGACGCTTGTCGAAACCCTCAAGCTTCACCAGGGAAAGCATTCGTTCCGTTCGTGCGGGGATCTCTGGACGCGGCACGCCGCGATGGCGCATGCCGTACGCTATGTTTTCCTCCACTGTCATATGGGGGAACAGGGCATAGTCCTGAAACAGCAGCCCGACATTGCGTTCGTAAGGTCTTTTCCCGGTGACGTCCTGCCCGGAAATTATGACCTTGCCCGCATCCGGCGTCTCAAATCCAGCGATCACTCTCAGCGTCGTTGTCTTGCCGCAGCCACTCGGTCCCAACAGGGAAATGATCTGACCTTTCTCCACTTCAAATGAGACATTATCGACGGCGACCACGTCACCGTATCTCTTAGTCATAGTAACCAGTTCAAGAACAGCCAATGTCTTGTCTCCTATGACCGGTAGATGCCTTGCCCGATGACTTTGTCCAATCCAATAGCCCGGTCGAGGGCCAGGATCAGGACAACCGACATTGCAATCAGCATGACGGCCGCAGCCGCGATTGTGAGATCAAAATTTGCTCGCATCATGCTGATGAGGGCGACGGGCAGGGTGTAGGTTTGCGGATCGCTCAGAAAAATGCTCACGACGACATCGTCCATCGAGAAGGCAAACGCAAATATGGCGCCGGCGATGATACCGGTCCGCGCGAGGGGAAATGTGATTTCCCTGAAGGCCTGCCGCTCGGTTGCTCCAAGACTGAGAGCAGCCTCTATAAGCGTTCTGCGAATGCCAACCAGGCCGGCCAGTGTTGTGCGCACCGTATATGGCACGGTGATTATGACGTGCCCGGCTACGAGGCGCGCGAAACCGCCTTCTATGTCCAGAAGTGCGAGAAACATCAAAAGCGCGAATCCGATGACAACGCCGGGAACCACGAGGGGAGCGAGGAAGAATGCGGTCAGAGCCGATTTGCCTTTGAATTCGTAACGATCGATTGCGACGGCGGACGATGTGCCGATCGCCGTTGAGATGAAGGTGACGATAACCGCCAGGACGATGCTCGTGCGGAGCCCGCGCAGGAAGTAGTCATCGGAAAAAAAGCGTTCGAACCACTGCAGCGACACGTCTGGCGGCGGGAACGCACCGAGGTAGGTCCTGGAATCGAACGCCATTCCCATCGAGATGACGATCGGCAGCAGCAAAAAAATCACCGCCATGACCATCAGCGCCCCCAGGAGAACGCCACCAAGATTGTCCAAGAGACGTTTCATGTGCCGGTCCAATCTATTCCTGTTCCCAGCGTGGTGTCGCCATGCACGAGATGATGTAGACGACAAACAAGGAGAGTATCAGCATGACGATGGAGATCGCTGCACCGCTCGGATAGTTAGCAACTTCGCTGAACCGGCTGTAAATCAGGTTCGAGACGAACAGGATACGTCCTTTTCCGAGTATCCAGGGGATCACGAACGCACTGATGCTGAGGGTGTACGAAACCAGGAACGCGGAGAGAATGCCACTCTTGCTCAGGGGAACTGTCACGCTCAAATGCGATTTCAATCGCGATGCACCCAGCGACTGGGCCGCTTCAGCCAGTCTCGGATTGACGTTCTGGATTGTCCCGATGAGGACCATGGCGGACATTGGTACAGCGTAATGGAGGAGGCCGATCAGAACCAGGATCTTCACGTAAAGACTGCTGTTTGTGTTGAGGCCGAACCAGGAGACGATCGGCCTTACCAAACCCGTCGATCCGAAGGTGAGTTCAAGGGAATAGACGCGCACCAGGGCACTCAGGAACATGAGCGCAACGAGCCCGGCAATCGCAAGCCGGCGGATCGTCTCGGAGGGTTGGCGCGCGACATAGTATGCCAGGGGGAAGGCGATCAGCTGCGCGATGACCGATGCGATGAGTCCGAGCCAAAAGGTTTGCAGAAAGAAGCCTATATAGGCCGGCTTGGCGAGTTCTGTGTAGTTTTGAAGCGTCAGCGGGGCATTGGCGGTTGAGCCGATGCGCCCTGGAATGAACAGCCTGAAACTCTCGTTCAAGACGGTTGCCATGGGAAGAACCAGCAGCAACAAGAACGTGCAGATCGCAGGAATCAAAAGAATAGATGCGCCGCGCGTAAGCTTCATCAATGTGGTCCAATCTCAAAAAAGATGCGGCCATATCGGAAACGCGCACGGCGCATTGTCTACAGCCCCCCTGCCTGGTGAGCGCGGCTTTAGAGCATGGGCACGACTTCTTGTTCCCACCGCTTCATCCAAGGAGCAACTTGCGAGGCGATGTAGGCCCAGTCCGGGACGTAGGCATGGTCTTTCAGCTCGGCATCCGTGAACATCAAGTGGCTGAGCTTTTCGGTGGCCTTGGACTTGGTATTCGCGGGGATGCCGCCGCCCTCTGCATTAAACGCTTCATTGTTTTCAGCGCTTATCGTGTGGTTCGCAAATTCGAATGCAGCGTCAGTCTTACCGCCCTTCAGTATCGACCAGCCTTCATGATAGAGAGACGTCACAAACCCGGTTTCTCTGCCAGCCTTGGTCAACATCTTTATCGGAAAGTTTTCCCTCAGTTTGATTGCGTTCGGTGAGCCGGAGAACGCCACGCACGTTTCCTCTGTGCTGATCGAATTTACCACGTCGACGTCGGCATGCGCCACACGTCCGATGTTCCCGCTCTTTGCGAGTTCCTTTATGAATTCCCACCCGACTTCCATGTTGCGCTCATCACCACCGCGATGCAGCGCCAGTGTGATCATCTGAATGTTGGTGTTCAGAACCGGATCGGGAAACAGGATTTTTCCCTTGAGCTTGGGATCCAACAGATCATCCAGCGTTTTGATCTCGATTGGGCACGTATCTTCACGATACCACCAATGGATCGCGCTGAGTGTCCGTGGAATGTTGAGCGCGCGCCCCTGATCGTCTTTGTAAATGAGCGAGTCGGGGATGTGTTCGATGTTGGGCACTTTGTCGGCTGTGAACGGTTCACACCAGCCCTCTTTTATCATCGATTGGAACACAGGATTCCAGGCTGCGACGAGGTCGAATTGCGGCTTGGGCCATGTCGCCCGGATCTTCGGCAAGATCGCCGCTGCGCCTCCGGCGTGAAGGACCCAGTTGATATCGAAACGATCCTGTTTGGCCGCAATCTTCTTCATGGCGCTGATGTACGGGTCGCCCCATTCAACGACCGTGAGCCCCTCGGCCGCCTTTGCCTGGTTGAACATGGGAACAGAACCAGCCATCGCTCCGGCTGCAAGGCCGCCAAAGGCGCCAATAACGAACTCACGTCTTGAAGGTTTCACATGCATTTTGCTGCCTCCCCTTGGCCTTGACGCAATCGTTTTCGATTGGCCAGACCCTCTTTGTTCAACAACGGTCTTGGGCCGCCGTGCAGGTAACCGATTGAGCAACCCTTGACGAACATTCCACACATATTGCACCGTATCAATATTTATATTGTACTGATACGTTTCGTATCATTCTGTGATGAATGCGATGATATTGTACCTCCACGATAAGGGCTTGCAGGCCAGTGGTGGCGTGGGAAAAACAAGTCTAGCGAAATGCTGCGCGGGCAGGCTGGGGCTGGCCGTATCGCAGCGCTGGGGGGCGTCTTTGACGAAAATCCCCGGTCGCCCGAGGTCGGCCAGTTCACGTTTATACGGAATCCATCTTGTCAGGATTCAGCCCTCCTTCCGTTCTTGATAAAGCTGTCGGGCAGGCGCCCTTGAGTTTCTGGGAGATCAGCTTCGCATCGCCGGAGGTACCCAAGACACCTTGTCCGGCCACGGCGCTCAACGACCCGCGACGGCCATAGAAGTTCCGTCCGCCAAGCAGATGTTGCTTTCTTTACCCGTGCGCGATCATTTAGAAACGCCTGTGGCCGGAGCTGGGCGAAGATGTTCCAGGGGCACGTTGAACAACGGATCTGCCAGCACCAAAGCATCGATGTTTTGGCGCAGTTGGGCAAAGCATGCCAGATATGCGGCTCTCTTCTGAGCGACTGAGCCGCAAACATCGTTCGGATCGTCCAAGTTCCATCGATGTATGATCGGCATGCCCGGCCAGTACCGTTCGGCACCTGTTGCAGCCTGCGCGCCGACAAAGACAATCAAGCCCATTCTGGGCGAGACCGGCATCGTGAATAGTGCCCTGGACTTGCTCGACAGGTTGCGGCAGCGAATACCAGCACTACGCAATGTCTCGATCGCCAAAGGGTTGACTTCACCGGCCGGCGCGTTTCCTGCGCTGAACGCACGACAGAGCCCGCGTCCTGCAAGGTTCATATAGGCCTCCGCCATGATCGAACGGGCGGCATTCGCGTTTCCGACAAAAAGCACATTCCCAAGGGTCATGTAAGCGTCTCCTCACTCTTGTTTTCCAAGGCGCATCGCCTCAACCCTCGTTCAGGCGTTTGCGTGAGTTATCGAAGCGCCGGGCATACGCCAACCGACAGGAAACCGCGGGGCGTACATGCCCGTAGGGGCAACTGCGGCGAACTGTCATTGGCCTTGCCGCTCGGCCAGACCGCCGCGTTGACGGCGCGTATACGAACTGAAGCTGGCACACACCGTCACGAGAGGGGGCCGTCGCATGGGGCGAAGAACCGCCATCATGTTGATCGGGGTCACGATGCCCAAGACATCACTGGCCGATCGCCTGGCGCAGTCCTGGAAGAGGTGATTCCGATTTGAGCGTTTCGGCGGCTAAACAGGCCAGCTCATCGCGCGATAGCCAAATCAACCAGTCGTCGTCCGAAATGTTTGCGGACGGCAGGCTTAGCACCGAGCCATGGGCCTCCTTATGGGCATATCCGTACTCGGATGCGATACCCTTTTCCATGAGCCACGACGGTACAAGAGCAAAGATGTAGTCGAGCTGCCATTTGCTCATGGCTACACCAAAGACCAACCCCGCCAAGACCCTGGCCAGCCGCTTTTTCCTGAAGTCCTTACGAAGCCACAAATCTCCGTGATAGGCGACTTGACCGGAAATAGTTTGGGCATGTTGTGAAATGCACTTGCAGGATGCGTCCGTTGGAGCCTGTATTTTGGGCTCTGTGTAAAATGCGCGAAGTGACTGCAAATGTTCCGCGAGGTTGGTGCCATTCAGATCGTACAGACGGACCGCTTGGACGTGTGCGATCGAATTGTCCTCATCCTCGCCTATCAGCCAAAAGCCCTCATCCGGGCCAAGAGGGGAATGCGAGGGATGGAAGTTGGGGTAGGTGGGCGTTTTTCCTTCGATGCTCTGTGTAATTTCCACGTATTCGGAAAAATCATTTCCCATGCGGATATGCAAGCCAGCCCGGCAAGCAGCGATATCGAACATCTGCAGATACCGTGAGACATTGAGGACATCTATTGGGTTTGCCATGTTTTCTTTCATCGACTTACACCACCGATAGTTGCGGGTATTGATACACGGGGGCCATCCCCGCTCAGCAAAATCAGAGAATTGAGAAGTATGGCGAGCGCACACCCGCCTACTTTTACTAAGAGAGTCTCAAAGTTACGTCCTTCAGAACGCGTTGCGACTGGTTCTTCCAGAACTCGTTACGGTCAAAGTATCAGGACGAGAGTGGCCTCCGACACTAAGCGTTCTGATAGTTGACAGATGATGCCGGTTCTCATTGGTGATTATTGCGGTGGGCAAGGCACAACGGTCCTGCGGCACAGGAGTGAGAACACCCATGCGCTTTGCAGGCGCATCGAATCCGAACACCTGAACCGGCTAGGGAGCGATGTGCCGTGGGCGTCGGCGTCAAGACCTATCCAAGAACTGGATGCGGGAAATCAAAGCGCCCGGTTCGACGTTCGAGGTGTCGGGACGGAGTGGCGTTACGGCTATTGAGGCCCTGCCGGATGAAAGCGTTGGAACTACATGGGCCGGAGTGCTGCTGCCACCACGCCGCGTGCCGGCTCTACCGGTTGCCGACTCCCAATTTCGATAGGTTGCAAGCTAAGCCGGTTTTTGAAATCCTATAAATCCACGTCGCAAATTGCAGTGGGAGGGTTTCCGACCTGTCAGCCGCGGTGCGACATCCAAGGCCAACTGGCAAAAAACGCCACCCTCCATGTCGTTGCGGAGTGGAGGCGTCCGGCCGCGAAGCCCTCGCCCCGATGCCGGACCAACCAACGGAAGGACGCCCGGCATGGCGCCGCAACCACTCAATTGGACTAGTTTTTGGAACCTGGCGAGCCCTGAGTGGGCAGCCGGGGCACTTGTGGAGTTCTATGGCGTGGATGCCGCGTTGGCGGCTGCGCATTGTGGCTTGGCGGCTTATGCCGACGACCGTGACGACGACTACCGCTATTGGTTCACCGTGTTCCGCACACTTCGCACTGTGGAAAGGCCTGCTGCCACGCTGCACTGATCCGCCGACGACCAATATGGTGCAAGGTGCTTGCGGCCGGCATTCGATGGTCGGAGAATAGATGATGGCGACGATAGCAGACACTTGTCGACGAAGGTAAGGAGTACAATGAGCTTCGTTCTTGCTGGATTCTTTCGGGGATTTATCAAGGGGCAGAGCTTACACAGCCGCTTTTACATAGTATTCACAAATTTTTCACATAAATTTTACATAACTTTAAAGAATAACTTGAGATTGAACGGTCTATCTTGAGTTAGTATTTTTACAGGAACAACTAAACTGATCGGCAAAAACCTGTCGGCCGTTGAGAAGCACCGTTTTCTGACAGCACCAAAGAGAGCCGCCTGCGCCGGGCCATGGGCGAAATCTCATTCCGAGACGCACCTAAATTAGATGGGTTAATGTCCCACAGGATACAAAATGCACTGGTCGCCGAAAGTATCTAACTCCGAGCAACCTCGCTACAAGGCGATCGCATTTGCAATCGCAAACGCGATTGAAACACGCGAGTTGCACCCCGGCGAACGCTTGCCGACGCACCGGGAACTGGCCAAGAAGCTGAATGTGAGCGTTCAGACCGTTTCTCGAGCTTACGCGGAGGCCAAGCGCTCGAGTTTCGTTTCCTGCGAGGTCGGCCGCGGCACTTTCGTGAGGACGACGCGTCCAAGCCCTGAGGCGCCGCTTTCGGAAATCCCGACGAGAACCGACATGGTCGACTTCTCAGGCGCGACGCCGCTCGCTTCGAGCGAGCAGGTCGAGGCCCTTCGAAGCACGCTGAGCGGCATCGCCAACTCGGTCGACCTTTCCATGCTGCGCGAGGACCAGCCGAGCAATGGGTCTTATTTCCAGCGTGAAGCCGCGGTCCAATGGCTCGGCGAGAACGGTGTGACCGTTTCTCCTCAGGAAACCGTGCTCTTTGACGGTCTTCCCCAGGCTCTATGGGCGGCTCTGTCAGTTTTGGCCGACCCGGGTGACGTCGTTGCAACCGAATCGCTTACCAGCAACGATCTGATACGAACGACTTCAATGTTGAAGCTCAATCTCCGTGGTCTGCCGCTCGACGATGAAGGTGTTGATCCCGATGCGTTGGAGCAGCTTTGCAAGACGGCGAACGTCAAAGTGCTGTGCTTGACGCCGACGTATAGCAACCCGATGGTCGCTTTGATGGGAGAGAAGCGCCGCAGGAAATTGGTGGAGATCTCGCGCATGTACGACGTCGCGATTTTGGAAACCGATCCCTACCGGCCGCTTATGTCAAAGCCGCCCCGTGTCATGCAGTCCATGGCGCCGGAGCGCGTCTGGTACGTCACCAATTTCTCCTCAACGATCATGACCTGGCTCAGCACGACGTTTCTGGTTTGCCCGGCCGATGCCATTTCTCGATTACTCCCGCGCCTTCCTGCTCTCGGCAGAAGGCTTAGTCCCGGCGCTGACGATGTGACGTCGCATTGGATCTATGACGGCACGATTGAGAAACTCGTTAGACAGCACAAGCTCAAGCTTGCCGCCCGCCATCGCATCTTCGAGGAGTTGATGCGGGACTACCGGTACAGAGGTTATCAGGATTGCATGCACGTGTGGCTAAATCTGCCTGAACAATGGCGTTCGTCCCGTTTTGTCCGAGACGCCCTCAGCCATGGATTGATCGTAACGCCACCGGATCCGTTCATTGTCGGACGGGCGGTGGAGCCACACGCGGTTCAGATCAGCATCGGAAATTTCTTGCTGGCTGACGATGTGTTCCGCAGAGGTGTTGAAAGGCTGAGCCAGTTGCTCGCCGAAGAGCCGGAGCTTCTCGCCGTCGGATATTGACGCCGATTGAGATGCGGTCGGGCCGCCGCGCGGAGACGCGCCCCTTAAGGGCGGCTCAATCCGATCTGACGTCCGGGAATACTTGGAATTTTCCGTCTGCCGGGGCCTGAAAAGCTCCGCGACAAGGCGCGCCGGAAGGGCGCGCCGGGCGCCTCTCATTGAAGCGAGCGCACCACCCCTTTCACGAGAAAAATATAAAACATTCACACTACTGTGTTTCGTTTCCCTCTAGCCTCATAACCGTCCAAAGACACCGGTTTCAGCCGTGCTCGCGGAGCGAACGAAGGGCTTGCGATCGGGTGTAAGGCGAATTTGCGCCGGACCTATATTTCAGAGCTAGAAGTGATATGGGAATGCATGAAACGTCCATAGCGGGCGCATCATCAGGTGTGCGTCCTCTGAAACACAGCGGGCCCGATCTGTGCTTCGCCGAGGCACTGATCCCTGGCTCTGAGAATTCTTCGATCCAACCAACTCCCTATGCGGTGGAGGAGGTTCGCGACGCAAACTCGGTCCAGCACCTGACCCGGCTCCTGACAGGCGCCGCGCAAGGTCTGGGGTTCGACTATTTCTCCTACATCTTTCTTCGTGGGCCACACGATGGAAGCTCGAACAACCATCTGATCCAGTACATTTCCAACCAGAAGTCGGAGTGGCTCTTTCAGTACAAGAGAGATCGTCTGCAAGACAGGGATCCCGTCGTGTTCGCCGGCCGGGTCAGCCGGAACGCGTTCGCATGGGATGTCGAGAAGAGGGAACTCTGCATCGATTCCGAACATGAGCAGGCCTTCCGTCGGGCAAAGAAATTTCGGATCCGGTGCGGAATAACGCTGCCGGTTCACGGGCCGAACAGAGAGCTGTCGCTGTTCACATTGTCTTCCGAGGCCGAACGGAATGATCTCGAGCTGCTGTTGCCGGAGATGGGGCCGATCATGCTCGTTTTTGCCATCAACATCGGCCTTTGGATGGAGCGGTACACGTCCGTAATCGATGATGCGCCGGACGGTTGCCTGTCGTCGCGCGAGAAGGAATGCCTTCTCT
>Ga0209633_10003547_pt1 | contig 14362 bp, 13 predicted proteins | sample Cruoilmetagenom1_FD_187290 | JGI IMG/M metagenome (GOLD analysis project Ga0209633, IMG submission 187290) | Oil polluted marine microbial communities from Coal Oil Point, Santa Barbara, California, USA - Sample 1 (SPAdes) (version 2) | ecosystem: Environmental > Aquatic > Marine > Oil seeps ... | reverse complement strand
CGCCGGCCTCAATGAATCTAATATCGCGCGAGACAACGCCCGCCTCGCCAAGCGTCTTGATCCACAGGGCCATATGCGGTTGGGTGAAGTGTTTTTCGAGCGCCGCCCAGCTTTCCCAATATTCAAGAACGACTATTGAATCCGGGTCGAGCACATCGACGCCGTAGGAATAGTCGATGCAGCCATCTTCCTGCCGCGTCGCCAGGATCGTCGCCTCCATCACCTCCCGAACCTTATCAATCGCGCCGGGCTCGACTTTTGCTTTTCCTGAAACGATGATCATGGCAATGCTCCTTTTTCGATAGGCTTGCAGCTTGCGCCGGCAACGGTCGGGCGTCGAGCCCGAAATGCAGATAGTGAAGGGCGGCGATGGTGAACGATCTGGCAAATTGGCGGGCTCCCGGCGCGCCTGAACTGAAATCGATCACGGGTAGTTTCGTCCATATCGATCCGGTGCGATTTCCCGAAGACGCTGATGCGCTATTCGCCGCAATCGGCGGGCCGAGCAATGACGACCTCTGGCGCTACATTCCGTTTGGGCCTTTTGATAGCGCCGATGCGATGGGCGCTGCGATGACCTTCGTAATTTCCCAGCAGAACTGGAAAACTCATCTCCTGCAAAGTGCAAAGACGGGTGCTGTATTGGGCATGGCGAGTTATATGCGCATCCGGCCGGACCATGGATCGGCGGAGATTGGCTGCATTGTCTTTTCCAAAAATTTACAGCGAACGCCGATCGCTACGGAGGCGATGTATCTGATGGCGCGGCATATCTTCGATGACCTCGGCTATCGCCGCTATGAGTGGAAATGTGACGGTAACAACGCCGCCTCAAAGCGCGCGGCGGAACGGTTGGGCTTCACCTTCGAGGGCGTTTTCCGAAATGACATGGTCGTCAAAGGCGAAAACCGCGATACAGCTTGGTTTTCGATCACCGATAGCGAATGGCCGCAGGCAAAAGCCGTGTTTGAAGCCTGGCTTGCGCCGGAAAATTTTGACGGCGACGGGCGCCAGCGCCGATCGCTGAGCCATATTCGACGTTAGCTTTAAAAATAAAAATTGACTTCCGCAGCCGTGCAATATTATGCTCAACCCTATGGTTGAATATAATATTGCCAGGCTGGACGCAACCCTTTCGGCGCTCGCCGACCCGACCAGGCGGGCGATTCTGGCAAATCTTGCGGCCGGCGAGAGGCGCGTGACGGAGATCGCCGCGCCATTCGAAATGTCGCTCAATGCGGTGTCGAAGCATATCAAAGTGCTTGAAGGCGCCGGGCTTGTGCGCCGTCGCCGCGTTGGCCGCGAGCATTTTTTGAGCATTGGGGCCGCGCCGATCAACGAAGCGGCTGCGTGGTTCGATGCCCAGCGAACATTCTGGAATGCGCGGCTTGATACATTTGAGAATTTGATCAGGGAGGAAGCGGACAATGAATAAATATGGCGAAATGCTGGAGGATGGAACGCTGAAATTCGTCCGCGTGCTGCCGGGTCCGATTGATCGCATATGGGCCTGGATAACCGACGGTGAAAAGCGCGCTGAATGGCTCGCTGGCGGCGGCGACATAACCCATGCGGGCCAGACGGTGAGGTTTGACTTTCAACACGACCGCCTGACGCCGCATGATGAAACCTATCCGGACAAATACAAGGAAATGGCGGCGGGCGTTTCCTACGATGTGGAAGTGCGTGTTTGTGAGGCGCCCTATCGCCTGGTCCTTTTCTGGCCGAGTGAAAAGTGGCGCGCATCCGATATTGAGTTTCGCCTTAGCGAAGAAGGAAAAGACGTAAAGCTCCAACTGTTCCAGCGCGGCGACGTAAAAGCCGAAGAACTTATAGGTTCATCCGCTGGCTGGCATGTTCATCTGGGCATCATGGCGGCGAAACTTTCAGGAGAAGCGCCCGCGCCATTCTGGTCGGCCCACGAAGCGTTTTGCCGCGAATATGCGGAACGCTTCAAGGATGAGCTGGCGAAACTGGATTGAAGCAATGCCCGTTTGGGATTGCTGACTGCCGGTTGTCACGGAGCGCGGCGCAGCTATAACCGGGAAGCATCATTAATCGCCCCTGGAGCTCGCCCCCATGAACATCCACGAATACCAAGCCAAACGCCTGTTGAAAGAATTTGGCGCGCCGGTCTCTGAAGGCCGCGCGGTTTTTAAGGCCAATGAGGCTGAAGCGGCGGCAAAGGAGCTGCCGGGTCCCATCTATGTGGTGAAGGCGCAAATTCATGCCGGCGGGCGCGGCAAGGGCAAGTTCAAGGAGGAAAGCGCCGGCGAGGCAGGCGGCGTCCGGCTTGCGAAGTCGCCGGACGAGGCGGCCGAATTCGCCAAACAAATGCTTGGCGCCACCCTCGTCACCAAACAGACCGGCCCGGAGGGCAAGAAGGTCGGGCGCATCTACATTGAGAACGGCTCTGACATCGAGACCGAGCTTTATCTCTCCGCGCTTGTTGATCGCGGCGCCGGGCGCATCGCCTTTATCGCGTCGACCGAAGGGGGGATGAATATCGAAGAGGTCGCCGAGGAAACGCCGGAAAAGATCGTCACGGTAAGGATTGATCCTGTCACCGGCTGCATGCCGCATCACGCCCGCCGTATCGCGCAGGCGCTCGGTCTTAAAGGCGCGGCGGCGAAACAATGCGGCAAGTTGATCCCGACGCTTTATAAGGCGTTCACCGAAAAGGATATGAGCCTTCTCGAAATCAACCCGCTGGTTGTCACCAAAGCAGGCGATCTCCTTGTGCTCGACGCCAAGGTCGGGTTCGATCCCAACGCGCTTTTCCGTCATCAGAACATTTTAGAGATGCGCGACGAGACGGAAGAAGACCCAATGGAGCTCAAAGCCTCCGAATTCGATCTTTCCTACGTCAAGCTCGACGGCAATATTGGCTGCATGGTCAACGGCGCCGGGCTCGCTATGGCGACGATGGACATCATCAAGCATTATGGCGCGGAGCCGGCGAACTTCCTCGATGTCGGCGGCGGCGCAACGAAGGAAAAGGTCACCGAAGCCTTCAAGATCATCACCACCGATCCGGGCGTGAAAGGCATTCTCGTCAACATCTTCGGCGGCATCATGCGCTGCGATATCATCGCCGAAGGCATCGTCGCAGCGGTGAAAGAGGTTGGGCTTGAGGACCCGCTGGTCGTGCGCCTTGAAGGCACGAATGTGGAGAAGGGCAAGGAGATTCTGGCGAACTCCGGCCTGAAAATCACGCCGGCGGATGATCTGGAAGATGCGGCGAAAAAGGTCGTGGCTGCGGTCCAGGGCTGAGGGCGGATTTATCTGCTAAATGAGTGTGCGTAGCAAATTCACCTTCTTCCATCCCCTCCGCGTTCGCTGGGCCGAGTGCGACGCGCAGGGGATTGTCTTCAACGCCAATTACTTTCTTTATTTCGATGTGGGGATGACGGAATATCTTCGCACGTTGGGCTATCAGGGCGATAAGACGCTTGAGTTTTTCACAGTCCATTCGGAGGCGGATTATCGCGCTTCGGCGAAGTTTGACGATGAGCTTGAGATCGGCATTCGCTGCGCGCGCCTTGGCCGCACATCAATGACGCTGGCGGCTGCGATCTTTCGGGCGGGCGAACTCCTGACTGAAGGGTCGTTGACCTATGTTCATGCCGAGCTGAACACGCAGGACAAGTCGCCCTTGCCGGCGTCGTTCGTTGGGCGCATCCTCGCCTTCGAGGAAACGCCGCCAGAACGGAAAACGTCATGACCGCCGCTATCAAGAAACTCAACATACCATCCGCCTTCGACAGCATTCCCGAAGCCTGGTCGCCCCATATCGCAGCGCGGGTCAACAATCAGGAAGTGCGGCTTGCGAAGATCGACGGACCTTTCGAATGGCACAGTCATGACGGGGTTGAAGAAGCCTTTTTCGTGGTGAAAGGGGCTTTCACGATGCGGTTTCGCGCCAATGAAGAAGAGTGGGATGTCCCGATGGCCGAGGGCGACTTCATCGTCGTGCCGGCCGGCGTTGAGCATATGCCTGTTGCGGACGAAGAGTGCTGGATCATGATGATCGAAAGCGCTGGAACGCTGAACACTGGCGCCAACGCCTCCGAGCGGACCAGGCACGACCTGCCGGAGCTTTGACAGGCTAAAAAAATTGGCCGCGCGCGAAGCGGCGGCCAATCAAGTCGGGAGGGCTTTGAGACGGGAGGTATGTCGTTCAAAGCGCCCGCTATCTCGCAAGGAAATGTTGCAGCGGCGCGACCCTTTCATGACAAATTTTTGATTGGGGAAAACTGTTTCGCCGCAATTGGGCGAAGCCTTAAAGGCGCTTCGCGGTTGCTCCCGCCAGCAGGCGCGGTTAAGACCTCGCGAGCTGATAAAAAGACCCCTCTCGCGGAGCGCCCATGTCCATCCTCATCGACAAGAACACCAAAGTCATTTGCCAGGGCCTGACCGGCGATACCGGCACCTTTCACACCGAGCAGGCGATCGCCTATGGCACGAAAATGGTCGGCGGGGTGACGCCCGGAAAGGGCGGTCAGACCTGGAAGGCCGGCGAAGCGGCAAAAGGCGCGACGCTCCCGGTTTTCGATACGGTCGCCGAAGCGGGAGAGAACACCGGCGCTGACGCGACGGTCATCTATGTGCCGCCGCCCTTCGCCGCTGACGCCATTCTTGAAGCGGTCGCGGCGGAAATCCCGCTTGCAATCTGCATTACCGAAGGCATTCCGGTGCAGGACATGGTCAAGGTGAAGCGCGCGCTTGACGGGTCCGCAACGCGGCTTGTCGGCCCGAACTGCCCGGGCGTGATAACGCCGGACGAATGCAAGATCGGGATCATGCCGGGCCATATCCACCGTAAAGGCCATGTGGGCGTCATCTCCCGCTCGGGCACGCTTACCTATGAGGCGGTCCACCAGACGACGGTCGCCGGATTAGGGCAATCGACCTGCGTCGGGATCGGCGGCGATCCGGTAAAAGGAACGGACTTTATCGAGGTCCTCGATATGTTCCTTCACGATGACGAGACCCATTCGATCATCATGATCGGCGAAATTGGCGGCTCGGCTGAAGCCGACGCGGCAAAGTTTTTGGCCAGCCACAAGGTCAAGAAACCGACCGTCGGGTTCATCGCCGGCGTCACCGCGCCGCCTGGACGACGGATGGGGCATGCGGGGGCGCTTGTTTCGGGGGCGGAAGACACCGCCGAGGCGAAAATCGAGGCTATGAAATCGGCCGGGATCGCGGTTTCGCCGACGCCTGCCGCCATGGGCCGCACACTTCTGGAAATTCTTAAAAAATAAACCACTCGATGGTTAATCTAACGCGTTTAATCATTGAATCGTCCGATAGTTGGCGTATTTAGGAAAGCCAACCAGCGACGACGAAAGAGTTGGAACGCGTAATGGCAAATGATGGAGCCGCGCCGCAAAATGGCGGGAGCGCCCCCGAACAATCAGTTTTGTCCGGATCGAATGTCCAGTACCTGGAAACGCTTTATGAGCGATTCGCCAAGGACCCTCAGTCGGTTAGCCCGGAATGGCGGGAATTTTTCGAGCGTGAAGCGGGCGGACCGAATGGCGTCCAGCAGACGGGCGGACCGAGCTGGGCCCGCAAAGACTGGCCGCCGGCGCAGAATGGCGAACTCACAGCCGCGATGGACGGCAATTGGGGCGACGCCGAGCAGACCTTAAAAACCAAGATTGAAACGCGCGCGCCGGCCGCCTCGGCAGAAGATGTGCGCCAGGCGACGAAGGATTCGCTACGCGCGCTGATGCTGATCCGCGCCTATCGCATTCGCGGTCATTTGATTGCGGACCTTGATCCGCTCGGCCTGCAGAAGAAGGAAATCCATCCGGAGCTCGATCCGACGACGCTCGGCTTTACCGAAGAAGACATGGATCGGCCGATCTTCATTGATCATGTGCTCGGTCTCGAAACGGCGAGCCTGCGCGAGATCATGGCGATCCTCAACCGCACCTACTGCGGGACGTTCGCCGTTGAGTTCATGCACATTACCGATCCGGAGCAAAAGGCGTGGATACAGCATCGCATCGAAGGTCCGGATAAGGACATTACCTTCACGCCGGAAGGCAAGAAGGCGATCTTGAACAAGCTGATCGAGGCGGAAGGTTTTGAGAATTTCCTGAACGCCAAATATACCGGCACCAAGCGTTTCGGCCTTGATGGCGCCGAAGCGCTGGCGCCGGCGATGGAGCAGATCATCAAGCGCGGCGGCGCCCTCGGCGTTAAAGAGATCATTATCGGCATGCCCCATCGCGGCCGGCTGAACGTTCTCGCCGCCGTGATGGGCAAGCCCTATCATCACATCTTCCATGAATTTCACGGCGGCTCCGTCACGCCGGACGATATTGGCGGGTCGGGGGACGTTAAATATCATCTCGGCGCTTCATCGGACCGCGAATTTGACGGCAACAGGGTGCACCTGTCTCTGACCGCAAACCCGTCGCATCTTGAGGCGGTGAACCCGGTGGTGATTGGCAAGGCGCGCTCGAAGCAGGACCGGATCGAAGCGCCGGATCTTGATGCGCCGCGCACCCACGTTCTGCCGCTTTTGCTGCACGGAGACGCAGCTTTTGCAGGCCAGGGTATTGTCGCGGAATGTTTCGGGTTTTCCGGGTTGCGCGGCTACAATACCGGCGGGACCATTCATTTCATCGTCAACAACCAGATTGGTTTTACAACGAGCCCGCAATTTTCCCGGTCCTCGCCTTATCCGTCCGATGTGGCGAAAATGGTCGAGGCGCCGATTTTTCACGCCAATGGCGATGACCCGGAAGCGGTGGTTTACGCGGCCAAGATTGCTGCGGAGTTCCGGCAGAAATTCGGCGCCGACGCCGTCATCGACATGTTCTGCTACCGCCGCTTCGGGCACAATGAAGGCGATGAACCGAGCTTCACCCAGCCGCGCATGTATAAGAAAATCCGCGGCCTTTCGACAGCCAGAGAAATTTACGCCGCGAGGCTTGAAGACCAAGGCGTGATCGCCGGCGGCGACGGCGAAAAACAACGCGAGCGTTTCCGGAATTTTCTTGGCGATGAATTTGCGGCCGCCGAAGCGTTTAAACCGAACAAAGCCGATTGGCTTGACGGTCAGTGGTCGGGATTTGTGCAGCCAATCGATGATGATCGGCGCGGCGATACGGCTGTCGCGACGGATGATTTGAAAACCATTGGCAGAGCGCTGACGAATTACCCGCAGAGCCTCAAGATCCACAAAACTCTCGCGCGTATCATCGAGCATAAAAAGAAGACGCTCGATACCGGCGCCGGCATTGACTGGGCGACCGCCGAGGCGCTGGCCTTCGGTTCCCTGCTGCAGGACGGGTTTGGCGTTCGGTTGTCGGGGCAGGATTCGCGGCGTGGGACCTTCTCCCAGCGCCATGCGGTTTTCATCGATCAGGAAACCGAAAACACCTATACGCCTCTACGCCACCTTGAAAACGCCAATGCGACGTTCGAGGTTCACGATTCCAACCTCTCGGAATTTGCGGTGATGGGTTTTGAATATGGATATTCCCTCGCCAATCCGAAATTTCTGGTGATGTGGGAAGGCCAGTTCGGCGACTTCGTGAACGGCGCCCAGATTATTATCGATCAATTTCTGTCTTCCGGCGAACGCAAATGGCTCAGGATGTGCGGGCTCGTTCTTCTGCTGCCGCACGGCTATGAAGGTCAGGGTCCGGAACATTCTTCCGCGCGGCTGGAACGGTTCCTGCAGCTTTGCGCCCAGGACAATATGCAGGTCGCCAATTGCACGACGCCGGCGAACTATTTTCACATTCTTCGCCGGCAAATGCGAAGAAATTTCAGAAAACCGCTCGTCCTGATGACGCCGAAGTCGCTCTTGCGCCACAAAAAATGCGTTTCCACGATGGACGAGATGGGGCCGGGTTCATCGTTCCACCGTGTGCTTTGGGACGATGCGGAATCCAAGCCCGGATCGACCGTAAAGCTCGCATCAGACGCCAAGATCAAGCGTGTCGTTCTTTGTTCGGGCAAAGTCTATTACGACCTTCTTGAAGAGCGCGAAAAACGCGGGCTAGACAATGTCTATCTCATGCGCGTGGAGCAGTTTTATCCGTTCCCGGCGCATTCCCTGATCAAGGAGCTGCAGCGCTTCAAGAGCGCTGAAATGGTCTGGTGTCAGGAAGAGCCGAAAAATATGGGTTCCTGGTTTTTCATGGAGCCTAACCTTGAATGGACGCTCGATCAGATCGGCGCCAAACACAAACGCGCCCGCTATGCTGGCCGCCCGGCGGCAGCCTCGCCCGCGACCGGTCTTATGAGCCGGCACAAAAAAGAACTAGACGCCTTTTTGGACGATGCGCTCGCGATTTAGAGCGGCGTCCTTGCAACGGAGAATAAAATGCCGACCGAAATCCGCGTCCCCACGCTGGGAGAGTCCGTCACCGAAGCGACCATCGCCAAATGGCTAAAACATGAAGGCGACGCCGTCAGCGCCGATGAGCCGCTGGTGGAGCTGGAAACCGACAAGGTTTCCATTGAGGCGCCTGCGCCTGCGTCCGGCGTGCTGTCTGAGATTGTGGCGGCGGAAGGCGATACGGTTGAAATTGATGCACTCCTCGGCCGCATCGACGAAGGCGGTTCTGCTGTGAAGGCACAGGCCAAACCCGCCGCGTCGCCGGCAGCAGATGCGTCAAGCGATGCATCCTCCGGCGGTGAAGAGATAGAAGTGCGCGTGCCGGCGTCCGGCGAGTCAGTGACCGAAGCCGATATCGGGGAATGGCTGAAGAAAGAAGGCGATAGCGTCACCGCCGATGAGCCGATCGTCAGTCTGGAAACGGACAAAGCCGCGATGGATGTTCCGGCGCCGGCGACCGGCGTCTTGACGAAAATCGCCGCACAGGCAGGCGATACGGTTGAAGTAGGCGCGCTCCTGGCAGTCATACAAAAAGGCGCGGCGGCGAAACCGAATGGCGCTGCGCCCGCCGCCGTGAACGAGGCGCCCGCACCGGCCGCGAAGAGCCAGGATACCGCCCTGTCTCCGGCCCCGCGCCGGGTCGTCGCCGAGCGCGGGCTCGATCCCGCCTCGATCGAAGGCACGGGCAAAGGCGGAAGGGTTACCAAGGGCGACGCCTTGACCGCCAGGGAAAGCAAACCGGCCGCGCCCGCCGCGCCGCGAGATCTTGGACCGCGCGAAGAGCGCGTGAAGATGTCCCGCCTGCGCCAGACCATCGCGCGGCGCCTGAAGGAAGCGCAAGATACGACGGCGATGCTGACGACATTCAACGACGTCGATATGAGCGCCGTGATTGACCTCAGAAAACAGTACAAAGAGCTTTTTGAGAAAAAACACGGCATCAAGCTCGGCTTCATGTCATTGTTTGTGAAAGCCTGCGTCCATGCGCTGAAAGAAGTGCCGGACGTCAATGCGGAAATAGACGGAACCGACATCATCTATAAAAACCACTATGATGTCGGCGTCGCCGTTGGCTCTGACCGTGGTCTCGTAGTGCCGGTTGTGCGCGACGCGGATATGATGTCGCTTGCCGAGATTGAGCTTGCCATTACAGATTTTGCCAGGCGGGCGCGGTCAGGCGATCTAAAGCTTGAAGAAATGCAGGGCGGCACTTTCACCATTACCAATGGCGGCATCTATGGATCGCTTCTGTCGACGCCGATCCTCAACTTGCCGCAATCGGGCATTCTCGGCATGCACCGGATCGAGGAGCGTCCCGTCGCGCGCAATGGCGAAGTAGTCGTGCGCCCGATGATGTATCTGGCAATGTCATACGATCACCGCATCGTCGATGGCAAAGGCGCGGTCACGTTCCTCGTGCGCGTTAAAGAAAATCTCGAAGACCCGCAGCGCTTGCTTCTCGACCTTTAAGGAACATCACAAATGTCGGAAACATATGACGTCGTCATCATCGGCGCCGGGCCGGGTGGTTATAACGCGGCGATCCGCGCCAGACAGCTCGGCCTCAAAACCGCGATCATCGAAAAACGCGAGGCGAAGAAGCTTGGCGGCACATGCCTCAATGTCGGCTGCATTCCGTCGAAAGCGCTGCTCCACGCATCGGAGCTTTACGAAATCGCCGCAAAAGATTTCGAAGGGCTCGGCATCAAAACTGGCGCCCTGTCGCTCGATCTTGCGCAAATGCTCAAGCAAAAAGACGACGCTGTCGAAGGCCTTACCAAAGGCGTTGAATATCTGATGAAGAAGAACAAGGTCGAAACGTTTTTCGGCGCCGGAGAAATTATTGCGCCCGGCAAGGTGCGCGTAACCGGCGATGCGCCAACCGAGCTTGAGACCAAAAACATTGTCATCGCCACCGGTTCGGAAGTAACGCCGCTGCCGGGCGTTGAAATCGATGAAAAGCAAATCGTCTCCTCCACCGGCGCATTGTCATTGCCCTCCGTTCCCAAACACCTTGTCATTATCGGCGGCGGCGTCATTGGCCTTGAGCTTGGCTCGGTCTGGCGCCGGCTCGGCGCCGAGGTGACAGTAGTGGAGTTTCTCGACCGTATCCTGCCGACCATGGACGGCGAGGTGTCGAAACAGTTTCAGCGCATCCTGAAGAAGCAGGGCGTGAACTTTAAACTGTCATCGAAAGTAACGGGCGCGGAAAAGCTAAAAACCAAGGTCAAGCTCTCAGTTGAACCGGCGGCTGGCGGCGACGCGGAACAGATAGACGCTGACGCAGTTCTCGTCGCGATCGGCCGGCGGCCCTTCACGCAAGGTTTGGGTCTTGAGAATGTCGGCGTTGAAATCGACAAGCGCGGCATGATCGCTACCAATCATTTTCGCACCAATGTCGACGGCGTTTGGGCGGTAGGCGACTGCATCGCCGGGCCAATGCTCGCCCACAAGGCGGAGGACGACGCTGTCGCCTGTATTGAACTCATCGCAGGCAAGGCGGGGCATGTCGATTATGACAAGGTGCCGAGCGTTGTATACACCTATCCAGAAGCCGCCTCGGTCGGCAAGACAGAAGAAGAACTCAAAGAGGCGGGCGTCGACTATAAAGTCGGCAAGTTTCCGTTCGCCGCCAACAGCCGCGCTAAAACCAATCATGAGACGGATGGTTTTGTGAAGGTGCTCGCTGACGCCGCTACCGACCGGGTCCTCGGCTGTCATATTATCGGCCGCGAAGCAGGCGAACTCATCGCCGAAGCCGTCAGCGTTATGGAATTCGGCGGCGCGTCCGAAGATATTGCGCGCACCTGCCATGCGCACCCGACCCGGTCCGAAGCGGTGCGCCAGGCGGCGATGGGCGTCGAGGGCTGGACCATGCAGGCGTAACTCCTGCGTCTATTTCTCAGCAAGACATAAAGACAAGACCGATGGACTTAACTTCAGCAGACCTTGTCGGGTTTATCGGCGTCTCGTTTATCATCGGGACTTATTTCCTTTCCCAGATCGGGCGCATGGACGTGCGCCGCCCGCTTTACCCCGCGCTAAACGGCATCGGCGCCGCGCTGATCCTGTTTTCGCTCTATTTTACATTCAATGCGGCTTCATTTTTCATCGAGCTTTTCTGGCTTGGGATTTCCATTGTCGGGTTTGTCCGGTCTTTGACGAAGCGCGCGACCAGGGCAGGCGCCCAGCGCGACCAGATCGACGCGCCGTAATATTCATCAATTAACCGCTCACGCCCATTTTTCGCCGCAAACATAGTGCGCGATGGCTGCCGGAACGGCGCGCATCCCATGCCGATGAGCCTAAAGGCTGGATTTTCAAGTAAATTTCAGCTTATGGTGCGCGCCAATTCGCGTCCGGGAGGGGTGCGAGACTTAAGATATAGCGGCGGCGACCTTGCCCGGTCGCCCGCGCAAGGGAGTTTTTATGAGCGAAGCAACGGCAATTCCGGCTGGCGAGAAAACTATATTCGGTCATCCGCGGGGTCTGGTGATTTTGTTTTTCACCGAGATGTGGGAGCGCTTTTCCTATTACGGCATGCGCGGGCTGCTCGTTCTTTATCTGACGCAGCACTTCCTGTTTTCCGATGAACGCTCCGCGGTGATGTACGGCGCTTATACTGCGCTCGTTTATGTGATGACGATTATCGGCGGCTCCCTTGCCGACCGTTATCTCGGGCAGCGAAAAGCAGTGACATTCGGCGCCATTCTCCTCGTGATGGGCCATGGTCTCATGGCGTTTGAGGGCGGCGGCTCAAAGGAATGGCTTACCTTTGAGGGCCAGGATTATCAGATCACCCTTGACGGGCGTGGCGGCGACGCCCCGCAAGTCATTATTTCCGACGCCGGACGATCGTTGATCAGTTTCAACGAAGGCGCGACCCAAATGATCATTGAAGATCCCGCTGCTGTCGGGTTGCCGGCAACCGTTCCTACCGACGCCTACACAACGCGGGTCGAAAAAGAGTCGCTTTATGTCAACACGCTTTACCTGGCGCTGGCGCTGATCATTGCGGGCGTTGGCTTTCTCAAAGCGAATATCTCTACCATCGTTGGCGCCCTTTATGGGTTGGGTGATACGCGGCGCGATTCCGGGTTCACGATCTTCTACATGGGGATCAATCTCGGTTCGCTCCTGTCTTCGCTTACGGTCGGCATCATCGGCATCGTGTGGGGATGGAAGTGGGGTTTCGGCCTTGCGGGCATCGGCATGCTCGCCGGTCTGTTGACCTTCCTCGCTTTCCAGCCATGGCTGGAGGGCCGTGCTGATCCGCCAAGCATGGAAAAACTAAAAGAGAAGGTGTTCGGCCCGATCAATGTTGAATGGGCATGCTATCTTGCCGGGCTTGGCATTATTGTTTTTGCGATGTTCACGGTGATGAACTCGCATCTGATCCCCGAATGGTTCGTGGGCATGCTGGGCGTCTTCGTCTTCCTGTTTCTCGTTGGATACGCAGTTACAAAACTGGCCGGAGACGAGCGAGACCGTATGCTGGCGGCGATATATTTCATTCTTGCGCAAATACCGTTCTGGGCGTTGTTCGAACAAGCCGGCTCATCGCTGACATTGTTTACGGCGAGGCTTGTTGATCGCACCATGTTCGGCGTTTCGGTGCCGACTCCGGTGTTTCAGTTTCTGAATGCCGGGTTCATCGTGCTGTTCGCGCCAATTTTTGCATGGATGTGGGTTGCGCTCGCCAAACGCAAATTGGAGCCGTCGGCGCCGGTGAAATTCGCCTTTGGCGTCTTCCTTGCGGGGCTGGGCTTCCTGTCGCTTGTCGGCGGCATCGCCGCTGCGGGCACAGGCCTGATCGCGGTATATTTCATCTTCCTCATCTACTGGGTTCATACAATGGGCGAGCTGATGTTATCGCCGGTTGGCCTTTCCGCCGTAACCAAGCTGGCGCCGGCGCGCGCAGTGGGCATGAGCATGGGCGCCTGGTTCCTCTATTCCGGCCTGTCGAACTATCTTGCAGGCGTCATCGCTCGTGGTACTGGCGCTGAGACCATAGGCGGTCAGCTTACGGATGTTGTTGCGGCGAAAGCGACATATGTCTCCGTTTATACAAACGTCGCCTATGTCGCGATGGGCGTTGGCGTTGTAATGTTGTTGATCTCGCCGATCATTAAAAAACTAATGCATGCGGACACGTTGAAAGGCGATCCGGCGCACGGTCTTGCCGGCGAGGCGGAACTCGGTCAGCCGGGAGCGGGCGGCATCCATCCAGCGGAAAAGGCCGGCGCCTAGAAACTATATAGACGCCCGCGATAGGTGCCCGGCGGATAAATTTCGCCGGGCGTTTTTTGTGCTAGGTTTCTGCACGAGGCAGGCAAACGCATATATAAGCAATCATCATGGCGAACCGGCTGACAAAAATTGTGACCCGCGGCGGCGATAAGGGTGAGACATCGCTTGGCGACGGAACGCGCCTTGGAAAAGACGATCCGCGCATCGCGCTGCTTGGCGATGTCGATGAACTCAATAGCTGGATCGGCGTGGTGCTCGCCCATTTGTCCGGTGGTGCAGTCACAGACACGCTGGTCGGCGTGCAGCACGATTTATTCGATCTTGGCGGGGCGCTGTCTCTCCCGGGCGCGCCGCTAATGTCGGAAGCGCACGTCGCACGCCTTGACGCCGCCGCTGGCGCGCTCAACGAAAATCTGTCGCCGCTGAAGGAATTCATCTTGCCGGGCGGCGCGCCCGTCCTCGCCTGGCTGCATCTGGCGCGGACGGTCTGCCGCCGTGTGGAGCGCGCCCTCGCAGGCCTAGTAAGGGAAAGCCAGGAGGGCGCTTCGGCGCTGCGCTACCTCAATCGTCTTTCCGATTATCTCTTTATTGCTGCGCGATATGAGGCAAATCGCTTAGGGGTTGAAGAAACCTTGTGGAAAAAACAATATAGCATTTCCGCTGATGCGGCTGACGACGAAAACTAACCGGCCCTCCCTGGCCGGTGTGGCTGCAATTTCTGGCTGCCAAACGCACGCCTCGACC
>Ga0209633_10003545_pt1 | contig 14367 bp, 9 predicted proteins | sample Cruoilmetagenom1_FD_187290 | JGI IMG/M metagenome (GOLD analysis project Ga0209633, IMG submission 187290) | Oil polluted marine microbial communities from Coal Oil Point, Santa Barbara, California, USA - Sample 1 (SPAdes) (version 2) | ecosystem: Environmental > Aquatic > Marine > Oil seeps ... | reverse complement strand
GAAAAAGCATTATTAGAAATACAAACTGAGTTTAAAGAAAAAAATGTTGTTTTATTGCATGGTGTAACTTCTTCTGGTAAAACTGAAATTTATATTAAACTTATTGAGGAGCAATTAAAACAAGGCCGGCAGGTGTTATATCTTCTTCCAGAAATTGCCTTAACAGGTCAAATTACTGTAAGACTTGAAAAAATATTTGGTGATAAACTTGGTGTATATCATTCAAAATTTAATGATAATGAAAGGGTTGAAGTTTGGAAGAGTTTACAAAGCAATAAGTATGAAATAATTCTTGGAGTGCGGTCTTCAATATTTTTGCCCTTCAATAATTTGGGTTTAATCATTGTTGATGAAGAGCACGAAAACACCTATAAACAATACAATCCTGCCCCACGTTACAATGCTAGAGATGCTTCAATGGTTTTGGCACAACTTCATAAAGCAAAGGTTCTTTTAGGAACAGCAACACCATCTATTGAAAGTTATTTTAATGCAAAAATTGGGAAATTTGCTTTGGTTGAATTATTCCAAAGATATAAAGATATAAGTTTGCCAAAAATTGAAATTGCAGATACTAAAGATGCAAAACGCAAAAAACAAATGCGTTCACTTTTTGCACCAATTCTTTTAGAGGCAATAAAAGATACAATAGAAAATGGAGAGCAAGTGATTTTGTTTCAGAATAGGCGAGGTTTTTCTCCATTTACGGAATGTCAAACTTGTGGGTACATCCCAAAATGCCAAAATTGTGATGTTAGTTTAACTTATCATAAATTTACTAATCAGTTAGTTTGCCATTATTGTGGTTACACTGAAAAGGCATCACGCAAATGTAAGGCTTGCGAAAGTAACAGCATGATTACCAGAGGTTTTGGCACACAAAAAATAGAAGATGAAATAAAAGAATTTTTACCAAGTGCCAAAGTTGCCAGAATGGACACAGATAGTACTGGAAGCAGAAAAAAATATCAAAAAATAATATATGAGTTTGAAACAGGCAAAACAAATATTCTTATTGGAACTCAAATGGTTTCAAAAGGTTTAGATTTTGACAATGTTGCTCTTGTTGGAATTATGAATGCAGATAGTTTGTTAAATTTTCCAGACTTTAGGGCTTTTGAAAGAAGTTTTCAGCTAATGGCACAAGTTAGCGGAAGGGCAGGAAGGAAAAATAAGCAAGGTAGAGTTATAATTCAAACTTCTGACAAAAAGCACCAAATAATTGCAAATGTAATTAATAATGACTATATTACAATGTATGAAAGTCAATTGCAATTACGCAAACAATATAAATATCCGCCATATTACAGACTAATTGAAATAAGGATTAAACATAAAAATAAAGATGTTGTAAATAGTGCTTCGGAACATTTGGCACAAGAATTAAAGACAATTTTTGGCAGCAGAATTTTAGGTCCAGAATTTCCTGTAATTTCATGGATAAAAACATGGCATATAAAAACAATTCTTATAAAGTTAGAGAAAAAAGTATCTCATAAAAAAGCAAAAAAGCTTATCCGTCAAACAATTGAAAACTTAAAATTAAATAAGAAATTTAAATCTGTTCAGGTTTTAGCAGATGTTGATGTTATGTAAAGTTGGTATTATCTTCCAATTATTAAATAAAAGTTGTACTTTTGATATAATTAATATTAAAAAAACACAATAAAAAACTAAAACCATGGGAATAATAAGAAAAATATATGATACAGGAGAAAATGCAATAAATTCAGTTAAAAAGAAATTTGAAAATCCTTTGCGAGATTTTGAAAAGGAAATAAATAATTTAAAAGCATTTTTAAAAGAAAGTAAAAGTATTGCTGCTCACTTAAATGCATTAAAAATACGAGCAGAAAAAGATATTGAAGATTATAAAAAAGAAATTGTAAAATATCAGCAAAAAGCTGAAGATGCAATAAAGAAAGCAACAGAAAAATTAATTTTAGAAGAAACTGCAGAAACTATTTCAATAGGTGCATTAAAATTTAAAAAATCATTTCAAAATAGAATTAAAGAGCTAAAAAATAAAATACCGAACTACGAAAAAGAGTTAGAACTTGTAAAAGAAAAGATTTCAGATCTTAAAATTAAAATTGAATATTATGAAAATGAATTTGAATTTTTAAAAAAACATTCTGAAGATGATAAAAACAAATTAAAAGATATTTTTTATAGTGATGAAGGTGTTTTAACAAAGTTAGAAAAACTAAAAGACGCAATTTTAAAACAAAATTCAAAAAAGAACTCTTTTGATAATAAATCTGATGAAATGTATGGGAACATAAAACAAGATGATGTTTTTAATGAATTTGAAGAGTTGAAAAAGAAGTTTAAAAAATAAGCAAAAGTCTATTTTGTCTTCTAAAATAAATCTTTATGTTTATCTCTTAAAGAAACAATTTTTTCTCAAAGGTTCGGTATATTTTTGTAAATATTTGAAAATGATAATTTTGCTAAACCTTTGTTGGTTTGGATATTTTGTTAATAACCAACACCTTATGGCTTTGTTAATTGTAACTTTAGCAAAGTTTAATACACCACTACCAACAAAAAACACAAAAAAAAAATAAAACAAAGAATCTTAAGAATTACAAATAATTTTTAAAAATAGGGTTCAAAACACTAAATTTGGTATAAATTATCTTTTTAAATTAATATGAAGAGTATAATAAGAAGAGTAAGAGACTTTATAAATAATGAACTTTGGTCAGTAGATGTTGAACGGGCATCTAAACCAAAAAAAATGCTTGTTAATTTTATGAGAATTGTTTCATTAGGTTTGCAGGGTTTTAAAGAAGACAAACTTAATATAAGAGCATCTGCATTAACTTATTTTTCACTACTTTCGGTTGTTCCTGTTTTGGCTTTAGCATTTGGTGTAGCAAAAGGTTTTGGTCTTGATAAAATGCTTGAAGTAGAAATTACAAAAAGTATGAGCGGGCAACAAGAAGTTCTTAATTATATTTTATCTTTCACAAAATCAATGCTTGGAACTGCAAAGGGGGGAATAATTGCAGGATTAGGTTTTGTTCTTTTAATTTGGTCTGTTATAAGTCTTTTGTCAAATATTGAAAGCTCCTTAAATACTGTCTGGGATATAAAAAAATCTCGTTCAATTGTTAGGAAATTTACAGACTATTTAACAATGGTAGTTTTAGGGCCAATTTTAGTTATTCTTGCAGGAAGTTCTACAGTGTTTATTTCTGCAAGCCTTTCAGGTTTTGGTGACAGTTCAATGTTCGATTTTGCAACTCCATTATTTTTAAAACTTGCAAAAATTATCCCTTTTATAATTATTTGGATAAGTTTTACCTTGCTTTACCTAGTAATGCCTAACACAAAAGTTAATTTTAAATCTGCATTACTTGCTGGAATTTTGGCAGGAACAGTTTTTCAAATATTTCAAGGGTTATATGTTAATTTTCAGGCAGGAGCAACAAGAATAAATGCAATTTATGGAAGTTTTGCAGCATTGCCACTTTTCTTAATTTGGTTACAAACGAGTTGGTTTATAGTATTAATTGGTGCTGAAATTTCTTTTGTTGTTCAAAATGTAAAGCTAAAAGGTGCAACCAAACAACTTAAAAAGATAAGTATTAATTATCAGAAAAAAGTTGCGTTATTTATTGTAAGAGAGTTAATTGAGAATTTTCAAAAAGCAGAACCAGCACAAACAATTCAGCAAATTGCATCTAAAACATCTGTTCCTGTTTATACGGTTAGTTTTATTTTAGAAAATTTAGTTTTTTCAGGAATTGTGTCAAAAATTTCAGATGAAAAAAAAACCACATTTCAACCAGCAATGAGTGCAGAAAATATAACTATTACAAAAGTTACTTCTACGTACGAAACTAAAGGGGAAGACTTGTCTTTATACATAAAAAGTAAACTATTCAAAAACTTGGAGCAGAAATTTAATGAGTTGCAAGAACTTCAAGCTAAGTCAGATAAAAACATTTTACTAAAAGACATTAGTTTTTAATGATAAAAGAAAGCACAATACTTGGTGTAATGTCCGGAACATCGCTCGACGGCCTAGATTTTGCCCTATGCAAGTTTATGACGGGTGCAAAAAAATACTCTTATAAAGTTATAAAAACGGGTTTTGTAAAATATGATTCTGAAATAAAAAAACAACTTCAAAATGCTTTAAATTTGTCTTCTTATGATTTTATAAAGTTTCATAAATGGTATGGGGCATTTATTGGAGAAAAAATAAATTCTTTTTTAAAAGATACTGTTAAGCCAGATTTTATTTCATCTCACGGGCATACCATTTTTCATAAACCAAGTGAGAATATAACATTTCAAATTGGTGATGGTGCATTTATTGCTGCTGAAACAAATATTTCAACAATTTCTGATTTTCGAAATCTTGATACAGCATTAAAAGGGCAAGGAGCACCGCTAGTTCCAATTGGAGATAAACTTCTTTTTTCTGAATTTGATTATTGCATTAATCTTGGTGGTTTTGCAAACATTTCTTTTGATAATGAAGAAAAACAAAGAATTGCATTTGATATTTGCCCTGTTAATCTAGTTGTAAATGAGCTAGTTAAGACCTTTGGAAAAGAATATGATGAAGATGGTAATATTGGCAAAATGGGGAATGTGAATCTTGAACTTCTTAAAGAATTAAACAATATTTCATATTATTTAGAAGATTCGCCAAAATCTTTGGGAAGAGAATATGCAGAAGAAAAACATTTTTCAATAATTGGGGAATATGATATTTCTGTTGAAGATAAAATTAGAACATTCTATAAGCATATTGCAATGCAAGTTTCGTTGGTTTTAAAGAAAGGCAAAGAGGCAAAAACGCTTGTTACAGGTGGAGGTGTGCATAATTCATTTCTAATTTCAGAAATACAAAAAGAAATAAATACAGAACTAATTATTCCAGAAAAAAGTATTATTGATTTTAAAGAAGCAATAATATTTGCATTTCTTGGTTTTTTAAGAATAAATGAACATACAAATACCCTAAAAACAGTTACAGGAGCAAAAAAAGATAATATTGGAGGGAGTCTTTTTATTGTTTAATTTCATAGATATTTATTCTTTAATCAATAATTTACATATCTTTATCAAGTGAGTTTTTAAACATATAAAAATTTTTATTAACTTTGCTTATTACATAAAAATATAAATACACATAAAATGGTCAGATCTTTTTTTATAGTAGCAATACTTTCTATTACAGTATCCTTAAATAGTTTCTCACAAAAAAGAAGTATTAAAAAAGCAAACGAAGCATTTAATACTGGAGAATATAGTCTTGCTTATGAAATTTATGAAAAGGCCTTTGAGAAGTTATCTACAAAACCAGATAAAGCAGAAGTTGCCTTTAAACTTGGTGAGTGTGGAAGAGTTATGATGAAAGAGCGTAAGGCAGCAAAATGGTATAAAAAAGCTACAAAATATGAAATTCAAAATCCGAAAGCATGGTTGTATTATGCAAATGCTTTAAAAATGTTAGGAAAATATGAGCTTGCAAAAGATCAGTATAAAAAATATAAAAATTTAGTTCCTGACGATTCAAGGGGCAAAAATGGATTAAAATCATGTGAACTTGCCCCAATATGGCTTGTTAATCCTACAAGATTTACTGTTAATATAGCAGAAGAATTAAATTCGAAATTTTCAGATTTTTGTCCATCCTACGGAAAAAGTAAATCTGAACTATATTTTTCATCAACACGTGAAAGTGCAAATGGCAAAAGTTTAAGTAATATTACAGGGCAAAGTTTTTCCGATATTTTTGTTGCAACAAAAGATAGAAAAGGAAAGTGGAGCGTTCCTACACCAATTGAGGGAGATGTAAATTCAGAGGGAAGTGAAGGTGCTGCTGTTATTATTAATGGTGGGGCTGTTATGTATTTTTCAATGTGCAAACAAACAGAAAATGCAAATATGGGTTGTAAAATTTACAAATCTAAAAATAATGCTAGTGGTTGGTCTGCTCCAGAAGAAGTTGCTCTTATTGGCGACAGTACTGTTTCGGTTGGGCATCCTGCAATTTCGGATGATGAGCTTACAATGTTTTTTGTTAGCGATAGTGTTCCTGGAGTAAAGGGACATGGAGGATATGATATTTGGTTTGTTACAAGAGAAAAATCGTCTGCTGCATGGGGAAAACCTAAAAATGCAGGTTCAAAAATTAATACAAAAGGAGATGAAAAATTTCCTTATCTTAGAAAAAATGGAGAACTTTACTTTTCTTCTACAGGTTTGCCTGGTATGGGAGGATTGGATATTTTTAAAGCAAAGAAGAATGGAACTGTTTGGGAGGTTGAAAATATGAAATTTCCAATTAACTCTTCAAAAGATGATTTTGGAATAACATTTTATGAAGATAAAAATACTGGATACTTATCTTCAAAAAGGGATAAAAAAATTAACTTGTATTCTTTTAAAATGCCAGATTTAATTTTTACAATGAAAGGTTTAATTACAGACCAAAACACAAACGCTCCTCTTGCTGGAGCAACTGTAAAACTAACAAGCCCAAGTGGTCATGAACTTGAAATAACTTCTGCATCCGATGGAACATTTAGGTTTAATTTAAATCCAAAATCAGATTATTCGGTTATTGCTTCTAAAAGTAAATATCTAAGTTCTATTATTGACAGATCAACAAAAGGATTGAATAAAAGTAAAACATTTGATGTTGTTTTGGATTTAGCATCAATACAAACAACATTTGAACTTCCTAATATTGAATATGACCTTGGCAAGGCAACTCTTCGCCCAGAGTCAATGGTTTCGCTTGATGAGTTGGTGAAAATATTAACAGTAAACTCACACATTACAATTGAACTTGCTGCAAATACTGATTTTAGAGGTACTGACGAATCTAACCAAGATTTATCTGAAAGAAGAGCAAAATCTGTAATTGATTATTTAATTTCTAAAGGAATAAAAGCTGATAGATTAACTCCTGTTGGAAAAGGAGAGAAAAACCCAAGACAAATTGTTTCAAATACAAAAACGGGGAGGAAAATTTTATCTACATATAAATTTCTTAAAGGTGGTGATATTCTCTCAGAAGAGTTTATTAACAATTTAGAAACTGAAGAACAAAAAGAAATTTGTCATCAACTTAACAGAAGAACTGAATTTAGAGTTTTAAGAGATGATTATGGAATTCATGCAGTTAAATTTGGAGGATAGTTAGTTGTATTTGTTTTAATAATAATGTTAAAATATTGGCAAAAATAAAAACACCTTTTTAAAAATAAATTTTAAAAAGGTGTTTTTCTAATTTGATATATATTATTTATGCAGAAAATTCAATTATTTTATTTGCATATTCACTCATCAATAAAGAAAGAGAGTTTAAAGAACCTGAAAGCTCATTTAAATCAAGATTTTCAACTTGAAGTGTATCTCTAAAAATAATATGCTTTCCATCTTGGCTCATAACAAATGCACCATGTAAAATGTCCTGATTCTTTTGTAAAAGAGCTTTATACATTGCAACATCATCTTTTTTCACCTTAAAAATTAGTTGCTCCATTATTAAGATTGGCTCATCAATAACAATAACCATATTTTTTATTCCCTCATCTTCTTTGTCAATCATCATGAAGCCGTCTTCAATATTTTCTTTAATAATTGAATAATTTAAATCATTCAAATATCCTTTTACTTTACAAAAATTGTCACTCATATCAGTTGTTTTTTATATTAAAATTTAATTAATATTCAAATATACAAAATATTTGTTAAGAATAAAAAAGGACAAACACAAATTTGTTTATTTATTGCAACTAATTTTAACTATGTTTTTAATTTATTGTATCGTAAATATTTGGATCATTAAAAAAAACAGAATAAATTAGTCTACAAATTTTAGTCAGGAAACATTTTCAGAATTTTCATTGTCAAATAAAGAAGGATAATCCCTATCAAACTGGCCCAATATTTCAGTTATTACAGTTTCTCGAATAAACTTAGATTTATTCTTGATTTTGTATTTTTTACAATATTTTTCAAAAGCTTCAAGTTCAAGTTCATTAAACAAGAACCTCATTTGGTGCTTTCTTTTTAATTTTTCTTTTCTATTGTTAATCATGCGTAGTTTGCATAAGCTGTGCAACAAAGTTATATTTTTTTTGTTAAGAACAAAAATATCAAGAATTTGGCATAACAGAATATAATATTGCTATTTGAGTTTAGTTTTAACAATAATTTTTTGACCAAATCTGACAATATTAATTAGTAAGATTTGTAGAAAATTATTCTAATATTAGTTTTAACTATAATCTATTTTTTATTGAATTTTTCTTTTAGTTCTTGTAATTCTTCAATTTGAAATTGCAGTTCAGTCTCTCTTGCTTTTAACTCTTCTGTTTTAAGAATAAGTTCTGTAATATCAAAACCGACTAAAATAACATTTTTTGTGTTTCCACTACTATCTTTTATAGGAGTGAAAGTTCCATAAACAAAAATTTTATTTCCTTTTTTATTTATAAAATTAAATGTGTCTGTAAGAATTTTTCCTTGTCCTAAATCTTCCCATATTTTTTTAAATTTATCCCCTTTTTGAACCGTTTCTGGCACAATAAATTGACAATTCCTGTTAGTTGCATCTTTTTCCTCATACCCAAAAGTTTCGGTGAATTTAGTATTTACAGATTGTATTTTTCGATCTTTATCAAACTCAATAATAATATTTGTTTTATCAAAACTTTCTATCCTACTTTTTGTGTCTGCCTCTTTTTCAATAATCTCAATTGTTTTTACTGTCAGTTCATTTTGTTGTTGAACAGTTTGTTCTTGTAAAGCTTCCATATCTTCAAGTTGAAACTTAAGTTCAGTTTCTCTAGCCTTTAGTTCTTCCGATTTTAAAATAAAGTTAGTAGTATCAAACCCAACAAAATATATATTTTTAACTTTACTTCTAATATTTTTAATTGCAGTAAATGTTCCTTGTAAGAATATATTTTCTCTTTTTTTGTTGATAAAATTAAATGTGCTGGAAACATGTGTACCAGACTTTAGTTTTGTCCATAAATCTTTATAATCTTCTGATTTTGTGTATTTATCAGAAAGGAAATTTAATAATTGTGAGTCCTTAATTTCTTTTCTGTTATATCCAAAAAGTTTTTCAAAACGTCTGTTTGCCGAAGAAATTGCACCATCTAAATTAATGTTTAGCGTAATATTTGTTTGGTTAATACCCTCAATAAGGCTAGTTGTTAAAGCATCTTCTTCTGCAATTTTTTCCATTTGTTTTGCAAGTTCTTTTCTTTGTTTCATTGCAGTTTCGATGGCAGAGTGAAGAGTTTTTTCATTTTCCTTTAACATCTCATTTGTGTTTTCAAGAATATATTGTTTTTTTTCAGCCGCCCTATTTGCTTTATTTATTTCATCAATATTTTGAATAAGTTTTTTTTCTTTATCTTTAAGTTCAAGTTCAAGTTTTTTAGATTCTGTTAAGTCTGTGGCAATTGCCATTATATACATTACATTTTCTTCAGCATTCATAATTGGAGCATAAACAACAGAGAACCAAAAATCTTTCTGTTCTATAATTATATGCTCATTTTGTTGAAGGTTTTCTCCTGCAAGTAGTCTTCCCCAAAATAATTTATATTTTTCATCATTTTCAGATTGAACAAACTCTTTGTGATATGAGCCATTTACAGATGTTTCTGGAACACTAAGAAGTTCAAGCAAGGCCCTATTTACAGATGTTATTTTCCCATCAGGATTTATATCAATTACATAGGAAGAACTGTCAATTGCAGATAAAATACTTGTCATCTCTGCTGCTTTTCCTAGAGATGTTTCTTGAACTTGTTGTAACTCTTCGTAATTTTGTCTCATCTCTTCTTCTTGAACTTTCATAAGTTCAGTTTGTCTTTTCGATTGTTCAAAAAGCTGGGCTGTTTTTTCGTTAATCCTTGTAATTGATAATGAGGATGCAATATTTTCTGATAATATTTCAACAAATTTTATTTCATGTTTTTTTAATTTATTAAATGATGCAAGTTCTATTACTCCTACAACTTCATTTTCTACAATCATTGGAACAATTAATAAACTTCTAGGGTTTGAACTTCCTAAGCCCGAACTTATTGTAATATAAGTTTCTGGGATTTCGGTCATATAAACAGTTTCTTTCTCAATTGCTGCAGTTCCTACAATTCCTTCACCAGGATAAATAATTTTTTGTTTTTTTTTCTCATGACCGTATGCATAAGAGGCTGTTAACTCAAGATATTTATCATCATCATCATCATTAAAAATAAAAAAACCACCTTGATTTGTATTAACAAATTTAACAAGTTCAGAAATTATTGCTATAGACATTTCTGTAATGTTACCTTGGCTTTGTCTTAAAATGTCGTTAAATTTTGTAAGTCCGATATTTGTCCAAGTTCTAATATCATCTTCTTGTTTCCTTTTTTTCTCATCTTTTTTAGAATTTACAATATTTTCTTGCATTTCAATAAGAGCATTTCCTAATGCATCCTTCTTGCTTAAAGGTTCATAGTTTTTTACATATTTACTCTGGCCAATTGCAATAGCAAAGTCTGTTGTTTTTTTTAACCCAAAAATAAGAGAGTTTAAACTTTTGGCTATTTTTGAAATTTCATTGTTCCCGGCAATAATTGTTTCTTTTTCTGGTAAAATACCTAATCCGAGAGGTTCAATAATTTTTTTTAGTTTATTTAAAGGATTAATAATTGAATTTGCAACCCACCCAAAAACAATAAAAATAAAAACTGAAACTAAAGCAAAAAAGATATACAGATTTATCTTAAGTTTTTTATTTAATTTAATTTTATTTTCATTTACTATATTTACAAAATTATCTAAAGGAATAAATTTTAAATCTCTTAATTTACCTTCAAGTCCTTTTTTATAAGTTAATCCTAATTCTTTATTTATTTTAACTAGTAAGCTAAAGTTATTCTTAAAACTATAAAAAGATTGGCTTAGTTGCTTAGAATAATTGCTAGCATTATCAACTTCTCCAGTATCACTTTTTGACGGGATTTTAATAAACTTTTCATATTCTTTTAAAAAGGCAGAATAATATTTTTCATCATTTGTTAGAAGATAATTGTTACAGGATTCAATCATTTTTGAAACTTTCTTTTTTTCTAAAGTTGTTGCTGTTTTATATGAGTTTTTTTGTGAAGATTTTAATTTTCCAATAACTCCGGTTGTAAATGAGCCTTTTTTGAACATTTTTAATGTAAGTTCATTAAATGTGGAAAAATAATTATTGTTAATGGTTTCAACTTCACTAATAATTTCGAATAAATCTAATTCTTTTGAAATAGAGTTTTCAGAAAGTCTTGAGAGTAAAGTTGAAATATTATTAGAAGTAGCTTTAAGTTTTTTAATATAAATGTTTTCTCCAGTAATAAAAAAGTTTGCATCTTCTTTATGCCTAAGAAGAAAATGTTGCTCATATCGCCTCATGTTGATATAGTCGGTTTTTAAACGATTTACATCTTCACTATAAGAATTGTATCTACTTGATTTATTAAGAGTGAAAATAAAAAAAGCAAGAATAAAAAGGATTAATACTAAAACTGTAACCGTAATGATATTAAACCGCAAGCGTATACTAAAATTTTGAAAAATATTCATCGACATTTGTTATTTAAAACGTATCAAATTTTGTGTTGTAATTGAACAAAGATAAGAAAAAAAGTAAAATTTATGAAAAGTTTCTATTTTCTTATTGCTTATAAATTTAAAAGTTTCTATTTTAGCAAATAAAAATGTTATATCCAATAAAATTTTATCCCATTTTTAAAGAAAAAGTTTGGGGAGGAACAAAATTAAAATCTGTTCTAAATAAAAACATAAAGTCTGAAAAAACAGGCGAGAGTTGGGAAATTTCTGGAGTAAAAAATAATCTTTCTATTGTCAGTAACGGACGTCTAGAAGGAATCGATATACAAGAACTTATTGAAACTTATAAATCAGATGTAGTTGGCAAAAAAACATATTCAAAATTTGGCAACGTTTTCCCATTATTAATAAAATTTATAGATGCTAAAGATGATTTGTCTGTTCAAGTTCATCCTGACAACATTTATGCTAAGTTAAAACATAATGAAAATGGGAAAAATGAAATGTGGTATGTTGTTGATGCTGACAAAGGGAGTGATATGATTGTTGGTATTAACAATAATCTAACAAAAAAAGAGTATTTACAATATGTTAAAGAAAACAATATTAAAGATATTTTAAATTTTGAGAAAATAAAATGTGGCGATGCTTTTGATATTCCAGCAGGAAGAATACATGCTATTATGAAAGGAACTTTGTTAGCTGAAATTCAACAAAATTCAGACTTAACATATCGTATTTTCGATTGGAATAGAAAAGGTTTAGATGGAGAATATCGAGAACTACATACAGAGCATGCAGCAGAAGTTGTTAATCTTAACAAAAAAGATAATTATTTTATTAAATATATAAAAGATACTGGAAATGCTGAGAAATTAATTTCTAATATTTATTTTACAGTAAACATTATTCAGTTTGATAACTCTTTAAAAAGAGGTTTTGAAAAATTAGACAGTTTTATTATTTATATGTGTGTTAAAGGTTCTTTAAAAATAAAATATGGTACAAGTGAAATTTCTTTACAAAAAGGTGAAACTATTTTAATACCAGCAATTATAAAACAAATAGAACTTAAACCACATGAAAAAACTGAATTATTAGAGATATACATTAAATAATTGTAATTATTTAATTTAGCTTTCGTATATTTGTTTATTTAATTTATAAAAATGCAATGGTAATAGAAGGAATTTTTTATATAATATTTTGGATAATATTTTTTATATTAATTGGGATAAGTATTCATTTAGTTAATGTATCAAAAGATGAAGGTTTGAGTATTGTATTTGGAGTTTTAGTCTTCTTGCTGTTTTTATTAGCAATGAAACCAGAATTAAAACCAGTTAGACCGATTAAAGAAATTATTGTTACTGTTGTTAAATTTGACATATTAATGTTTATTGCTGGCGGAATTATTCTTGGGAGTATAAGTTTTTTAGTAATGAAATTTATAAAAAAATATAAAGTCATTGCAAAACTTTCATCCTCTATTCTTATTTTTATTGCTCTAACATTTGGTGTTTCTTTAATTTGGATGACCTCCATTGCACCAATACTTTCAAATGCACTTCTTGGCTTAATGTTTACAGGTTTATTTTCTTATTTATTTCTGAAATAGATTTTGATATAGGATTTTTTTCTCTTAAAAAAAGGGTGAAACAAATTAAATGCTTCACCCAATATATTTATATTGTATCAATTATTTAACAATAATTTTTCTTGTTATATTTATTTTATCGTTTCTAATAGTAATAAAATAAATTCCTGAAGATAAATTGCTTATATCAAACTCAGATTTTGAATTTTTATTTACAAAAACCGCTCTATTTAAAACTGTCATACCAATTTGGTTAATTATTTTTACATCTAAAATTAAAGTTTTTGAAGAGTTAACTCCTAAAAATAAAGTTTCTTTTGCTGGGTTTGGGTAGATGATAAGTTTTACATCACCAACAATATCTTTTATTCCAATTGCTGCATCTACAAAAATAGTTTGTTGTGCTGAATTTTCACAATCATTTCCGTCAGAATATGTGTAAGTTATTGTTTGTGTGCCTTCGCCAGCAACGGATGGGTCAAATGTGTTTCCAGATATGCCATTCCCAGAATATGTTCCTCCTGTAGGATTACCTCCAGTCAAAGTAAAAGCAGCATCGTTAGCATGTACACTACTAAAACTTGCAAGTGTTACTTCAGGAAGTTCATTTACAATAATCGTTTCTTGTGCAGAATTTTCACATGTTCCATCAGAATAAGTATATGTTATAGAATGACTACCAATTCCAGCATTAGATGGCGAAAAGTCTCCTGCAGAAATACCATCACCAAAATATGTTCCACCTAACGGACTTCCTCCTGATAGAGTTAATACGTCTGCATTAATACAAACATCATCAAAAGATGTTAATGAAACATTTGGTAATGCATTTACGGTTATTGACAAAGGATTAGATACCATTGCTGTTCCACAAGTGTTAACGGCTGCAACCGTTAGTGTTACTGCTCCAGAAAAATCATTTTCCCAGTTAATATTAGCAACTGTTCCTGTTACATTTATATTTCCAGCAACTGCAGGTGTTAATACCCAATCATAAGTATCTGCACCTACAACAGAATTTGTTTGGTATAATGTATTTGATTCATCTTGGCAAAATTCAGTTTCTGTACCTGTTGGAACTTCTGCTTGAGCAAGATTTTCAAAAATACCCACACTAACATCTCCTAAAATATCATTCACTCCATCATTTGCAACTAAGTGGTAAATAA